>Ga0157380_10000379_pt1 | contig 26814 bp, 26 predicted proteins | sample S35metaG_FD_119757 | JGI IMG/M metagenome (GOLD analysis project Ga0157380, IMG submission 119757) | Switchgrass rhizosphere microbial communities from Kellogg Biological Station, Michigan, USA - S3-5 metaG | ecosystem: Host-associated > Plants > Roots > Rhizosphere > Soil | place: USA...
GAACCAATCCGGATGTCGCGGCGTTTCATGAGGCGTTTGCGGATATCGCCGCGTTATTCCGACACTTCTCGCACAAAGAGGCACTACTAGACACGATTCAAAAAACCGGTGGCAGATTGTATCAATACCACCTTCAGCCAGAAGCCGTGATGTCAAAAGGCAATCCGCAGTTTCAGGCGCAACTGCCCAAAAACAATCCATTAGTCGGCCTGGCGCAGCAATTTGGCGAAGCCCGCGGAACTGGAAAAGCATTGCGGCTGGCCTTAAGTGAGTTGCCTGATGCCACCAAGATCAGGAATCCAGATCTCGAACCTCATGAACGAGGTGCAATTCTGGTCGCGGCCATCTTTGATGCTTACTTCACGGTCTATCTTCGGCAGACCGCAGACCTATTTCGCTTGTACCGCGCCGGCGGTGGCGCGAATTCTGAGTCGGCAGAATTGTCGGGTCCCATGGCCAACTTGCTGGCAAAAGCCGCCAGCAAGACTGCCAACATGTTATTCAAGATATGCGCGCGGGCGATCGATTACTGCCCGGCGGTTGACATTACGTTTGGCGATTACCTCCGGGCGCTGATCACTTCAGATCGCGATAACAACCCGGACGATGCGCTGGGAGTGCGCGAGGCGCTGATGGAAGCGTTTCGATTGCGGGGCATCCTACCGGAGGATGCACAATATTTTTCAGAAAACTCACTGTGCTGGTCGCCCGTGCCGCCAAACAAGTTTCCTACATTTGACGGTTTGGCCTTTGGAGATCCGAACGGTCTGACCTCGGAAGAAAAGAAACGTAACGGCGACCTGCTCCGACGCTATGGGAAAAAGAATTGGGATCAGCTTGGCTTCAAGGCCGGGGAGTTTGTTTCCGTCCCCTCTTTTCACACAGCCTTTCGTTCGGGACCTGATGGTAGGCTGCGCCTCGACATGGTGGTCGAAATGGCCCAAACCGAAGACGTGTATTACGATGAGAACAATCGAGGCTTGGGAACGTTCCCAATGCGAAGCGGCTCAACGTTGCTGATCACAAAGCCACAGCTTGAAGACGGTAAATATGGGCCAGGGCAGCTCCGCTATTTGATTCGCAAACGCCTTACGGGTAACAACGGCAAGCGGCGCAAACTGAGGCAGCGAAACTTCAATCTCAGCCAGGGACTGTTGGAAGGGAACGATCCCAAACGGTTCGAACTCGACTTCAACATGCTGCACTCGGGATTCTGAAATGACTACACTTAAAACTTCAAAGTCTTCCAGTAGACGGTCCGCAGCTAAGCGTGGGCCAAGTCGTCAGACCGGGAAAGCGGTCACTGCAACCGGCAAACGAGTTCCTCGCCCGGCTGGTGGGCGCGGTGTCACTCGTCCCCATGCCCGGGGACTTAAGGTCCGTATGTACCGCGTCGGTTTTGGGGATTTCTTTCTCGTCACAATACCGACACCGTCTGGAGACAAATACATCCTGATCGATTGCGGAGTTTTCAAAGGGACCTCGGGCACTGGCGACATTGGGTCAATCGTTGAAGCCGTCGAGGACATGTACCAGACGATAAGAGGAGACTCGCCTCAGACCACCGCACACTTGTCGCTGGTGATTATGACTCATCGTCATGCAGACCACATTGCCGGCTTTGCCAAGGCTGAGCGCTTCAAAGACTTCACGGCGTCAATGGTTTGGATGCCTTACTGGGAGCAGTTCAACGATGCAAAGTCAACGAAAGCCGCATCCAACGACGATAACGATTCAATGGCGCTCGACGATATGAACGCTGCCAATGATCTGCTGTCGGATATAGGAGTGCTGGCTGAGAATCTGGGAATGCTTTTTCGGGGGCGAGAAGATGACGATGCAAAAGAGGCCTTGGCACAACTTGGCAACGCCACGGGCGTGGAGGACTTTTCCGCCGCCGCTCGCACGAAAAGAGGTGGACTCAACGCGAAAGCACTTGACGTTTTAAAGCAGCATCTCGGAGAAAACGGCAAGAAGGTTAGGTATTACGCCGCCGGTGACAAGCCGGAAGTACCCTCGGAGTTGGTTGACCTCAAGGCGACAATCCTTGGCCCGCCACCTCAGCAGGCAGGTGCGTTTATGGCGCTTACTGATTTAAAGAAAGGTGTGGGCCAGTATCTCGATTCGATTAGCGACAGCGAACGGAAACCTAAAGCACTCGAACCGTTCCCGTATGAGTGGGAAGCTCGAAGTCTCAAGAAGGACTACAAGGGCACTATCTCCCAAAAAGAACTTATCGGTTGCAGGCTCCAAGTCGATGGCTCGCAACCCGACATGCTCACGGCGGCTGCCGCCAAGATTGAGACTTTTCTGAATAACCAAAGTCTGGTAGTACTCTTCGAGTTTGGCGGCAAGAAATTGCTTTTTGCCGGTGACGCTCAAGCCGGCAATTGGGAGTATTGGCTATACCGAACTAAGGAGCCTCTAAAAGATCCCACTAAAGCCGGAGACATCATCAAGAGCAGCAAAGAAGTGCTTCAAACGATCGACTTCTACAAAGTCGGTCACCATGGCAGCACCAATGCGACGCCAATTCAGGCGGTTGAGGCTGCGGTCAAAAGACGCAAAACTAAAGGTTTTGTCTCGATGTGTTCCACGGAAGATGGCGTCTACGGCAATCCCAAAAAGGATACTGAGGTGCCTCGGACTCGCTTACTGGATGTACTCCGGAAAGGTAGTTGCCTGGTTCGTAGCGATGCGATTAAGGTCACCGTCACCACTCCAAAAAAGAAGGTCATCAAACCGGCCAAAGGTGTGAAGCTGCCGGAACCGAAGGTGGGAGAGCTGACCACGTCACCGCTCTATATCGAGTATTCCTTTTGACGAAGATCACTCGGCCTAATCCAGAGTTTAGCAACCCGGATGAAAGTCCGGATGGACTCAAGGTTGACAAAGTTCAGTTTGGCGAAACAAAAGCGACAAGCTGAAGCTTATCGGACTTCAATCTGCAGATCTGCTTTCAAAACGTTTCTGACTCATTGCTTTGAGTGGTAAGATTGGGCGGTGCAAGTTTCTCCAGCGCTGCCGCCTATGACCGAAGAGCAGGAAGTTTTTCTCAAACACATCCAGAAACAAGGGCTGAAGCGAACTGCCCAAAGAGATTTGATCCTGGAAGTATTCCTGCGCACTGAAGACCATCTCTCCAGCGAAGATTTATATCGACTGGTCCAAAAAGAAGACCCCACCATCGGTCACACGACGGTGTACCGCACTCTTAAACTCTTAACTGAAGCGGGACTGGCGCGGGAAGTTCGGTTTGGTGACGGGCGAGCTCACTACGAACACAATTACAAACATCAACATCACGATCACATGATCTGCTCGGAATGCGGGAAGGTGATTGAGTTCTTCTCGGCGGAGCTCGAGGCGATTCAGGACGCAATGGCTGCCAAGCACCGGTTCGAGATTACTCAACATCTACTGCGTATCATCGGCATCTGTGCCGAGTGTCGCCGCGCGAAAAGAGAAAGAAGCAGTTCGGCCGCGCGGTGAGCGATTCTCGGTTCAAGGAAAGTTTTGTGGCATCGGCATCTTGCCGATGTCTTTTTAGTGGTCTTAAGAAACATCGGGCGGGACGCCGATGCCACGCTCCGATGCCACCTTGCAAACTAACAGTTTGCGTTAGGGTTTCGATACAGTGTACTTTTCTATCAAATGAGTGTTCTGGTCACATTTGAAGAAGATGGTGGCAGCGGTCTCGTAGCTGCCGGCTCATCTTTGTGGGATGCCGCCAAACGCCTGGGTGTCCATTTAAGCGCGGACTGCAAAGGCCTTGGTGAATGTGATGGATGCGCAGTGCAGATCATGCTTGGCACTGATTCACTTTCTCCAGCGACTGAAGCAGAACTAAAAAGTTTAGGCGCCGAGCGGTTGCTGGCTGGCGAACGTCTTGCTTGCCAGACGATTCTTAATAAGGTCGGTGACGTGAGAGTGAAAGTAGTACCGCTGGCAACCAATAACGTGGACCAGCCGGCAAGCAGGACGTTGCCATTCAAACAGCAGGTTGGCAGTTTCATCGAGACTCAAGCAAAGGACATTACTGAGGCGATGAACATGATCCGAGGCAAGACAAATGGCCTCGTAGCAAAGTTTCTCAACTTAGACGATAAGAAGCCTGATAATGGGAAAGTCGCTGAGCAGAAGAAGGAACAAAAATAATGTTCAAGGGCCGGCTATCTAAACATCCCGGTAGCAATGGATCAGTTCGTGGCAGTTTGATGCTCAGCCTTGTGCTGACTCTTCCGATTCTTTTCGCTGCGTGCCCAAAAAACGAAAGCGTTGGCAGTCCGACTCCTGCCAACTCTCAGTCATCGCCATCCGCAGGGGGAACCACTTCCTTCAGCGCCGACCGCGCGATGGATCATGTCAAGAAGCAAATCGAATTTGGGCCAAGGCCTCCCGGGTCCCCAGAGCTGGTGAAGACTCGAGCTTACATAATCGATCAATTGAACTCATATGGATTGAAAGTAACCACTGATGAGTTTCGCGTGTCATCACCAATCGGAGAAAAGAACCTGGTAAATGTCATTGCCGAAATCCCCGGTGACTCAAAAGAAGTGATCATGCTTACGAGCCACTATGATTCGAAGTATTACAAGGACATGCATTTTGTCGGGGCGAACGATCCCGGTTCGTCAGTGGCTGAACTGCTTGAACTTGCGCGAGTAGTGGCAGCTAACCACTCCAGGCCCAAGTTCACCTATTGGTTTGTCTTCTTCGATGGCGAGGAAGCGTTTTGCAAGACGTGGGATGAGTGCAGCAAGCCCGGAGCTCCTGACAATACCTACGGAAGTCGTCACTTTGTCGAGAACCTCAAAAAATCAAATGAGACCGGTCGAGTGCGGGCGATGATTCTGTTCGACATGATGGGTTACAAGGATCTCGAGTTGGGCCGCGACACCATGAGTACGAGGTGGCTACAGAATATTGTCTGGCAGACAGGGCGCGAGTTGGGCTACGGCAATATTTTTGTAGATCGCGATGAAGGTGTCGGTGGTGACGATCACGAACCGTTCCTCGCTGCCGGAATTGATTCAATGGATATCATTCAACTGAACAGCTACGAGTACTGGCATACGGAACAAGACACGATTGATAAAGTCTCCGGGAAGAGCTTGAAGATAGTTGGTGATGTAATTGTCGCAAGCTTGCCCAAGCTCGAACAGTATCTCGCGAATCATCCACGTTAGAGTGCAAAGAGCAAAGGGCAAAGGGCGAAGTGCGAAGTGCCGCAATCGACGAATGGTCCTGAATCCCACCTGCGCAGCTGGTGGATGTTTCAAGTTCGACCTACGAAGCGAAGGTTGTGGAGCGGTTTATCGAATCCCCTCAGCGGCAGCTGGGGATCTTTCAAATACAGCCTTGCTCGCAGATTTACAGCAGAGATAGGCAGAACTTGAAACATCCCCCAGCTGCGCAGGGGGGATTTTCAAAACAAATCTGCATCTCGCTGTTAGGCTGGAACTGAACAATCCCCCAGCTGCGCAGGCGGGATTTAAGACTTTTCGGGCAAAACCAATTAGACGCGTTTGCCCCTTTGCTCTTTGCCCTTAGCCCTTTGCCTTTATGAAACGAATCGCTGTCATACCCGGGGACGGTATTGGTCCTGAAGTAATTCGCGAAGCCGTCCTCGTGCTTGAACGACTGCGCGAAACTCACGACGTCCAACTTCAATTCACTGATTTCGATTGGGGCGCTGAAAAATTTCTGCGCGAAGGCGTATCACTGCCCGAAGGCGCGCTCGAAATGTTGTCCCGAGATTTCGACGCGATTCTCGCTGGGGCGTTTGGCGACCCGAGGATTCCTTCTAACAAAGTGGCCGAAGACGTCTTGCTGGGCATGCGCCGTGGGCTCGATCTCTACATCAATCTCCGACCGGTGCGATTGTTGGATGCTCGTCTGTCACCACTGCGTGATCGCAAAGTTGAGGACATCGATTTTGTAGTTTTTCGTGAGAACACCGAAGGCGCTTATTGCGGCGCGGGCGGCTTTCTCAAGAAGGGAACCGCCGACGAAATTGCGACGCAGGAGGAATTGAACACGCGTCGAGGAGTCGAAAGAATAATCGTCGCGGCATTCGAGTACGCGCGCGCAAACGGTCGCAAGCGCGTGACTATGGCTGATAAATCTAATGTGCAGCGATTCGGGGGCGACCTCTGGCAGCGAGTCTTCAAAGAAGTTGGCTCACGATACCCGGAGATTGAAACGAACCATCAATATGTCGATGCGATGTCTATGTTCATGGTGCTGGATCCAGCTCAGTACGACGTGGTGGTCAGCAACAATCTCTTTGGCGACATTCTTACCGATTTAGGCGCGGCGATTGTTGGTGGCTTGGGCCTGGCAGCATCGGGCAATATTCATCCTGGACGCGTGTCTTTGTTCGAGCCGGTGCATGGAAGTGCGCCGCCACTGGCGGGTAAGGGAATTGCTAATCCGATTGGAGCCATCCTGACTGCGGCAATCATGCTTGCCTATCTCGGCTACAAGACTGCGAGCGTCGCGCTTGAATCAGCTGTTCAGCACAGTGTCTTGAACGGGGAAACTACGCAAGACTTAGGTGGAACGCTATCGACGTCTGAAGCCGGAAAGGCGATCCGCCAGCGGATTCAATAATCGTTACAGGCGTTCAGAGTTCAAACTTTAGTTTGAGTCAGCGAGGTAAAGATTGAACTCTAGACACTTGTGATCGCAGCTTGAGCAACATGTCCAGCACCCGTCAATACGAACCGCTCACGGCAGAGATTATTGCCATAGGTTCGGAACTGCTTGCTCCTGATAAGACAGATACCAACAGTCTTTGGCTCACCGAAAAACTCAACAGCATCGGCATCGAAGTAAAGCTCAAGACGATTGTTGGCGATGACGACGCTCGTCTCGAAGAAGCAATTCGTGACGCGGTTCGCCGTTCCAAAGTAGTCATCACTACAGGTGGACTTGGACCAACAGAAGACGACATTACTCGCAAAGTTGCGGCGCGCGCGCTTGGTCGCCGGCTCGTGCTTGACGAGCAAGTGCTGGAATGGATTCGAGGACGCTTTGAAAGCTTCGGCCGCAAGATGCCGGAGCGAAATTCCCGACAGGCGATGGTGATTGATGGCGCTCAAGTCCTGGATAATCCCAACGGCAGCGCGCCGGGTCTGATGTTGGAACATGAGAATGCAGTAATGGCGCTGTTGCCTGGGCCACCGCGTGAAATGCGTCCGATGTTCGAGAACTACGTGTTGCCGAAACTGGCCGAGAAATCCGGTAGTCTTCGCGTGGTGCGTCGAGTGTTGAAGGTAGCTGGTCTGGGTGAGTCAGCTTTGGACGAGATGATTGCTCCGATTTATCTCCAGTACGAGAATCCTCAGACGACCATCCTCTTCAACCAATCGGAAGTCGAAGTCCACCTCATCGCGAACGCGCGCACGAATCAGGAAGCGGATGCGCTGCTGGACCGGCTCACTGAGCAACTCGAAGAGCGATTGGAAAAAGCCATCTTCTCGTTTGCAGGCGAGACGATGGAAGAGATCGTCGCGCTGAAACTCACGGTCGGAAGATACACGCTTGCGGTTGCGGAGAGTTGCACCGGAGGCTTGATAGCTGAGCGGCTAACTTCCGTTCCCGGGTCTTCAAAGTTCTTTATTGAAGGTGTGGTGGCTTACGCGAACGATGCCAAGACAAGGACTTTGGATGTCGAGCCGATGTTGTTGCTCGAACATGGCGCAGTGAGTGCTGAAGTTGCCGAGGCGATGGCAATAGGAGTGCGTGAGCGAGCTGGAACGGACTTTGGACTTTCAGTTACTGGCATCGCCGGGCCCGACGGCGGCAGCGAGGAGAAGCCGGTGGGTCTCGTGTTCATCGCGCTTGCCGACGATGCGCACGTCGAGAATCGCAAGCTGATGATTCCGGGGGATCGACACCTGGTTCGCTGGCGCGCCTCACAAGCCGCCCTGGATTTGCTGCGGCGAAGGCTAATCTAGATCAGATCGTTTGAGGGAATCCTGCTCCGCCAATAGTCTGGCCGCCGCTTGTCATGAGCGACAGCCACCACAAGAATCATGTCTGATTCATGAAAGTAAACAAGGCTGTACGGGAACCTGCGAAGAGGTATGCGCCTCAGCGTTGTGATCATTACCCTACCAAGTAAAGGCATCTGACAAAGAAGATTCATTAGCCGTTGAACCTCATTAAGAAAGGCTGTGCCCAATCCCGGCGATGCGTGCTCGTAGAAGTGTGCCGCCGCGAGCATTTCTTCTTCAGCTGGGCGAAGGAACTTGTAGCGAATCAGGTAAGCTGCTGGCGAACCCTCTTCATCACCTCATCGCCGGGAATCGCTTCAAGCTCGCCGTTCTGAAAAGCCTCATAACGGCGTGTCGCCTCTTCGATCCACAAAGCTTCCGAATTCGAGTCGACTGAAGAGTCCAGGTCTACGATGAGTTGGCGGGCGAGATCAGCCTTTTCGCGATCCGTGAGGGAGCGTGCATGTTTTTTGACTTCATCAAATTGAACGCTCATCGGCTGCTCCAGTGACGTATCAGAGTTGGATATTAGTTTACGTATGCTGGCCCGGTAATACAAGACTTGATCTCTTGTTGAGGTTTGGAGCCGTTGCTATAGTCTTTACCGATTCTCTACCAACATATGAGCCCGATAATCTCGTGTCTGATCGCTGCTTACCTCCTCGGGTCGATTCCGTTCGGATATTTAGTCGTGCAGTTGACTTCAGGAGCTGACGTACGCGAAACGGGATCAGGTGGAACGGGCGCGACGAATGTGACGAGGCGTGCGGGAAAGCTCGCGGGCGTTCTGACGTTAATACTCGATGCGCTGAAGGGTGCTGCGGCCATCGCGATTGCCCGATTAATCCTGGGCCTACCAGTGTTCGCCTCGCCGAGTCACGACATACCGTTGCAGGCAAGCGCTCAATTGTGGGTGGCCGTCGCCGGTATTGCAGTCATCGCCGGTCATTGTTTTCCAGTATGGTTGAAATTTCGCGGAGGCAAAGGCGTTGCCACCGGCGTTGGAGTTTTTCTGATGCTGGCGCCGTTGGCAGTTGCCGGAGTCGCAGTCGTTTTCGTGGCTATCGTTTCGTTGACTCGATACATCTCGCTCGGCTCAATTGTCGCAGCGGCCAGTCTCCCTTTGTTGATCTTGGTATTGCATCTTTTGTTTGGTCCGACTCACGGGTTCCACGCAGCGCTGGCCACGGCAATCATAGGCGCAGCGCTGATAATTTTCATGCACCGCGCCAACATCCAACGATTGCTGAACGGAACCGAAAGCAAGTTCAAGTGATCCAATCATGAGCCGAATCGCAATCATTGGAGCAGGGAACTGGGGAACTGCGCTGGCCGTCATGGCGGCTCGAAAAGGGCATGACGTCGCGCTCTGGTCCCGCAGCGCCACAGTTGTCAGCGACATTAACGATAATCACCTCAACACTCTCTATCTCGCACGCACGCCGATCCCGGAATCAGTAATTGCGACCAACGACATACGACAGGCTTTGACTAAGGCCGATTTGGTAATTCTGGCGGCGCCTTCTCACGTGACGCGCGCTTTGTTAATGGAAATGACACCGGTGTTGCTTAGCGAAGTCATTCTTGTCAGCGCTACCAAGGGCATTGAGATTGAAACCGGCAAGCGAATTTCTGAAGTCGTTCAAGAGGTTGTCGGCCCGCAGGTTCAGCCACGCTTCGTTTGCTTGTCAGGTCCATCGTTCGCGAATGAAGTGGTCGCCGGACATCCCACAGCAATCGTTGCTGCGAGCGAGAGCGATGAGGCTCGTCATTCGACTCAGACTGAGTTGAGTTTCGAAAACCTCCGCATCTACACGAATGAAGACGTCGCCGGCACTGAGTTAGGCGGAGCTGTCAAGAATGTTATGGCAATCGCCGCAGGGATGGTCACGGGCCTCGGGTTTGGTACGAACAGTGTCGCTGCATTGATTACTCGGGGGTTGGCTGAAATGACTCGTCTTGCTTTGCGGCAGGGCGGAAAGCTTGAAACGATGATGGGGTTGGCGGGTCTGGGAGATTTAGTTCTTACTTGCACTGGCGGATTGTCTCGCAACCGTCACGTTGGATTCGAGTTGGGAAAAGGACGCTCGCTTGATGAAATCACTACAGAGATGGCCGGTATTGCGGAAGGCGTTAAGACCACGCTGGCGGTTCATAACCTGGCATCGAGGTTGGGCGTCGAGATGCCGATCACAAATCAGGTGAAGGCTGTTCTTTACGACGGCAAGAGCGCCAATGAAGCTGCTCGCGAATTAATGGCCCGGCCCCTCCGCGAAGAGGGGCCAAGGGCAAAGGGCTAAGAGCAAAGGGTGAAGGGTGAAGGGCGAAGGGCGAAGGGCGAAGGGCAATTGCCGTCTATGCCTCGTTGGCTGAACCTACTCGTTCGCTTTGCCTCTTCCGTACATCGGACACGCTCAACTCTTGGCCCTTTGCCCTTAGCTCTTTGCTCTTCTCCACTTGACACTCACGGTCGCATCAGGCTCACTTATTTGGACAAAATCGAGACTCTACATGGTGGCTGAAAAAGAGGAGAAGTTGCTCGCTTCAAACCGAGCCGCTTTTCACGAATACAACATCTCTGACAAGTACGAAGCGGGTATCGCCTTGACCGGAACAGAAGTAAAGAGCGTGATGGCCGGGCGCATCCAACTCAAGGAGTCGTACGTGGCCGTTAGAGAAGGCGAAGCGTGGTTGTTCAATGCCCACATTTCGCCTTATTCTCATGGCAATCGTGAGAACCCTGATCCATTGCGGACGCGAAAGCTTCTGTTGCACCGCCGCGAGATAGAAAAGCTTGATTCAGCTGCCGCGAGAGACGGGATGACTCTGGTTGCTACCAAGGTCTACATGAAGAATCGACATATTAAGTTAGAAGTCGGCGTGGCCAAGGGAAAGAAGTTGTACGACAAGCGAGAAACTGAGATGCGTCGTACGATTGATCGTGAAGCGCGAGCTCAGCTAAAAGAACGAAATCGATAACACGGAATATTAATAAGAGGAGCAGAATTCATAATGCAGATCGAAGGAAGTAACGGACACTACCGCGATTTGGATGTACAAGCCCTGGCTATAGCAGTTTTCAAGGGCGAAAAAGGCGACGATGGTTTTCTAAAAGAGCTCGATGAGCTAACCGGCGGTGTCGTCAATTCCGCACTTGAATCTGAAGAACTAACAGGCAAGGAAGGCGAGTCTGCTTACTTTCATCTGCTCGGTCAAAAATCGCTGAAGGCTAACAGGCTGATTTTGATTGGCGCCGGCAATCGAGATGATTACCGCGCCGCTCAATTAACGCAGTTGGGTGGAACCGCGGCTCGGTTTGCGCGCTCCAAAGGAATTAAGTCGGTCGCTATCATTCCGCGCACAGAGGGTGACGCAGAGAACGCCGCGTCAACTGTGATTGAAGGCGCCATCATGGGTCTGTTCGAACCCGATAAGTATCGTACAGTTGATAAAGAGAATCGCAAGATCGACAAGATAGTTGTCGGCCTCGCTGGTGCAGACGCTGCTGCGATCGAGCGTGGTACCGAACGTGGCCGGGTGGTTGGCGAATCGGTGAACTTCACGCGTGACATGGCCAATGAGCCGGGAGCCTATTTGACTCCAACCGACATGGCTGATCGTGCCCGTGAAGTGGCATCCGAATTTGGTCTCAGTATCGATGTACTCGATGAAGCTCGAATGGAACAGGAGGGTATGGGGTCGCTGTTGAGTGTCAGTCACGGTTCGGATCAGCCGGCGAAGCTCATTATCCTCAAATACACACCTGCCGAAGCCCCGGCAAATGACGGCGACTTACTTGCATTTGTGGGCAAAGGAATCACTTTCGATTCGGGCGGTATCTCGCTAAAACCAGGCGAAAACATGGAGCTAATGAAATACGACATGACAGGCGGCGCCACGGTAATAGGCGCCATGCGCGCCGTGGCTCAGTTGAAGCCGCCGATTCCGGTGCTTGGAGTAGCGCCCTGTTCTGAGAATCTTCCGTCCGGCAAAGCTACTAAACCCGGCGACGTGGTTCGAGCCATGACTGGAAAGACAATTGAAGTCATCAACACCGACGCTGAAGGCCGGCTGATTCTTGCTGACGCCATTGCTTACGCAAAAAAGCTTGGGGCCACGAAGGTTGTTGACCTTGCGACTTTGACAGGCGCAGTTAGTGTCGCGTTAGGTGATGTGCATGCCGCGGTCCTGGGAACCGATCAGGAATTGATCGATGAAATCATCGCTGCCGGCAAAGAAGTAGGCGAGAAGTTCTGGCAGTTACCGCTCGATGCGGAGTACACCAGACAAATCAAGTCCGACATTGCCGACATCAAGAATGTAGGCGGAAGGAAGGCTGGAACTATTACCGCTGCAGCTTTTCTTAAGGAGTTTGCGGAAGGATTATCGTGGGCCCATCTGGATATCGCGGGAACGGCCTGGGCCGAGGATGCGAAACCGCACCGGGCCAAGGGACCAACGGGTATCGCAGTGCGAACGCTGATCAGGATGGTTGATCGTGCCTCACGAGCTTGATCTGTCCACCATTGTTGACAGCAGCTGTCCTCATGAATCGACACTTTTGCAACGATCCTCACATCGAGTCTCAATTTTGTTAGCAAAACATCTAACAACGTCACGGTACGGTAATTGATAGGAGAAGACTACCAAGCCAGAGGGCATGGGCCGCCATAAACGGAATCTGTCCTCGCCCCCCTCGAAGGCCGCTCGAGGTGAGAAAGGGCCAACCCTCTGGTACCTCATCATTGAGACTCTCAAGGCCAAACTCACTGAAGTAAACGATAGCCAGCCTAAGTTCAGATAGTCTATAATTTCGACACCTGTTAGTCCCCAGGCGGGATTAAGTAGTTCGTCTTCCGCACCCCAGGAGACTCAACGCCGGTGATCGATTACTACATAATTCTGGAAGTTAAGCGAACGGCTTCAAGCGCCGAGATAAAATCCGCGTATCGAAAACTTGCCAGAGAGCGGCATCCAGACTTCCACGGAGGTTCACCGAAAGCGGCGCGTGAATTTGCCTTGCTTTCAAAGGCTTATCACATTCTCATCGATCCTCAGGAACGGGCCTTCTACGATCAGAAACTCACCGCGCAAACCAATCGAAGCTATTCGATACTTCATTCAGATAATCCCCATGCTCAACGCGCGCGCAATGTTGCCGTTCAGGCTCGTTGGGACCGGATTGTCGACGAAGTGCTGGAGAAGGATCGACGTGAGAACTCTGAGCGCCAGCGCGCAGTCTTCACTACGGTTTCGCTGTTTCTCTCCACGTTCTTCGTAGCGCTAATCAAGCCGCGGCTCTGGGAGTTCTTCAACTATCCAGTTCGGGCAATCGTCGTCACTCTCTTTGTCATCGGCATTTGGCACCTGGCCACCAGGCTGCGCGAGTATTTTGCCCATTACACTTATGCTCCCCAGCCGATTCAAGCTTCGATCATGCGTGGAGTAGAAAAGCCTGAGCAACCGTTCACGCGATTCTCAGCGTACTCTTTTCTGATTCTTGGATATGGCCTCAGCATCGGGGTTGGTTTGCTAATTGGGTGGCACACGCAGGGGTACTTTTCGGACATCAATATGCTGATGCGCTATCAAACCAGAGTGTCGACCCAGGTGCTGATGTACTCGCCGACTATTCTGATGATTCCGGATTTGATACTTTACCCTCCAATTGCAGTGTTGGTGGTAGATTCCGTGCATTCGCTGGCTTCCCGAATAGATTCATTCGCGCCTTAATAGAGACCGACACTTCTAACCAAATGCCGAAACAATTTGATCGTATGAAGCTATTGCAATCAATAGGTGCGATGGTTTGTATCGCGGTTTCATCAGTGTGTTCTGTTCGAGCTCAGGATGCGCGAAATCTCACACCGCTCCAGCTCGAGATCGAGAAGCAGAAACAACGGCTCAGTTCTACTGAAATTGAAGAACGTCGCGATGCATTAATGCACCTTGGTCGGCTTCGTCGCCCAGAGGCTTCGCGCGTTGCAGCGTCGGCTTTGACCGATCTAATGCCGATAATTCGAGCCACGGCAGCGTCCGCAGTAGTGTCGTTGCCCCCAGATGAAGCTGCCGGCGTGTTGGTGTCGCTCTTGGCAGACAAAGACGAGTTTGTGCGCCAGCAGGTGGCATACGCGTTAGGCTCGACTAAAAGTCGCTCGGCCGTACCTCCGTTGGTAGAGCGGGTCAATCTCGACAAAATGGATTCAGTGCGAGCTGCGGCAGTAGTTGCGCTCGGGCAGATTGCGGATGAGTCGGCCGTTGTTCCACTAGTGACAACGTTGACCGGAACAACGTCCGGTGCCAAAAAACAGAAACGAGAAAAGAACGAGTTTATTTTGAGAGCTGCGGCCCGCTCTTTAGGACAAATTAGAAGTCGAGCTGCCGTGCCTGCCCTAATTGATGCGCTGGGAAATGAAGCGCTACCAATTGATGTGCGCCGTGAATCGGCACACTCGCTGGGTTTAATTGGCGACGCCACGGCTTTACCGGCCTTGCGTGCCGTCTCATCGCACGCCGATGTCTACCTCGCTCAAATGGCCCGGGAAGCAATTAACAAAATCGGGTCTAGAAGTTAAGTTGTGAGTCCGAGTTGGAAAGTTGTTCAATGAGAGTGGGCCAGCTTGAATAACTTTCAAAGGCTGTCTGCTTTAAAACCAAAAGCGCCGGACATGATCATGTCCGGCGCTTTGCGGTCGGGGGGAACGTAGCGTTAGTTAGCCCTCGTTCTTGTCACTCTTGCTTTGGCTCTTCCTGGCTGCTTTGGCAGCTGGTGGAATCGGCAAGCCTACGCCACCTGACAAGCTCTCCAACGTTTGTGGTTCGTCCTTGTCAACCGGCATTTCGTGAACCAGAGCGCCGCCGGATCGTTTCGAGAAGATCAGCTTGTGCGTCAACTCATCCAGGTCGACATGCACGAGATCGCCCAAACCAACCTGACTCGTAGCTACCAGGTTCGACAGCGGGTAAACCAGGAATCGCTCCACCGATCTCTTCAAGTGACGAGCGCCGTATTTGAAGTCCAGCCCTTCCTGCAACAGCATGTCTTTCGCTGTATCAGAAAGTTGGAACACGAACTTGGTTCCAGCTGAGGCCATAATGCGATCCTGAACAGCCTGCAGTTCCAAGTCCAAAATCTGTCGGAGATGATGTTCTTTCAATGAACGGAAGACCACCACTTTGTCGATACGGTTCATAAACTCGGGCGAGAACTTGCGTCGCGCGGCTTCGACCGCAGTCCGGTAAATCTTCTGATCGACTTCCGTGTCGGAGTTGGGACGGGCGCCTTTACCAGGCGCGAAACCAATACCGCCGGAAATCAACTCGGACATTTCACGAGCACCGAGGTTCGAAGTCATCACCACCATCGTGTGCGAGAAGTCGACTCGACGATTGTCACCCAGAGTCAGCGTGGCTTTGTCGAGAATGCCGAGCAGCAGTTGCCAGAGGCTATCTGAAGCCTTTTCAATTTCGTCGAAAAGGATCAACGAAAGTTTCAAGTCATCCGTGTGCATGCGGTCCAGGTTTTCCTGGGTAAGCATCGGCGATGTTTCGCGATGACCCAAATATCCTGGAGGCGAGCCAATCAGCTTTGCTATCTCGTGCGAGTGCTGAAACTCAGCGCAGTCAATCTTGACTACGGCATTGGCATCGCCGAAGAGCACTTCAGCTGCGGCTTCGATTACCCGCGTTTTACCTGATCCGGTTGGACCAAGGAACAACATCGTGCCGATCGGCCGGTTTGGCGGATTCATACCGGCGAGAAAAATCTGGTAGAGGCCGCTCATCCTCCGGACGGCTCGTTCCTGACCAACTATTCGTGCTGAAAGTCTCTCTTCAAATTCCTGAGCGCGAGGACTCTTTTGATCGGGATCAAGGAAGACTGTACCCATTGTCTCGTTAAGTTTCTCGATTTCCATTTCGGTAATCATGGCCGTCCTTCCAGTCGGGGCAATTTTCTCTGAGGGACGCTCTGGGGCGATGTTTCCGTCTTCTGGTTTAGCGTCGCTGCCTTTCTCGGCTGCGTCCTCCTTTCCCCTCTTACGCAAAGGCCGATCCGTTCGTTCAATTGATGCTGGGTCGTTAGGTGGAGTTTGCCCGCGCCGGTGTTGCGCAGTGCTGGTCTTCTTAGGCACGACTGGTATATACACAAGTGACCCGCCCTTTGTCACCACAAAAGATTGAGGAAATCTCAGAAACCTTTCGCAATGTAAAGAAACGTTGACAATTCATGTCACGCGGCAAGTGACAATAATTGGTTAGAAATTATTCGGGAGCGGAGCAGAAAAGAAGATGTGTTTCCACGTTTTGGCGCACAGATCAACCAAACTGTGGATAGTGGCACGGGGCATCCTGCCCGTGGAGACAGGAGGGTCTCCCACGTTCACGGGCAAGATGCCCATGCCACTTAATTAGTCGTAGTACTCCAAACCGAGGTGTGTGATCAAATCTTCACCGCGCAAGTGTCGCAGCGTGTTCTTGAGCTTCATTAACTGAATGAAAATGTCGTGCTCGGGATACAAGCCGGGAGCCGTCTGTGGCGATTTGAAATAGAAAGACAGCCACTCCTGGATACCGCGCATGCCAGTTCTTTGCGCCAGATCGAGAAACAAGGCCAGGTCCAACACAATTGGCGCTGCCAGGATGGAATCGCGACAAAGAAAGTCGATCTTGATCTGCATCTGGTAGCCCAGCCAGCCAAAGATGTCGATGTTGTCCCAACCCTCTTTGTTGTCTCCTCGCGGTGGGTAATAGTTGATGCGCACCACGTGTGAGAAGTCCTTGTAGAGAGCGGGATAGACATCCGGTTGCAGAATGTATTCAAGCACTGAGAGCTTTGATTCTTCCTTGGTCTTGAACGAATCCGGATCATCCAATACTTCACCGTCGCGATTCCCGAGAATGTTGGTTGAGTACCAGCCGTGTAGACCAAGCATGCGAGACTTGAGGCCCGGTGCGATGATCGTCTTCATCAAAGTCTGACCGGTCTTAAAATCTTTTCCACAGATCGGCAGCCGGTTCTTTTCAGCAAGCGTGCGCAGTGCCGGAATATCTACGGTTAGGTTGGGAGCTCCATTGGCAAAAGGGATTCCCGACTTCAAAGCCGCATAGGCGTAAATCATCGACGGTGCGATGGCTTTGTGGTTCTCGCGCATCGCTTTCTCAAAAGTGTCGAGCGTTTTGTGAACCGCGTGTGGCTTTAAGAAGATTTCAGTCGACGCCGCCCAAATCATGACGACTCGCGAGACTTTGTTCTTCTTTTTCCAGTCGGCAATTTCAGCGATAAGCTGCTCCGCCAACTCCAACTTGTTTTTGCCTTCTTTGACATTCGTACCCTGCAGGCGCTTCACGTATGACTGATCAAAGACAGCCTTCATTGGCTTGATTTTCTGCAGCGGGGTGCGAATTTGGGCGAGCAAATCTTTTTCGAGTACGCCGGCGTGAGTTGCTGCTTCAAAGGCAGAGTCCGGAAAGATATCCCAGGCTCCAAAAACCAAGTCTTCGAGCTTAGCTAGCGGAACGAAATCTTTGATCAAAGGCACACGATTGTCGGTGCGCTTACCGAGCCGGACCGTTCCCATCTGCGTGAGACTTCCAATTGGCTCCGCAATTCCTTTCTTGATCGCTTCAACACCGGCTATGAAGGTCGTGCTGACAGCGCCGAGGCCGACGAGCAACACTCCGAGTTTACCTTTAGCGGGTGCAATTTCCGCTTGCTTCTGAACTGGCATTAGTTTTCCTCCGGCTAATTTTGAACTTCCAGAGATGATAAGCCACGACTGGTTCTGTGGAGGCGCGAATGTTGCTGAATAGTATCGCTCGCTTGCGCTTATGTACATCAGGCTGCCAGCCTGATGACGTTTATCCGAATTCAATCTCCGGCGAGATCCTGCTGGCCGCCGCCCTCGAATGGAACAAAAAGTCACTTCCGCTGTCTTAAGCCTCGTGGGAGTTGCGTGTTCGCGTTGAGAAACAGCATGAATGTACTTTTAAGAATCATGACTGGCTTCCTGTCTGCCTTCGCCTTGTTGATGCTAAGTTGGATTCCAAGCCGACTGCATCTCACTGAGAATGTCTGGATCATTGTTTTGTGTTCGTGGTTCGCTGCATGGGTCTTACTGGAGCTGCTCTGCGTTTGGCGTAAACGAAATCTCTGTCCCAGATTGTTAACTCATCTGCGTTTCGCTCCAATTGCTACCTGCTTATTCTTTTTGATCACACTCATTGCTTACGATCAGGCGATGATTCTCCACTCCAAATGGAAGATTCGTCAGTATGTTTATGGAAGCGCCTCTCCTGCGACTCGCCTCTCTTTAGACCTGTACAATGACTATCGGGGATTTTGTGGCAATGGAGCTTCAGTTCACTTCTACGCGCTCTATGGAGAAACCGCGGCGGAGGGCTTCGAAAGTGAAGATCCTGCCGTACGCGCGCGTTCATTGCGGGTAAGCATCAGAGTCTTTGACAATCAGACTGAAGGACCATTTCCAGGATTATTGGAGCGAGCCAGCCAGGACAGTGACCCGCAAGTAAGACAAGTTGTGGCTGACTTTCATGAGATGACAAAGTTCGTTTGGTAGATGAAGGATATGACCGTTCTTCGGCCACAACTTGCCTCACAACATCGTTCTGTGGTTTCTTTCGCCCTGAATGCGTTCGCCGTTAATTAATGATGAGCTTGCGACCGACTTCGCCTCGTGGGTCGATCAGATCCTGCTCAAGTATCGTGCGGAGAAGGTGGTGGCCCATAACTTTAATATCTATACTCACGAAAAAGAGTTTGCAATCCAGTTGATTGGCGCAAGCACGTTTGACGAGGTTGAGGAAGATTGGGCTTGTGAAGAGGTGTTCTCATCAGGCGAGGATTTATTCTATTTGCCTCATTCATTGGTATCTGCTGACTGGAAAAAGGGACTGGCTGCTGCGAAGACGCTCGTTAAGAGCTACTTGAAGCGAGGGGAAGAAGCTCGGCGTTTACAAGCGGGACGTGCCGTGGCTGTTGGTTTCGTCGATGGCAACCTGCACGTCGTATACAACAAAACGAAATCCGAGGAGAGTTAGAGTGACGAAAGCACGCTTCATAATCGCGGTGTTACTTCTGTCAACATATCCGTCTTATGTTCGCTCACAGAATAGCAATCCATCCTTCGAGAAGTTCGTACAGGAAATGAAGCCGCAGGTGGGAAAGAAAATTACTGTTGTCGGCAAGATGAATTCTGCCAAGCTTGGCTGGATGGTTGCGTTCAAGGAATGGGGCATCTATTTGTATTCGGTCAAAGACTCCGACATCTCAAAGATGAATGACCTGAATCGTTTCTATGGTCATACTGTCCGGGTGACAGCTACTCTGCGGTATTTTCCGGAGCCACCAAAATCAGATCGCATCGAAGCTGTTCCTCCTGAGCACTTCTACTTTGACGTAGCCGAGGTCGTAGTTACTGACTTGAGTCCACCTCACCGTCGCCGCTCGGGGCGAAGTCACGGGACACGCTTGGTGATGGCGCAATGAAAACGCGGCTTTGCCGCAGCACAGTGCGGAAAGGCTTTGCCTTTCCGCGGGCGCATCTCTTTGACTCCGAGGCTATGCCTCGAAAATTGGAGGCATAGCCTCAACTTCTCTAAATGTCCTGTGACCGGAAAGGCGGAGCCTTTCCGCACTGTGCTGCGGCAAAGCCGCAATTACAACCGTCCCACCAAAGCGGCGCGAAAGTCACGAGGGGTCAGGCCGGTCGTCTGACGAAATGCTTTGGTGAAATGGCTGGGGCTCCCATAGCCGACTCGCGCTGCGATCTCGCCTACCGATAAGTCACTTTCTGCTAAAAGAGATTTCGCCTTTGTGGTTCGCAGTCCGGCCAGATACGTGTGTGGGGTGGTGCCGGTCAGCTTCTTGAACAAACGGGCAAAGTGATAAGGCGACAGATACGACGCGGCGGCGATGTCTTTGAGCGGCAAATCCTGCTCGAGATGGGTTTGCATGAATTCCACTGCGCGGCGAATCCGTCGATCGATTAACCCAACTCTTGATAGTTCCAGTTCGCTCGAGCGCCGCATCCTGGAGTGACGCCTCAGCAGGTGGATTGCCACCTGCTCCGTGAGTGCTGTGATGATGATTTCCTTGCCAGCTTCTTCTGTCGCAAGTTCCTGGGCGAGGTCTGTCAACAATTGCGTCAGTCGTTTGTCACTATCAATGAGGTGTTCTTTGAAGCTGGGCGCCGAGCCGGCTCCAACAAGTCGGGCCCGTGTCGCGTAGTCAATAACCAGGGCTGAAGACATCGTCACGAGCACTAAGGCGGTGTCCTGTCCGCTTGCATTAGCGGTCTTGCCTGGCTCGAAGAGCAAAGCTTGTTGAGCTAACAACTCTCCGCTGATGCCTTCGACTTCGTACTCGCCGCGACCGCTGAGAAGAAGGAGAATTCCGTAGTCGGGCCCTCCCTCGTTACTCCATTGAAAGCGGCGCAACCTACGGTAGTAAATCGAGAATTGCGGACGAACAAAAAAGCGATTGACTGAACGCGGGGTCATCCGCCCTGAACTTTACGCGAACGCTCGTGGACCTTCAAATGTACTGCAGGCTGCCAGCCTGCAGCCCTTCGTCGCCATTCATCGTCATTGAACCTGGCGATTTCCGATTAGCCGCACGCGCTCGGTGAGTAACGTAGCCGGGTCGTTAGTGATCAGAGCTTTGACACCCATAAGCCGAGCCCGCAGCACCCAAGCCGGATTATCGACAGTCCACACCACGACCGGCAGCCCCTGTTCGCGAGCGCGTTCTACAACTCGCCTCTTCGCAAGGGTGTGATGCAAGGCCAGCTCGTCGGCTTTAACTTCCAGCGCGCGATCGATCATCTTCATCTTTCGTATCAGAGAAACTGGACGTTCGATTCGAGGTTCAAATAAGGCCGCTGTGCGAACGCTCGCATCGATCCGTTTTACTTCCACAATTGCATTCAAGTCGAAGCTCGAGACAACGACGTTTTGCGAAATGGAATAATCCTTAATTAGCCGCACTACTGCTGCGGCCAGCTGGCTTGCTTCGTCCTTTTCGCACTTCATCTCGATATCGAGAACTTGAGGCGTCCTCGCAATCAAATCGAAAACCTGCGCTAAAGTCGGCACAGTTTCAAGGCTGTATTCATCAAGACCTTTGTCGGGAAAACGTTGGTTGAACCATGAACCCACCTCGATGCGGCCAAGCTCCGCTGAAGTCAGGTCCGAAACCTCGAAACGTTTGCCTCCTGTTCGCAGCAAGTTTGCGTCGTGAATGACCACGGGTATGCCATCACGCGCCAGTCTCACATCAAATTCAAATCCGTCACCACCATCGCTTATGGTGCGACGGAAGGCAGCCAAAGTGTTTTCGGGAGCGACTGCGGACGAACCGCGATGACCAAGAATCAAAGGAAGCGGAACCGATGTGGCACGAGCATCCTGCTCGTGTGTAGATTCCATAGAGGCCTCTTCCAAAAAGTAATCACGGGCAGGATGCCCGTACCACATCATGAATTAATTGCTGTGAGGTTGAACTCTCGCGACCTGCTTGAGGGTGATATCAAAAGTGCCAAACTCACCCTTGAGTTGGGCCTTGACGGGAATGTGGCGCGCGTCATCGGTGACCCAGATCGAAAGTTGACCACCCTTCTGATTCAACATCCCACCTTCGCCAAACAATTCCGGTACAACGTTGACCGCATTGACCTTGCCCAACACTGTGTTCATCTGCTTCCGTTCAGTGACGCGCACGGGGACTTTGTAGACTCGGCCGGAGTCGCTGATCTCCATTTGCAGCGAAGTTCCCGGCTCGAGCTTTTGAGTTCTGAGATAGTAGACTGCCGATACGGTGTCCTGCACTATGCCTGAGAAATCGCTGCTCAGAGATCTTTCCGGCCGGGTCGGATCGTTTGGATCTCTTTCGACCCAGGTAACTTTGCCGGCCTTTGAATCGAACACAGCCTCGCTGGTCCGGACTCGCTTGCCTTGCTCGTCCAGCTTTACGGTTTTCTTGACCGCAAGCGATTGAGCATCAACGGTCGATTCCACATGCTGATGAAACTTCAGATTAAAGAGCTTGGTGAAGAAGCCTTCGCTGGCTACGTCACCGACGAATCGCAGGGATGGCGTAGTTTCGGTGCTGTGCGCATTTTCCGGAGTCGATTCGACCTGGAACTTGAACGTCGCGACATCGATCTTCTTCAAAAGCGAGCGAGAGACTTCGGCCTTGTAGGTTAGTTCTTCACCAGGCTCGAACGCCCTGTTGATCTGTTGCGCATGAACCGCAAGTGTCGAAAGAACACTGACGACTACAAACAATAACGCTGAACTTATTCGTTTTGATCTCATCTGAAGTAGTACGACTTCGCTACTAAAAGCCCCCACGCTATCAACAAGCCCAGACCGGCCTGGTATTCGCGATAACGCATGTAAAGGCTCGCATCAAATCTGTTTCCCACATTGCGTCCGGGATATGGGCTCAACCTCGGAAAGAACAGCGGCACGGCCGCGGCGTAACTCTCATAACTCTTTCCGAAGAGACCAGCCAGAGTCGACGCTTCGACGCGCATCACTGGGAAATAGATGCCAAGAAAGAGAGCCACAAACAAGAGTGCGAGAGGCCAACGCGCTGAGGCTACGGTAAATCCGAGTCCCAAAAGGAAACTACCGAGATAGAGTGGATTACGAGTATGGGAATAGGGCCCTGAAGTCGCGAGCGCATCGTTCTTGCGAATGTGTCCAGCCGACCATGCACGCAATCCTAGTCCGAGCAGGGAAATGATCGCCCCAGCGAGCAGCGTCGCCCGCGTAGGCTTGGCTAGCAATACGAAGAGCACGGCGCAGACGAACCCCAGTGGGACTCGCCACCGTTGCATCCACGTACCACCTCGACGAACTTTGGGAGCATTCATACCGGTTGCGCCAACTCGGGTTGCGGAGACAGGCTCAATCTCTTCTCGATCGCCTCCATCACGCGTCCTACTTCAATGTCCATGCAGATCCACTTTGAACAAGCGCGACGATGACAATCTTCCCGACAGTCTATTTCGTTTCGCTCTACACAAATATCTTCCGGATAAGGGCTGCCGTTCCGCCACCATTCCGTCGGTCCAAATAAACCCACCACGGGAGTCCGCGCCGCTACCGCCAGATGAGTTGGACCAGTATCCCCACCTACGTACAAGCGCGAACGCTTCGCCAACGCGAAGAATCCTTTTAAGGAGAGGCTGACGGCGCGAGCTTTGCCGAGGCTGGAAGCTTGTACCACCGCTTCCGCGAGTGCTGCTTCGTCCGGCCCGTGCGCGACCAGAGAAAACAAGCCTCGCTGTTGCCAAAGTGCGTCGGCAAGAACCCCGAACCGTTCCGGACTCCATAACTTGGTTGGCCAACCGCCTCCCGGATTCAGAATGGCGTAGTTGGACAGATTTGGTCCGGCTGCATCGACTGCTTCCTGCTCGTGCGCCGGGTTGATCGCCAGCGGAAACTCGAAATCATCAGGTTTTCGGGGCACGTCGATGCCGAGCGCACCGCTTACTAGTTCGAGCCCTTTTCTAATGACGTGGGTTCTTTTCGGAACGTTAACGCGGCGGGTAAGAAGAAAACGGCTGGGAGGTTCTCTCAAGCCTTCTCGCGAGAAACCATAGATCTGACGCGCGCCGGAAAGCCGGGCAATGGTTGCTGATTTTAATAGTCCCTGGAAATCTAAGGCTAGATCGAAGGCCGAGGCACGCAACCGACGTAACTGCTGGCGCGGTGCCCGCAGCGTCTCCCCAGACATCAGTCCGCGCCTCAGCGCCTTCGTGTCGACTTCGATGAGGCGATCCAGAATCGGGTTGTCTCTCAAAATTTCAGCTGATCGACGTTCTACTACCCAGGAAATTTCACCGTTAGGGAAAGCGTGCCTGATGGCTGCGAGCGAGGGAAGCGTGTGCACTATGTCACCAATGCTACCCAGTTTCACGATGAGAATTCGCACGCGTGAATGGTAAATGGTCGTGAGTGATTAGGCAAAAGAAAGGTTTGTTATACGAAGTTTCGGATTTCTTCCGAGAATGAGTTTACTGGGAGGCATAGCCCTTCGGCCGGAGAGTACCTTATTTCAGTCTGCCGAGCAGTTCCGTCGTTGAGTGATCTTTCGGATCTCCTACGATCGCGACGCGTCCGCCGTAGGAGCGAACGACTTCACGCTCGGGCACGGTGTCTTCGGTATAGTCCGTTCCTTTGGCGTGAACGTCGGGTTTTAGCTCGAGCAGCAGAGCTTCAACCGTGGGTTCAGGAAAAATAGTCACAAAATCAACCGCTTCGATAGAGGCCACCAGCTCGGCGCGTTCAGCCTCAGGCATTACTGGTCGGCCGGTTCCTTTCAAGGCACGCACCTGTTCATCTGAGTTCACGCCCACAATCAAAAGGTCACCCAGGGTTTTAGCGCCTGCCAGGTAACGGACGTGCCCAGCATGAAGAACGTCGAAGCACCCGTTTGCGAGGACGATGCACGCTCCCGCCTCGCGCGCGTGGTTGACGCGGCGAACCAATTGATCTCGCGAAAGAATTCGTTCACCAGGTAGCATAGACTTCAGAGCCTCTTGCAAAACTCCTCTCATTCACACCCGGTTTCAACCGGGTGGTCAAAGCCCCTCAAGAATTTCTAACCGTTTTAACGGTTTTCATTGCCAATTAGTTGTGGAAACCGTTGAAACGGTTACTTTCTTCCACCTCCACTTTCACACCCGGTTGAAACCGGGTGTGAATGAGAGGAGTTTTGCAAGAGGCTCTCGATGCCTATGCTACCTACCGGAGCAGGGAATCGATCAACTCGTCGTTCGTGACGGTGGCTGTTCCTCGCTTCATCACCACCAAGCCGCCCGCATAGTTGGCCAGTCGAGCAGCGTCAGAAAAGGACGCGTCCGAAGCCAACGCGAGTGTGTAGGTGGCAATGACTGTGTCGCCAGCTCCGGTAACGTCGACCGGCTCGCGGGCGCCGACGGCATCAATTTCAAGTGCTTCAACACCCTCTTCAAACAAAGTCATACCGCGACTTCCACGCGTCACGAGCAAAGCTCGATGACCAAGCTTTTTGCGGAGCTCCTCGCCCGCCTGATTCATTTCGCCGGAGGTTTGATTCGACTCAAAGAGCGATTCGACTTCTTCTTCGTTGGGAGTAGCGGAGGTAAATCCGGTGTAAGCCGAAAGTTGAAAGCGCGAGTCAACGAGAACCGGGATGCCTCGCTCGTTGGCAATGTCGCGAATAGTCATGGCCATTTCTGCATTGACTACCCCGTAGTTGTAATCCGATATGATGACTGCATCAACAGTGCTGAGTCGGCTTACAAGACCTTCATGCAACGCGCGTCGCAAACGAAAATCGGTTGGTGGTTGGCCGTCATAATCAATTCGAATAACTTGTTGCCGGGTTGAGTGAGTCTCGCCGGCGAGGATGCGAACTTTGGTGGTGGTTCGTTGGGACGACGAAATCATTAGGGAGCTGCAGTCTATGCCAGCGGCTTGCAGGCGTTCCGTCAGTGCTTTTCCAGCCTCATCTTCACCGGCCACGCTTATAAGTGATACAGAGGCACCCAGCGCAGCCAGGTTCATTGCGCAATTCGCCGCACCACCCGGTGTCGTTTCAGTGTGTTCGTGACGAAGAATGAATACCGGCGCCTCGCGGGATACCCGACTGATGGCTCCAAAGACAAATTGATCGGCAACAGAATCGCCAACGACGAGAACCTTACGTTTAGGGAAGCGATGGACGATATTGATTAATCGTTCCTGAAGTACTGTGCGTTCAGTCGTCAAAAAGTTCTCTCCGTTAGTTTCACAATCATTTGCACCGCTTCCAGTAAATCTTCAGCGACCAAATCAGGCTGGTGTTTCCAATCCGCGCGTTGGTGCTCCCACTCGCCGCGGCCATACCCGCTGAGGACGAATGCGGAGTTTACTCCACTATTGCGCGCCAATTCGATATCACTGTAGCGATCACCAATCATCCAACTCTGCTTCAAGTCGATCTCCAACTCTGAAGCTGCGCGCAGAATCAACCCGGGCTTTGGTTTGCGGCAGTCACAATCATGCCGGTACGGCGGCTCACCGACCGAAGGGTGATGAGCACAATAGTAAATTGAATCAAGTTTTGCATCCTGCTCTTCCAGGTTGAGCGCAAGCCGGTGGTGAACCGTGTGAATCATATCTTCGGTGAAATAGCCGCGAGCCACGCCTGCCTGGTTGGTGACCACTACGGCCAGCCATCCGGAATCATTCAAAAGCTTGATCGCGGCTCCTGAATAAGGAAACACGCGGAACCTCGCCGGGTGGTTGATATACCCGACCTCTTCCGAAATAGTTCCGTCACGATCTATGAATACGGCTTTGTTCATCTACGTTCGTGGCATCGGCGTTCTGCCGATGTGTTGGTTTATCTCCGAGGCGCCGATCCTACGAGCCTGGTGGCTTGTTCGAAGACCATCTCTTCAGTAATCGCGGTCATACAGCGATGATCGATTGGGCAATCCCGCAGCATGCATGGAGCACAGTCAGGCGGAACTCGCAGTATCTCAGCAGCAGGGGACAACGGCCTCGTTGTTAGCGGATTCGTGGGCCCAAAGATGACCAGAGTCGGCCGGCCCAGAGCCGCGGCAATGTGAGCTGGTCCCGTATCATTGGTAATAAGTAAATCCGCCTTGTCCAGTATTGCGACGGCCTTTTTCAAATCAGTTTTCCCGGTCAGGAAGATGGGACTCTTCGCCATTCCCTGACTGACTTCCAGGGAAACATCGACTTCAGCCTCTGAGCCGATCAAGATTACGTCGGCATCAAGTTCTGCTATCAA
>Ga0157380_10000380_pt1 | contig 26804 bp, 23 predicted proteins | sample S35metaG_FD_119757 | JGI IMG/M metagenome (GOLD analysis project Ga0157380, IMG submission 119757) | Switchgrass rhizosphere microbial communities from Kellogg Biological Station, Michigan, USA - S3-5 metaG | ecosystem: Host-associated > Plants > Roots > Rhizosphere > Soil | place: USA...
GCCCAGCCTGCGGGTGGACTCGTGGTGTGGGTGGAACTGCCGCGCAATGTCGACGGCACCGATCTGTTCCGCACGGCTCTCGCGAGCCGCATCGGCGTTGCGCCCGGCATGGTGTTTTCGGCCAAGGCGGATTATCGGCATTACATTCGCCTCAGTTGCGGCCTGCCGTGGTCGCCCACGCTCGAACGCGCAATCGAGAAGCTGGGCAGGTTGATCAGTGGGATGTCACGAGCCGTGGCCGCGTAAACGACTGAGGGGACGGTCCCTGGTAGGGCCCGCCCCCTGCTTGCTGCACCCTCATGGTTATTCCGCCTGTGCGACTTTCACTTCCTCGACAGGCGAGTCCACGCTAGCGCCTAGCTCGGTCACGGTGACTTCACCAGCGGGCACGTGTTCCAACGCGGCTGCCAATCCGCCGCCGATTCCCAGAGCAGCCAGGGCTCCGGCGAATAGCAGCGAGAACGTCGCGAGGCGTGAAGCCAGCTCGCTCGGCACAACCGACGTCGACCGAACCGGTGTCGAAGGCCGCTTGGCGGGTGGTGAACCGGTGCCGGAGGCTCCCCGGCGAATGCGCTCCGCCTTCACCCGATCCGCGCCCAGCTTGGCCATTGATATGAACAGGTACTCATCCATGGCGATCTCCTTGCTATGCAGTCATGTATTGGGTGTGTACCTTAGGCTTGCGCGGGAGCGGCGAATAGCGATACTTAGGCGCTCAGAAGCATGACTTTAAGTCATAGCTGGAACACACTTTGGACAGGCATTGGAGTCGCGCCGCGTGCCGGCTTACGTCAAATAGACCGCCATGAAACGCATTCCCGTCGGACCGCTGCGAGCTTTCGATGTCGCCGCGCGTAACCTGAATCTCACGGCAGCGGCCGAAGAGATGAATGTCACCCACGCCGCCGTCAGCCGGCAGGTGAAACAGCTGGAGCAACGCCTGGGAGTGCAGTTGTTCGAGCGACTGCCTCGCGGCCTGAAGCTGACGCCTCACGGTGCACTGCTCGCGGAAGGCACGCGGGAAGCCTTCGACCGGCTGGCTTCGGCGCTCGAAGACATTGCCGTGCCGGCGATTCGACACAAGCTCACCATCTCCACATTTTCGTCGCTGGCCTCGCGGTGGCTGATGCCAAGGCTGCACGCGTTCTCGGCGCGCTTCCCGGAAATCGATCTGCAGATCATCACGACAGCGCGGCTGGTCGACTTTGCGCGCGAAGACGTAGATCTCGCCATTCGCTTCGGCACCGGCCGCTATCCCGGCCTGCATGTCGTGCCGTTATTCCAACCGAAAGAAATTGCGGTCTGCGCGCCTTCGTTGCTGGAGAAAGGCCCGCCCGTGACCTCGTTCGCGGACCTGCGCCACTACACGCTGCTGCACGACGATTCGTATCGCGAGTGGATTCGCTGGTTCGACGCTGTCGGCGTGAAGGGAGTGAACGCTCGGCGCGGCATCATCTGCGGAGATCGTAACTCCATGCTGCAGGCGGCCCTGGCAGGCCAAGGCGTTGCGTTGGCGTCCGCAGTGTTCGTGCAGAATGAACTGGAGACCGGGCGGCTGGTGAAAGTTTTTCCGAACGAGATCCAGATGGAATACGCGATCTATGCCGTGTGCCTGCCGCGTCGCCTCAGTGATCCACTGGTGAGCGGCGCGATCGATTGGCTGGTGCAGGAAGCGAAGGCGTCGGACGATGCGCATCCGCCGCCGGCTCCGTAGAGGTTCGGCGAACTATTTCTTCCCGAACAACGCCTCCAACTCCGCGCGCGCACGATCGGCCGCCGATGCAGGAGCCGTCTCCGATTTGCCGCCGCCAAATAGTGCCGCGAGATCCGCCTGTGCTTTCGCAGCCGCATCGAGTCCGGCGCTGGAATAAGCGTCGGGACGCACCTTGAAATAGTCACAATAGTTGGCGCGCTCCTTGTCCTTCACTTCCTCGGCGATGGGTTCGCGGCAGTGCTTCGCCACCGCCACGCTGTAGAACTCGCACATCTTGCAGACGTGCAGCTCCGCGTGACACTTGCGGCATTCATCCAGTCGCTGCAGCGGCAGGCTCAACTCAGCGAGCGAGTGGCCGCACTTCCAGCAGACCAGTGAGGAATTCATGCATCAGCGACGCGGTGCGTCCGCGATCTCGTCGTAGCCACGGCCGAGGAACTGGAGCAGGCAGATACCGTGGCCGAATGGGTCGGCGAGCATGGCGATCTTGCCCCAGCTGTTGGTGCGTATCTGTCCTTCGAGACGAGCGCCGGCGTTGCGAGCGCGGTCGACGGCACCCTCGATTTCGTCGACGACGAAATCCATGTGCACTGGAGTCCAGTGGCGTGCATACGAGCGCAGATGACGGCTGTGAGGCGACGCGACCGTGCCATTGGGTTTCGCCAGCAGAAAAATAGTCGCCGTGGCGCCCAGCAATTCCACGGCGTCATGCCCGAAGCGGCGGCCTACCTCGAGACCGAACCCCTTGGTATAGAACTCGATGCCACGACCGAGATCGTCGACGTCGACATTGACCAGCAGTTGCAGCGTCACGGTCAATGCCTCGTCACGATGATAGGGTTGCCGCGCGTAATCACCATCGTGTGCTCATATTGTGCGGATCGCGTACCGGCCGGACCGAACAGCGTCCAGCCATCGCTCGCCTGCTCGGCGACGGTCGTCTTGGTCGAGAGAAACGGTTCGATAGTAATCACCATACCTTCCTGCAACACGCGTTTATCGCGCGCGTCGAAATATCCGGGAATGTGTTCGGGAGCTTCGTGCAGGGCGCGCCCCACTCCGTGGCTGCCGAGATTGCGAATGACGCGAAACCGATGGGACTTCGCTACGCGCTCGATGGCCTTGCCGATCTGGTTGATGGCCGCTCCGGCGCGCGCTTCCTCCATAGCACTTTCGAGTGCGAATTTAGCGGCGTGACACAACCGTGTCGCTACCTCGGATGCGGGCGGCACCACGCGAGTTCCGCCGGTGTCCGCAAAATAGCCGCCGAGTTCGGCGGACACGTCGACATTGACTACATCGCCCTTCTCGATACGGCGCGTGCCGGGAATGCCGTGCGCCGCTTCTTCGTTGATGCTGATGCAGGTCGCACCGGGAAAGTTATACGTCAATTGCGGTGCGGAGCGCGCACCGTAATCGGCGAGCCATTTCGCACCCATGGCATCCAGTTCCGCCGTCAGCATGCCGGGCTCGATGGCGTCGAGCATGTCATGCAGCACACGCGACACGATGCGGCCGATGCGTTTGAGGCCTTCCAGGTCGTCATCCGATTCGATTGTCATGAGTCGCTCGTCGCTGGGTCGGCCTCAACAGGGCTGACGTGGAAAACAACGGGAGTTTGCGGCCAGCACCGCATCATGACAAGCGACTCAGGGTACGACATCGCCCGCCGCGGCAAGTCGCGACCCCCTGGAAAATGCCGGCGGCGCCCGCAGTATCCGCGGCTCTTCCGGCGCTGATTTCAGTGCTTTTTTACAGGACCTCCAGACAGGATAAGTGTGATTCCCTGGGCCCGGCTGATCTTTGCCGCGCTCGGTGACAAGCTACCTCCATGAACGCTACACCATCAGCCTTTTCCACCAGTCCCAGTCCTTCGTCGCCCGGCGCTTCGCCACGAGCAGTGACGCGCGTCGTCGATGCGTTGCGTACGCTCGAAGGCGGCGGGTTTCCCGTGCGGCGACCGTTTCCCGTCGCGGGTTTCAGCCACTTCGATCCGTTCCTGCTGATCGATCACCTGGGCCCGGTCACATGGCAGCCCGGCGCCGCACTGGGCGCACCCGATCATCCGCACCGCGGATTCGAAACGGTGACCTATGTGCTCCAGGGCGAGAACGAACATCGCGATTCGTTCGGTAACGCGGACATCCTGCGGCCCGGCGACGTGCAATGGATGACTGCCGGCGGCGGCGTCATTCACGCTGAAATGCCGACGCCGGCATTCCAGCAGGCCGGTGGCGTGCAGCAGGGATTCCAGATCTGGGTCAACCTGCCGGCGGTCGACAAGATGATGACGCCGCGTTACCAGACGCTGCGGGCCGATCAGATTCCGGTCGTGAAATCGAGCGACGGCAAAGTGACGGCGCGAGTCATTGCAGGCGAATCGATGGGTTCTTCCGCCCGCATAGACACGCGTGTGCCGATCCAGATCCTGCACTTCACCATTGCGCCTGGCGGCCGGCTCGAACAGTCGGTGCCTGCGGATCAGAGCGGCCTCGTCTATGTTTTCAAAGGCGCGGCCCAAGTTGGCGCCGGCAAGCTGGGTTCGTCGTCAGTGAAAGAGGGACAGGCGGCGTTGCTTGGCGCAGGAGATTCGATCGCTCTCAGCGTGAGCGAAACGGCGACCGAGGCCGCGGAGATCCTGCTGTTGTCGGGCAGGCCGATCAACGAGCCGGTGGCGCGCTATGGTCCGTTCGTGATGAATACCCGCGAGGAGATCGAGCAGGCTTTTGTCGATTACCAGAGCGGGCGGTTCGGCGTGATTCCGCGGCGTACGTGAATGAAGCAACGATAAGACGATCAGGATTGTGAATGGTGACTGGCCGCAGCGCTCTCCTGCTGTCCACCATTCACTTCTTCTCTTTCACAGCGGCCTGGCGCCTTCGACGTGGCGATGCGCCCGCTCGTGCAGTTCGCTTTCAAGCAACTTCGATTCGACCTTGCGGCCTTCGACGAAATAATAGACCAGGTACGCCAGGCCCACACCGGTCGGAATCAAGCCGAGCAATGCCTCGTCTTCAGCCAGCGAGCGCACCGAAATCAGCACCGCGAGGCCGACGAACATCCAGACGAGACCGGGCAACAGCGACGAACGGCGTCGGCGTTGTCCCATGCCATCGATCAACTCCACCGGCAGCGGCGGAATCTCCATGCCTCGTTCGATCGCCGCCATGCGCTCGGTGTGGTGTAACTCCACCAGCTTCACGCGCTTGCGGTAGTTCAACACCATGAAGACGATGGGGATGCACAGCGGCAGTCCGACGGCGAAAATGATGCCAAAAATAGGAATCAGAATTTCCATGATCTTATCCATCCACCCGTAGCGGGCATTGTAGATGTCGACTGGTGGTTGGGACGTCGGTACCCATGGATAAGGTTGCAGCCGGTAAACCGCGCCGGAGGACCGGTCAACGGCGGCTGGCCGGGGACTACCCCTCCGCCGCAATTGTTAAAGTGACGCCCGTCGACCTGCAACCTTTCCCCACGCTGGCCCGTCCCAACAATGACGCAAGCAGCCGCACCAACGGCAGATATGGCCACATCCGATACGGACATCCACGACCGGATGCGGGCCGGCGAATATCGCGAGGCGTTCACGCTGCTGCTACCACGCTATCGGGACAAGGTATTTCGATTGAGTTTCAGCATGTTACGCGATCGCACATGGGCCGAGGACGCGACTCAGGACACGCTCTTGCGCATCTGGCGCGCGCTGCCGGGATTCGCCGGCCAATCCGCGCTGTCGACCTGGATCTATGCGATCGCCAAGAATTCCTGTCTCTCCGAGTTACGTAAGAAACGCCCGCTGGTTTCCATCGACAACGATGCCGAGTACGACGCCGAGGTCGCCGGCCTGGCAGTCACCGACAGCGACGACTCCGCCACGGTCAGCGTCGGGCAATTGCTGGACCAGCTCCCGGAACGATATCGTCAGGCTGTGACTTTGTTCTATATGGAAGACAAATCCTACGAGCAGACTGCTGCGAGCCTGGGCTTGCCGCTCGGCACGGTCAAGGCTCTGCTGCATCGAGCACGCAAGCGTCTCGTTGAATTGACCCGGGAATCCAGTGCGGACCTGACCGAAGCGTGAGAACTGGAGCGTGAGAGAGTAACCTTCGCCACATCACATGAGTGCCCCGACCAACTCCAAATTGACTGACATGGGTCCCAACGAAGCCCATGTCCTGGCGTGGAACGACCGTCTGCAGGAATGGCTGGACGGCGATCTCAGCGACGCCGATCGTTGCGCGGTCGATGCCCACCTGGCGACCTGCTCGATCTGTCCCGACCAGCTCGCGGAGCTGCGGGAGCTGGATACATTGTTGTCAGCGGCTGCACCGCGTTTGTCGCTGGATGCGGCCTTCGACGCCCGCTTGATGCTCGAGGTCGATGCATTCGACCACCAGCAGCGCGTCCGCCTGCGCCAGAAGCTCGAACAAGAACGGCAGCAGCAGCTGCAATCGCTGTCCCGGCACTGGAAACAGAGCCTGGCATTCGTCATTCCCGGCGTCGTTGCCGCCGCGGCGCTGATCTTTGCCCTGGTCGCATCGCTGGACCATTCCGGCCTCAGCCGCAGCCTGGCCGCGGAAAGTGCCGGTGAACTGGGGCACAACGCTGCGCTTTATGTGCAAGCCGCATTCATCGCCTTGATCGGCGGCGGCATCGGGCTCACCGTGGCGCGGTGGCTATCGTCAGCGGCAGACTGACGCCCCTCCCTGCCAGAATGTAGAATGCCGGCCCGGGTAGCTTCTCCCCGCCTGCCGCAATAACAACACTTCATGACTTCGCCAGTGACGGCCGGTTCCGAGCAACCATCCGCCGACCGCAAGCTCGTTCTCGCTGCCCTCGGGGTGGTCTTCGGCGACATCGGCACCAGCCCGCTGTATGCCTTCCGTGAGTGCTTCGATCCCAAGCACGGCATCGTCGTCACTGCGCCGAACGTGATCGGCCTGCTCTCGCTGATCCTGTGGTCGCTCACCCTGGTGATCTCGATCAAGTACGTCGGCATCATCATGAAGTCGGACAATCGCGGCGAAGGCGGTGTGCTGGCGCTCAGCACGCTCCTGCTGCAGGCGACACGCAACGTGAAGTTCTGGGGCCCGATCAGTTCGGTGGGATTGTTCGGAGCGGCGCTGTTCTTCGGCGACGGCTTCATCACGCCGCCCGTGTCTATTCTCGGCGCGTTGGAAATCGTGTCGGTCGCCGCGCCGGAGCTGGATCACTTCATCGTGCCCGCCGCCGTGATCATCCTCGTGGGCCTGTTCACCGCACAGAAGCGTGGCACTGGCGCGATGGGACGCATGTTCGGTCCCGTGATGCTGGTATGGTTTTCGGTACTGGCCATCCTCGGCCTGCGCTGGGTCATCGTCTATCCGGACGTGCTGCTCGCCGTGAATCCCTATCACGCATTGCGGTTCCTCACGCACAACGGCGTAGCGAGCTTCGTGGTAATGTCCTCCGTGTTCCTCGCCGTCACTGGCGGTGAAGCGCTCTACGCCGACATGGGCCACTTCGGCCGCAGCCCGATTCAACGCGGCTGGTTCTTCATCGCTTTTCCGGCGCTGATGCTGAACTACTTCGGGCAGGGCGCGGTGCTGATGCACAACCCCGCCGCGATCGTGAATCCTTTTTCCTATCTTGCGCCGACCTGGTCGCTGGGCCCGCTGATCGTGCTGGCGCTGGCTGCCGCGGTGATCGCGTCGCAGGCGGTCATCTCCGGCGTGTTCTCAGTCACTCGTCAGGCGCTCAACCTGGGTTACCTGCCACGGCTGCGCGTGTTGCATTCGTCGGAGTCGGAAATCGGACAGGTGTACGTCCCCACGGTGAACTGGCTGCTGTGCATCGGCACCATCGCGCTCGTCATCGGCTTTCGCTCCTCGCAGGGATTGGCCGGCGCGTACGGCATCGCGATTTCCAGCACCATGCTGATCGACGGCATCCTGGTCGTGTTGCTGCTGCGTTTCACGAGAGCACCGCAGTCCGCTTGGAAGATCGCGGCGTTGACCGCAATCGCCGTCCTGGATGTCATCTTCGTCGCCTCGAACGCGTTGAAATTCATCGATGGCGGCTGGCTGCCGATCGCGGTGGCCGCCTTGGTCTACGTCCTGATGACGACCTGGCAGGAAGGGCGGCGCACGCTCAACTGGATCATCGCCAAGGAACAGATGCCGCTGCGTGACTTCGTCGCGATGATCGAAAAAGATCCGCCGCTGCGCGTTCCGGGAACAGCTGTCTATCTAGCAAGCGAAGCTGGAGGCATTCCGCGTGCGCTGCTGAACAACCTGCGGTTCAACCGCGTCCTGCATGAACGCAACATCCTCCTCACGTTCGTGCGGCCGGAAGTTCCGTTCGTTTCGCCCGAAACCCGCATCGAAGTCCAGCAACTGGGGCCGGGCCTGTGCCGCATCACTGCACGCTATGGCTTCATGGAACAACCGAACGTCGTGCCGTCCCTGCGAGCCGCGGAAGAAAAGGGCATCAGCTTCGAACCCGAACAGACCGTGTATGTCGTTGGCCGCGAGAACCCGGTGTTCGCCACCGGATCGGGCATGCCGCTATGGCGCAAACGGCTGTTCGCGCTGATGGGCCGCAACAGCCAGCTGGCGGCGATCCACTTCGGCGTGCCGCCGCATCGCTTGCTGGAAGTGAGCAGCCAGGTCAGGTTGTAGATCCGACCCCTGACCGAAGTCAGGGATGACTAGTCAACCATCGGCCGCCTCAGGACCTGGCCAACGTTCAGATTGGCCGCGGTAGAATGGTCACCCATGAAACAACATCTGCCGGCCCCCTTCGCATCAATACTTGCCGTACTGGTCCTGGGCGGTTGCTCGTCTCTGTCCGAAAAGGAGTGCCAGACAGCCGACTGGGAATCCATCGGCTATATCGACGGCACGCGCGGCTATAACAGCGGCCGCATCGCCGATCACACCGAGGCCTGCGCCAAGGTGAACATCAAGCCCGATCCCAAGCTTTACGAGGAAGGCCGGAATCGCGGACTAGAAGAATACTGCACGCCTCGCAACGGACTGCGCGTCGGCGAACAAGGCGGGTCCTATAACGGCGTGTGTCCGGTCATGCTCGAAGACGCATTCCGGCGCGGCTACGAGGCCGGCAGGGACATGCACGACATCAAGGATCACATGTCACGGCTGCAATCCAGCATCCAGGACGTCCAGGCGCGCCTGCGCGTCAAGGAGCCGCCATTGTCGGACTACGAACGCGATCAATTGATCTATCGATTGCGCGACCTGGAACGGGAATATGGCCGGGCCGAATCCAACCTGCGGCTGGTGGAACGGCGGGCGCGCAATCTTTAATGTCTGCGCCTGGCCGGTGCGGACGATTGCTCACCTGCACCAGCGTAAATCAGTGTGGCAGGCGGAGGATGCCGATCAGTTGAGCAGTTCCGCCATCTCGATGACGGATCGCGCCACCTCACCCATGCGCCGGTTACGCTCCATCGCCATGCGTCGCAGCGTGTGATACGCCTCGTCTTCGCTCAGTCCTCGCGCCTTCATGAGCAAGCCCTTCGCGCGTTCGACGAATTTTCTTTCCGCCAACTTCTGCTGCGCCACTCCCAGCTCGCCACGCAACTCACTGATCAGGTCGAATCGAGCGCGGGCGACGTTGAGGATCGCCGGAATGCGATCTGCCTGGATGCCATTGACCACGTAGGAAGCTGCGCCCGCCCGTACCGCGCGTCCGATCGTTTCCTCGGAAGAGTCGGCCGAGAAAATGATCAGCGGCAGTTGCGCCTCGCCCATAGCATCGATGATTCGATCCAGCAGGTCCACGCCGGGCGACTGGGTTTCTAGAAAGATCGCGTCGGGCCGCGCCCGCGCCATGGTGGGCGGCAGCGCGCCGTCCGGTGCGGTGACTTCCGTCAGTTCGTGACCTGCCAGTTGCAGTCCTTGGCACAGAACTCCGGCGTATTCGGACGACTCGGCGATGACCAGAACGCGCACGATGAAGAATCCAGTGGGAAGGATGCTTCGGGAAGCTGCAATGAGTGTGCCATTGGCGACACCGTTGTCAGGCTGCTTCGAGACGCGGCCCCGGCGCCGTGAACGAATGCGCCAATCCGATGAACGCGGGCAACTGCGTACGGATCAGATATACCGGCACATCGCCGAGATAGTCCGCGTAACGGCCTTTGTCCTCGAAGCGGTCGCGGAAATGCGAAGTCGTGAACAGCCGGCCGAGCTGCGGAATGATGCCACCGCCCAGGTACAGGCCGCCCACCGCACCGAGAGTCAGCACCAGGTTGCCCGCTAGCGTTCCGAGCAGTGCACAGAACATGCTGACCGCTTCCATGCTGATGCGATCCGAACCGTCGAGCGCGCGTCGTGAGATATCCGCGGGCTCCAGCACCCTTGGGACAACCTTGTCGAGCGCGCACAGCGCCTGGTACAGGTTCACCAACCCCGGACCCGACAACACACGCTCCGCCGATACATGTGAAAACCGCGTATGTAATTGCGCGAGCACCGCGATCTCACGCTCGGTCATCACCGACAACGTGGCGTGACCGCCCTCGCCCTGCAACGGCACCCAATGATCGCCCGCCGGAATCAGTCCCGAGACGCCGAGGCCGGTGCCGGGGCCGAGCACGGCGAGCGGAGCGTTGGGCACCGGACGCCCGCCGCCGATGGGCTCGAGCTCGTTCATCAGCAGGTGTCGCAGCGAATGCGCCAGCGCGGTGAAATCGTTGAGGAAGATCAGCCGTTCGAAACGCAGCTCGCGCCGCGTGGCCGCCGCCGAAAATTCCCAGACGTGATTGGTCATGCGAATGTGATCACCGGTAATGGGCCCGGCAATGTCCATCGCGCCTTCGACCGGCCGTTGCGACACGCTGATCGCGCCGACGGTCTTCAGATAGTGTTCGACCGCATCGACCAGCCTCGGAAAGTCGGCGCAAGGCAGTACCAGCTCATCCTGCGGCGTAACGCCATCGAGCAATGCGAAACGCGCGTTGGTCCCGCCTATGTCGGCGATGAGCCGCGGCTGCTCGTGTGACCGTCTAGGGGCACCAATAGACATCGACTGGAACCTCCTTCTGCTGAAGCACGGACCGGACGGGCATTTCCGCCGTGGAGCCCGGAGTGCGGGCGCGCTGATAGACCTGCCACTTGGCGTCGCCTTCGATGTGCAGCACGATCCGCCGCGAATCCATCAACGCAGATAGATTGAGACTGACTCTCGCATGCGGCGAGGTGAGCGCATTGACGGCAATGCATCCTGCCGGCGTCGATGTATCCAGTCCTCGCGCCAGGGCAAGAGAGCCAGGAAACAGCGATGCAGTATGGCCGTCGAGTCCCATGCCCAGCATGACGACGTCGTAAGGCCGCGGCACGCGCGTCAGCGATCTCCAGGCCCAGTCCGCGCCTGCTTCCGGCGTCGGCGCCGGATTTTTCAGGCCGACGAAATGAGCCGCCGCCGCGCCCTGCAACAGCAGGCTCTCGCGAACCATCTTTTCGTTGCTGGCCTCGTCGGTGGTCTCGACCCAACGCTCGTCGGCCAAAGTGACCCAGATCTTGTTCCAGGGCAGCTGCTCGGCGCTCAGCGTACGAAACAGGCGCTTCGGCGTGGTGCCGCCGGAGACGATCAGGCTGGCGGATCCGCGCACGCCGACGGCTTCTTCGAGATCCACTTTGATCTCGCCCGCCAGTGCATGCGCCAAGGCGGTGGGGTCGGGAAAGCGGTGCTCGTGAACCCAGTGGGAGGTCATTGGGAAAGGAATGCGCTAGCGGTGGGAAAAGCTCCACCGATGATGCCACAAGGGCAGTTGGCTCACATTCAGAGCTCATTGCTCCAGGAATAGCCGTCCCGCGAGATCAGCGCACTCGCCGCCGCCGGCCCCCAGCTGCCGGCGGTATAGGACTTGGGCTTTTCGTCGTGCTGCTCCCAGGCTTCGCGGATCGGGTCGATCCATTCCCAGGCGGCATCGAGCTCGTCGCGCCGCATGAACAGCATCAGGTTGCCCTTGATGACGTCGGTCAGCAGGCGCTCGTAAGCATCCAGCTGGCGGGTGCGGAACGTCTCGCTGAAATCCAGGCTCAGGTTGACGGGCTTCAGGCGCATGCCGGCTCCCGGGCTCTTTGCCAGGACGGTCAGCGTGATGCTTTCCTCCGGCTGCAACTGGATGACCAGCCGGTTCAAGGCATGCGCGTCGTCGGGACGTTCGTAGATGGAATGCGGCACATCGTCGAACGTCACGACGATCTCGGACAGCTTCTCCTGCAATCGCTTGCCGGTGCGCAGATAGAACGGTACGCCCGCCCAGCGCCACGAATCGATTTCGGCCTTGAGCGCGACGAACGTTTCGGTGGTGCTGGCCGGATCGACGCCTTTCTCCTGCAGATATCCCACGACCGGGACGCCGCCCGATGCACCGGCTTTGTATTGTCCACGCACGGTTTTAGCCAGCACGTCGCGACCCTTGATCGGCCGCAGCGCACGCAACACTTTACGCTTCTCATCTCGCATCGCCGTCGGATCGCTGGTGGCCGGCGGTTCCATCGCGATGATGCAGAGCAGCTGCAACAGGTGGTTCTGCACCATGTCGCGCAATGCGCCGGTCTGATCGTAGAAATCCGCGCGCCGTTCGACACCGAGTTCTTCGGCGACGGTGATCTGCACGTGCTGGATGCGCCCGCGTCTCCACAACGGCTCGAACAGGGTATTGCCGAAGCGCAGCGCCAGCAGGTTCTGGACCGTCTCTTTGCCCAGGTAGTGATCGATCCGGAAAATGCGCGGTTCGGTAAAGATCGAGCTGACGCGTTCGTTGATCTCATCCGCCGAGGCTTTGTCGTGGCCGAGCGGTTTTTCGAGCACCACGCGCGAATGCGGCGTAGCCAGCCCGTTCTTGGCCAGCCCGTCGCAGATGTCTGTGAACAGATCCGGCGCAGTGGACAGAAAGAACACGCGCACGAATGCATCGCGCCCTTTCAGCGCCTCCGCCAGATGGCGGAAATCCTCGGGTTCGCGCGCATCGATTTTCTGGTAACGAATCTTGGGCGCGAACGCAGCCCATGCCTTTTCCGTGAAATCCGCCCCCAGGTGCGACCGGCAGCTGTTCTCCACCTGCGCTAGATAGTCCTCGCGCGACAAAGGCGCACGCGCCGCACCGGTAATCGTCGAGTCGGGCGACACTTCGCCCGCCATGCAACGGCGGAACAAGGCAGGCAGCAGTTTGCGCATGGCCAGGTCGCCGGTGCCGCCGAAAAGAACCAGGTCGAACGTCGGTAACTCGGTCATGCAACACTCTGGGATTCCAGGATAAGCGGCCTAACTTACAGGTGCGGTGTGACGGTCGCAACGCTTTGCACCATGAGGCCAGCCACGGCGAGCCCCGCGAGAAGTGCGTATCGCCATGGAACTTGCATGTCCAAGGCAGGTGAGCCCTTTACAATTGCCCACTCATTGCCCCACTTCGCCTCCTGGGAATGAACCGAGGACCGCATCGTGAACACAGATTCCGCACGCCTGCACGAACGCGTACGCGCAGTCACAGAACGAATCCGTGAGCGCAGTGCGCCGACGCGCCGTGACTATCTCGACCGGATGGAGAAGGCTCGCGGCACCTCGGCCGGTCGCGGCTCGCTTTCGTGCACGAACCTGGCCCACGCCTTTGCCGCGTCCGACAGCACCGACAAGGAAGCACTGAAGCTCAACCGCTGGCCCAACATCGCCATCGTCTCGACCTACAACGATATGTTGTCGGCTCATCAACCATTCGAGCACTACCCGGCGCTGATCAAACTGGCCGCACGCGAAGCAGGTGCTGTTGCGCAGTTCGCAGGTGGCGCACCGGCAATGTGCGACGGCGTCACGCAAGGGCAGCCAGGAATGGAGCTGTCTCTCTTCAGCCGCGATGTCATTGCGATGTCCACGGCCATTGCCCTGTCGCACAACATGTTCGATGGCGCCCTGTGCCTGGGAATCTGCGACAAGATCGTTCCCGGCCTGCTGATGGGCGCGCTCGCGTTCGGCCATCTGCCCATGATCATGGTGCCCGGCGGGCCGATGTCCTCCGGCATGCCTAACAAAGAAAAAGCGCGCATTCGCCAGATGTTTGCCGAAGGCAAATGCGGGCGCGACACGCTGCTCGAATCGGAGGCACAGAGCTATCACTCGGCAGGCACCTGTACGTTCTACGGCACTGCCAACAGCAACCAGGTGATGATGGAAGTGATGGGACTGCATTTGCCCGGAGCCGCGTTCGTCAATCCAAACACTCCGCTGCGCGATGCGCTGACTAGTGCTGCCACCCGGCGCGTCGCACGCATCACGGCGCTGGGAGATAACTACTTGCCGCTGGCTCGCGGCTTCGATGAACGTGCGGTCGTGAATGGCATCGTCGGATTGCTCGCGACGGGCGGCTCGACCAATCACACCATTCACCTGGTCGCCATCGCCCGCGTCGCCGGCATCCACGTCGACTGGAACGATTTCAACGACCTTTCCGATATCGTGCCGCTGCTGGCGCGCATCTATCCGAACGGCCCAGCCGACGTGAATCACTTCCATGCCGCCGGTGGCGTCGGCTTCCTGATTCGTGAGTTGCTGCGCGCAGGGCTGTTGCACTCGGACCTGAATACCGTGATGGGACCGGGCATGGAAAGCTACACGCGCGAGCCGTGGCTATCTCCCGATGGCATTGCCTGGCGCGCCTCCCCCGAGGTGAGCGGCGATACCGACGTGCTGCGCCCGGTCACCGATCCGTTCGGGGCCGATGGCGGACTCAAACTCTTGCGCGGTAATCTCGGCCGCTCGGTGATCAAGACATCCGCGGTCCAGCCGCAGCATCGGGTGATCGAAGCTCCCGCCGCGGTGTTCGACGACCAGGAAGACGTGATTCGCGCCTTCAAGGCCGGAACACTGTCACGCGATTGCGTCGTGGTGGTGAGATACCAAGGTCCGCGTGCGAATGGCATGCCCGAACTGCACCAGCTCACTCCGACGCTGACATCCCTGCAAAGCAAGGGATTCAAGGTGGCCCTGGTCACCGATGGCCGCATGTCCGGCGCTTCCGGCGCGGTGCCGGCGGCGATACATGTCACTCCGGAATGCCTGTCGGGCGGTCCGCTGGCGCGTGTCCGCGATGGCGACGTGATCCGCCTCGACAGCTACGCGGGCATGCTCGAGATCAAAGTCGACGAAGCTACGCTGCGGCAGAGGCAAGTTGCGATGCCGAATCTCACACACAACGCCAGCGGCGTCGGCCGCGAACTGTTCGCCACGTTTCGAGCGGCGGCCGGCGACGCCGAAGCGGGAGCACTGACCTGCATGGCGCAAGCTTGATCACCAACCCCGCGCAGCGATGAACTGATAAGTTGCGGTTGCTGCCGAGCGGCTGCCAGGTTCGGGACAATTCACACGGCACTATTTTCATTCCGGACGTAAAGACACCCATGGCCATTCGCGATGTGCTTGCCCTTGCCCCCGTCATTCCAGTGCTGACCATCGAAAAGCTCGAACACGCCGTGCCGCTGGCGAAGGCATTGAGTGCTGGAGGCCTGCGCGTGCTGGAAGTGACATTGCGTACTCCTGTGGCACTCGCGGCGATCGAAGCAATGCGCAAAGCGGTTCCCGACGCGGTAGTCGGCGTCGGCACGCTGACGAAGCTTGAGGATTTCAAGACATCGGCGGCCGCGGGAGCCCAGTTCGGCGTCAGCCCGGGATTGACTGCATCGATGGCTGAAGCGGCCCGGACGGTAGCGTTCCCGCTGCTACCCGGCATCATGACTCCCGCGGAACTCATCGCCGGCCTGGGCTGGGGTTTCGATACCTTCAAACTCTTTCCGGCGCAGCAGGCCGGTGGCATCGGCATGCTCAAGGCACTAGGCGCGCCGTTCCCGGAAGTAGTGTTCTGCCCTACTGGCGGCATCACGCGGACAACAGCGCCCGACTTTCTTGCGTTGAAGAACGTTGCGTGTGTCGGCGGGTCGTGGGTTGCGCCGACCGAGAGTGTTCGCAGTGGCGATTGGGCGGGTATCGAAGCGCTGGCCAGGGATGCGGCGGCGCTGAAACGCTAGGAGAGATCTGCGGCGCTGCAGTTCCCAGGCTGGATCAGCTATCCGTCGCACGCCGTCCGCGCGAGCTCGGACCCCGGCGTTCATTACCCTGCCAGTGCCGATCCTGGCTCCAGAAGTCCCGATGACGGCGGTCGCCCTGCCGGCGATCGGCGTGATGGCGGTAACGGCAGGTGCACTGTTCGGAATCGCATTTCCGGAACGGCAGCGACGGGGCTTCTCTCGACAGGAAGCGGACGCCTTCCACTTTCTTCGCTTCGGCGCACACGAACAGTCCAGGCTCCACGGAAACGGCGTGGTACGGATTCGCAGGGCGATGCGATGTGACTGGAGCCTCCTGCACCTTCGGACGAAACAAAGTGGTCAACGACCACCGTGAGACTTTGTTCTCCACGGCGCCCTTCTCCCTTTTTTTCTGACTTGCAACTCGAATGTGTGATCACGCGCACAGTAAGTGCGACGCTATTTATTGTTGTTCTATCCGGCGCGAACTGCAAGCGGGAATGTTAGCCAAATGGCGGCATTTCGCTGTCAATGGCCCTTGTAGGCAAGGAGTAGACAGGGAGACAGGAAGATAGACAGCGGAGTGCGGTAACGAATGTTACCGAATAAAGACAGAGCCACCTCCCGACCCCGATCGACTCATCTAATCGGCGTGCTCAGGAAACGTTTCCCATCGCGCGAAGCAGCGGCGCTGGCGGCTCGTCGGTAGCGAGTTCGAGCTGTACCGGCTCGTTGTGCTCGCGAATTTCAGGTTGAGTGTCCAGAGGCAACTCGGTGGCCTTGGTACTGACGGCGAAGGTCGGTGGCACCGCTGTCCTTGAATTCTTCACATCGGCCGGTTTCTTGACGACCGCCACCACTGCCGGCGACGCAGGACGCACGGCCGGGGCCGGTTTTTCTGAATGCAATTCCTCGAGGGTGAGCAGGTCGCCCAGATCGTCGGCAACGCCGCGTGCTCGCTCCGACATAGGCGACGCATTCGAACCCGTGCGCTCCTTCAAGCTCGATTCGAAACTCTGCAGTACATCGCCTTCGTGTTCCGGCTTCGGCGGGCTGATCACCTCGGGTCGTGGCGGCGGCGGCGCGAAGAACGTCGGCGGCGCTTCGAAGGTCTTTGCCTGCGATTCCAGCGAATCCGGGTCCGACAGCTCGGCCATGCTGACCATGCCGGCGGATTTGCTCGGGACGAAGGCTCTCGCTGCGGCGAGGTCTTCGGCTGATGGCTCCGGGATCGATTCGTCGACCTCCTGAACCGGAACATCATTGGACGCAAGCGTCTCGCGGCCGACGAGATCGAAGTACAGCTGCAGATACTTCTGCAGCGACAGGATCTGCACGTAGTTCTTCAACGCATGTTTGCGGGCGCCCTGGGCCATGAACGCACGCCGCTCCGGCGTCAGCTGCATGATCTTGGTGATGCCGCGGCCCAATGCGCCCTGGCTGTTCTTTTCTACGGCGACACCGAACTGTCCGAGCAATTCGCCTTGCGCACCCATGCCGGTCGCGACACACGGAACGCCGCATAGCATGGCGACCACCAGGTTCATCCTCTGGCTGTCCGTCGTCGCGCTCGAACACGCGATGTCGCAGGCGTTATAGAACGAGGCCATGTCGGACCATTCGCCCATCAAGTGCGTGCGCGCACCTAGCGCATTCGCGCCGACGAGCGCCATCAGCGGCCCATTCCCTTTCTGGACGCCGTGCCCCGCGAGCAGGAAGAACAGGTTTGGCGTGGTCTTGATGAGATCGGCTGCGGCACGCAGCATCGTCACGTGATCGAACTCGGGTTGGAACGGCGCGAGCATGCCGATCACGAAGGCATCGTGCGCCAGGCCCAACTGTTCGCGCACTTTGCGACGTGCGGCGAAATCCGGCTTGAACCGCATCGGGTCCACGCCTTGCGAGATCACGACATGATCGCCTTCGGGAAAACCGACGCGACGATGCGCGGATGCCGCGGCTTCGGAGGTGTAAACGATCCGGTCCGCCTTGGCGGAGAGGCGGGCGGCGAATTTGAGCTTCTGGCGATCGATCAGGCCAGCGCCTGCTACCAGCGGAGCGGTCTCGCTGACGCTCCAGATCAGGCGTGGCTTCCAGTCGCAACGCGATCGCAGTGCCGTAGCGGCAATCTGAGCCGAATGTCCCCATGCCTGGATCACGTCGGGGCGGAATTCCTGGGCGGCGTGGTTCAGCTCCTTGAATCCCGCCAACGAAAAGCGATTGCGCGACAGTTCGGCGTCATGGACGGGAACACCCCCTTGGCGCAGCACGGCGGCGGAGACTGCGTCCGGCGATAGGGACACGATCTGCGTCTTCACCTTCGCTTTCGGCAGGCGCATTGCAAGCGGCATGAACAGCGACTGCTGCGTGCTGCTGGTAACGCCGCCGCTGCTGACTACTTGCAGCACGCGCAGGGGCCTGACCTTTCCTTCTGACACGATGTTCTCGCTGGCGATCCAAGACTGGCAAAACAGCCGTTGCCGATCCTAGCAGTACATAGATTGCCGACTCTTCATACAGCTCACGGAATTGCCAAGTCGGGCACATTCGCCGGTGACAAGTTTTGGCAGGTCAGCACGCAGTTCACACCTGCTCGTGACCCAGGATCCTCTGCCGGTTTTCTGTCAGCCCGGTGTCGGCAATGAGCGACTGCAGTGCACCCGATTCAGCGGCCGCGAGCCCGGCCAGTCAATAAGTAATTGGCTCTTCACCTCATGCGACGCCGACCGGGGCGGCACCGGCCGCAGCTCCGTTGTCCGCTGACTGGGTCCTCACGCCGCCGATCAGCGTCATGCGCATGGCCTCTTCGACCGACAGGCTGGTCTCCTCCAGCACCGACTTGGGCAGGTAGAGGGTGTAGCCGCCGATCTGGTAACTCATCGGAAAGTACACCGCGAAAATTTCGTCCTGGTCGAGGCCGACGAGCAGCGCGGGATGAATGTGTTCTTCGGTGACGAATCCCACCAGCCGCGCACCGTTCATGCGCCAGATCACCACTCGCCGCAGATCGCGTGCCTTGCCGCTCGCCGGTAGGAAGCGGGTGAAGTCCTTGAACGCACCGAAAATGGTTTTGACTATCGGAATGCGCGCCAGCAGCGATTCGCCAAAGCGGAACAGCCGCTGGACCACGTAAGCATCGAAGATCACGCCCACCAGCAACACGACCATGCAGCCAGCCACGATGCCGAGCCCGGGAAAATAGGCGCTCGGCGGCAGGACCACGCGCAGCGAGCTGCCGAGAATGGATTCGGCCGTCTTCCCCAACCAGACCACCAGGTAAAGCGTGAGCGCCACCGGCAGCACCGCAGCCAGCCCCTTGATGAATGTGTTCGACAGACGCCGCATGAGATCTCCGTTACGCCGCAGAGTGCGGCCAGCACAGAAAGTATGGAGCCTGCAGCGACAGAAGAGAACGTGGCGATGCCGGCGCTTGGCGCGACGGTAGTGCGAGAGGATATCTGCACTGTTACCATGCGATGCTTCCGTCACTCCCACGATTCAGTCGCACCTTCACCGCCCAAGATGTCGAATCGCTTTGCCGCACTGCTTGCGACAACAGCAATGCTTGCCGCGACTTCACCAGCGGCCCGCAGTGATGCGCAGCTTCCCCCGGCCGTAGTACGCGCAATGACTCGCGCCGGCGTCCCGGCCGATCACGTCAGCATCCACGTTCGTGATGCGAGCACCAATGAAGTCGTCGCCGAACTGAATCCCCAGGAGCCGCGCAGCCCCGCTTCCACGATCAAGGTGCTGACCACCTTCGCCGCGCTCGACATGCTCGGTCCGGCGTATACGTGGAAGACGCATGCATACCTGTCGGGCAAGCTGGCGAACGGAGTCTTGAACGGCGACCTGGTGCTGGTCGGCGGCGGCGATCCTTTCATGACGAGCGACCGCTGGTGGAGTTTCGTGCAGAACCTGCGCGAACTGGGGCTGGCGAAGATCACCGGCGACATCGTCATCGACAACAGCCACTTCGCTCCGACAGTCGAAAGTCGTGGAGGCTTCGATGCACAGCCGTTCCGCAGCTACAACGTGCTGCCGGATGCGTTGATGGTCAATTTCCAGACATCGCGCTTCACGATCACAGCATCGCCGCAGCGCGCCCGGCCGTTGATCACCGTGAATCCTTTGCCGGCCAACCTGAACATCGTCAATCAACTCACCAGCGGAGCGGGTCGCTGCCAGGGATACAACCGTGGCGTCAGTTTCGACACGCCGTCGAACGATCCGAATACCGTCATCGTGAGCGGCGTGCTTCCCGCTGCTTGTGGAATCTATTCGATCAACCGCGCGATCATGAATCCACCCGACTATGCGTATGGCACGTTTCGCACCCTGTGGACGCAGTCGGGCGGTGTGATCGATGGGGGCTTGCGCGTAGGACCACTCCCCGCGGATGCGACCAGATTCTATACACATGATTCGATTTCACTCGCTGAAGTGATCCGGCTCGTCAACAAGTTCTCCAACAACATCATGGCGCGCACGTTGTTGCTGACTCTCGGTGCGGAAAAACTTGGCGTGCCGACGACTACGGAAAGCGGACGCACGGCGATCACTGCATGGCTTGCAGATCGCAACATTCGCATTCCCGGATTCGTGCTGGAGAACGGATCGGGACTGTCCCGCAACGAACGTGTCACCGCTCGCGGTCTTGCCGATGTACTCGATGCCGCGTGGCATAGCCCGTTCATGCCCGAGTTCGCCGCATCGCTGCCGCTCTCGGCAACCGACGGCACGTTACGCAATCGGTTTCAAGCTGCCGGCATGCAAGGCCGCCTGCGGATGAAGACCGGCCATCTCGACGATGTGAATGCGCTGGCCGGCTTCATCAATGCAGCGTCTGGAAAAACCTATGTGGTCGTCATCATCATCAATCATCCCGGCGCGCAGGCTGGGACGGGCGAAAATATTCAGGCAGAGTTAATCCGCTGGGTATTTGGGCAGTGAGTCGACGTATGCACGTCGTACGCTAACCACAGTGCGGATTCGCTCTACGTGTAATCCTTACTGTTCGCTCCATCCACCAGCATAGGCGCGGAACCGCGCTCAGCTCCGAACGTTCAGTTGTCAGCAAGCCAACGAGTCGAGAACGCAACAGCGGATCGTCTCAGGAGCAGCTTTCATCGTAACGAACTCAATCGAGACAAGGAGCGAAAATGAACCGTGGATTAGTTGCAGCAACGCTGCTGGCGCTAGGCTCTACCGCCGGTATAGCACACGCCCAGGATGCCAACCCGTCGGGATTCTATGTCGGTGGCGGCGTCGGCCAGTTCAACGTAAAAATCGACGATATCGACGACACGGACAATGCGATCCAACGCCTGGACGACGACGACACGGCATGGAAGGCATTCGTCGGGTATCGGTTCAATCCCTATATCTCACTCGAAGCCGCGTACATCGACTTCGGCAATCCCAACGGACACGCGAGCGCAGCGGGGTCCAGCGGTAATTACTCGGCGGACCTGAGTGGCTTCGCGCCTTATCTCATCGGCACCTTGCCGCTGGGTCCGGTCGAACTGTTCGCCAAGGTCGGCTATTACTATTACGACGTCAAACTCTCGGCGAATATCGACTCGCCGCTCAGCCCGGACTTCCGTTCCAAGAAGAGCGATGAAGACTTCCTGTACGGTGGGGGCGTGGGCATGACCTTCTTCGGTCACCTGAATGCTCGCCTGGAGTATGAAAGGATCGACTCCGATCTGATCGACGATGCCGATGCGTTGTGGTTATCGGGAGCGTGGCGGTTCTGATCGCTCGGGCTCTTTATCCAATCCTCCCCCGCTCTCCCGCGATTCCCGTTGGTCACGCGGGGGAGGATTGAGGTGGGGGCATTTCAGCCCCGATCCACCAGCTTCTGCAACGCCTCCACTGAGGTGTTGATCACGCCGAGCGAATGCACGGGCGTCTTGCTCTCGAGCGCGCTACGCAGATCACGCAGCGTCCTGTCGATCCGGAACAGCGTCAGTAAGCGCTCTTCGTCCTGGTCTCTCGCGGCCAGCGCCGGCACATTCGCCGTCGCCACGTGATATCCGCCAAGGAACGCGGCCGTCGCATCCGCGAGCCATTGAGCGAACGCAGAGTGCAGCCGTTCTCTCATATCCGGCCGGGCAACGATGACGCGCTCGAAGGCAGCGCCTCGCACCTGGTCCAGCGACACGAGGATATCGGCGACATCCCGCAGTGCTGAATGCTTGCGCCGCCGTTGCGCCAGAGGCAGCGACAAGTCGCCTTCGAAGTCCGTAAAGACGAAATCGTTCGCCACCAGCAACACATGCTGCAGCGTCAGGTTGCCATGATGTCGAATACGCAGCGTCTCCACCGGGCGTGCGCACAATTGCTGAATACGCGAAGTGAGGTGCTGCGATTCGTTCAGCAGGTGCCGTGCCCTGGTCTGCGACGCTGCCGGCAGCGAATCGAATCGTTGCTGCAGAGCCTGCAACGCGCCGCGGATGCTTTCGCTCAGGTCCTGGTACCACTGGGTGAATTCCGCTGCCGTGGTCTTCTCCGGCGCGAATGCCGGATCGTCAGGATTCGATCCGAGCGCAACATGCATTTCGCCGATGCGCCGTCCCAGCGTACGCATCTGTGAATTGAAGAGCACGTGCGCGCCTTCGGGCTCGGCCGCCGATTCCGAAGGCACCAGCGCCGCGAAACGTTCGAGATGATTGTTGGCGTACGTAGCGACGTTGCCCTGGTTGCCTATGTACGTGAACAACGCGATCAACGTGGCCGGCTCGCGCTCCCTGCGGGTCAACTCCACGTAACCCAGCAGGCCCGCCACATTGCTGAATCCTTGTCGCGACAGGAACCGGGCCATTTCCACGTCGGGATTGATGCCGCCTTCGACATGGCGATAGACGCGCAGCGCGATGCTTTCGCCGATCAACACCAGGGTATTGTGATTGTCGGGCGTCAATTGCGGCACCTGCTCCAGCCGTGGCGCAAGCGGAACGGTCAAGGCTTCCGTCGAATGGAATTTCAGCTCGCCTCCCTCGAAGGCCAAGCTGGCGTTCGCATCGACGCCGCGCGCAATGGCTATGCAGAACCCAGGACTCGCAAACGCGTCGAGCAGCACGCCGACGCGAGCATGTTCGCGAATCTTGGCGAGCGTCCACTCGGCGGTGCGCATCTCACCACCCACTGGCGCGTCTTCCCACGCCAAGGCCAACGGCAAGATGTACTGATCGATCCTGTCGCCCACCTGCACATCGATCAGGCTCAGCAGGAAGTTTCCTTGCGGCGTGGTCCATATCAATCGCGGGCCGAGGCGCGCGTTGGAAATGTGTGGCTTGGCGCTGTCGAACCAACTACGCGGACGCAGATATTCAGGCAGCACTTCGCGCTCGAGTTGCTGCAGAGCGCGACGGGCGACACTTCGATCCGGTCCCTGCACGTTGTTCTCGAGCAATGTCGCCAACCCGTTGGGAATGACCAGCACCGGCAATTCCGTCGGCGGCAGCACTTCCACGTGCCACGCCGGAGGCCGTTCGGTCTCGCTCAACAGCAGCCAGAAGAATCCGTACGCAGGCAGCGTGAGGAAGTACGGCAGGTCGCCGACGGGCGGAAATGCGTTGCGTCCCAGCATCTCTACCGGGACGCGCCCTTTGTACTTGGCGAGATCCAACTCGACCGCCTGAGCCGTCTGCGACAAGTTGGCGACGCACAGGACCGTCTCGTTATCGAACAGGCGCACATAGGCAATGATCTTGCGGTTGTGCGGACGAATGAAATCGAGCGTGCCGCGGCCGAACGCGTGATATTGCCTTCTCACGGCGAGAATGCGGCGCGTCCAGTTGAGCAACGACGACGGATCGCGGCCCTGCGCCTCGACGTTCACCGACTGGTAACCGTAGATCGGATCCATGATCAGCGGCAGGTACAGCCGCTGCGGGTCAGCCCGGGAAAAGCCGGCATTGCGGTCGATGCTCCATTGCATCGGCGTGCGTACGCCGTTGCGATCGCCGATATAGATGTTGTCGCCCATGGCGATTTCGTCGCCGTAGTAGATGATGGGCGAGCCCGGCATCGACAGCAGCAGGCTGTTCATCAGCTTGATGCGATCGACATCGTTGTTGAGCAACGGCGCCAGCCGGCGGCGGATACCGACGTTGACGCGCATGCGGGGTTCCTGCGCATACATGCGATACATGTAGTCGCGCTCGCGGTCGGTTACCATCTCCAGCGTCAGCTCGTCGTGATTGCGCAGGAAGATCGCCCACTGGCAGTTATCCGGAATGTCCGGTGTCTGCCGCATGATCTCAGCGATGGGATAGCGGTCTTCGAGCGCGACCGACATGAAAATGCGCGGCATCAGCGGAAAGTGATAGGCCACGTGGCACTCGTCGCCTTCGCCGAAGTATTCGCGCACGTCCTCGGGCCATTGATTCGCTTCGGCGAGGAACATGCGTCCCTGGTAGTTCGCATCCACGACGGCCCGCATGCGCTTGAGCACCGCGTGAGTCTCGGGGAGATTCTCGTTGTTGGTGCCTTCGCGAACGCACAGGTACGGAATGGCATCCAGGCGCATTCCGTCGACGCCGAGATCGAGCCAGAAGCGCATGACCTCGATCACCGCATCCACGACCTGGGGATTGTTGTGGTTCAGATCGGGCTGATGCGAGAAGAAACGATGCCAGTAGTACTGCCCGGCCACCGGATCCCAAGCCCAGTTGGAGCTTTCGGTATCGGTGAAAATGATGCGGGTATCGGCGAACTTCTTGTCGGTGTCGCTCCACACGAAGAATTCGCGCTCGGGCGAGCCGGGTGGCGCACGCCGCGCCGTCTGAAACCAGGGATGCTGGTCGGAGGTGTGGTTGATGACCAGTTCGGTAATGACCTTGAGACCGCGGCGATGCGCTTCATTGACGAAGGCACGAAAATCGTCGAGCGTGCCGTAGTCGGGATGGACATCGGTGTAGTTTGCGATGTCGTAGCCGTCGTCGCGTAGCGGCGATGGGTAGAACGGCAGCAGCCAGATCGTGTTGACGCCGAGTTCCTGGATGTAATCGAGCTTCTGCGCCAGGCCCGCGAAATCCCCGATGCCATCGCCGTTGGCATCGTGAAAGGCTTTGACGTGCATCTGGTAAATGACGGCATCCTTGTACCAGAGCAGATCCGCCGCGTCGTTCGCATGGTGCTGGGACTGAAGATCCGCCACGGGTTACCTCTGGTGTGTCATCGCTGCCGGCGCAAGGCGAGTTAACGTTCAATCGTAGTGAAAAGATCCACGAATCGGTCGGCTCCGACATATTCACGCGTAACGGCGACTCCCGCCATCGGGAACTGCGACGCCTGGATGCCGTTTTGCGAAATTTCGCCGGGCGGAGCGGCGGGGCAGGCACAGGCCACGCGACGAATCCGAATTCGGCAGCGACGCTAAGAATGACACGGACGGCGAAAGGCACAGTCGCCGCCGCTGCACGGTTGTATTAACAACGGTCGCCGTTTTGTTTGCGGATTCCGCTGCCGTTCATGACACGTCTGTCATCCTTGCCTCGCTACGGCGGGCAGGAGGGCGGTTAACTTTCATCAGCCGTCACTTGTACCCCGGCGGTCAATTCCTTAGCCTGTCCGCAAATGAAATCGACGCTCACGGCCTGCCGATCCAGACGCCTGAAAGCCAGGGGCGCCATGGTACCGGCATTGGTGCTGGGATTGGCATTGGCGTGCGACGTATCCGCTGCGCCACCGACGTTTCCAGCAGCGCAGCAGGAATACTGGGCAAATTTCGATCGGCGCGACTGGACCGCAGCGATCACGTCCGCGCAGAAGCTGGTCGATGTTGCCCGGACGGCCTCTCCCGCCGATCCACAACGACTTTCCGACTCCCTGGTGCTGCTCGGTAACGCGCAACTCGGCAGCCAGAACGCGGTCGGCGCCGAAGCGGCTTACCAGGAAGCGCTCGACATCATCGTGCCTCACGTCGGCCCCGGCAGCGATAAGCTGATCGATCCGTTACGAGGACTGGGCTATGCCTTCGCCACGGAGGGCAAGCATGACAAGGCTGCTCCCCTGCTCGACCGGGCGCTGAACATTTCGCGGCGCAATTTCGGCCTGTTCGATCCGAGCCAGCAAGGCCTGTTGCGCCAACTGGCGGTCAGCTTGACGGCCATCGACGCGCCGCTCGAAGCCGAGAAGCATATCAAGTACCTGCTGCTGATCGGCGAACGAACCTATGGCGGTAGCGACCTGCGCATGATTCCGTTGATGTGCATGGTCGGCGACTGGTATGCGCAGATCGGCAGCATGGCGGTTGCCCGTCAGTACTTTCGCGAAGGGATCGAGCTGGCCGAGGAGAAGGGCGGCAAATCCAGCGTTGCAGCCGTGGAACCCCTTCGCGGACTGGCAGCCAGCTATCGGCGCGAACTGTTCCTGTCGGGCGCCGGATTGTTACGGCCACCGGAGAGCGAAGTGAGCTTCGGCGAGCCCAACGTCAACCAGCAGCGGCCCATCACAGCGCAGCTTCTCAACTCGGAAGGTGAGAAGGCGTTGCAACGCGCGGTGAAGATCCTGGACGACAACCCGAAACGTCCCGCCGCGCAGATGATCGCAACGCTGATCGATGCCGGCGATTGGTATCAGACCCGCAACCAGCCGCAGAAAGCACTGCCTTTCTATCGCCGTGCCGCGGCCATGATTCCTCCGGGCGAGGCTGCAGCGGGTTCGCCATTCGCGTTTCCCGTCCAGGTCTACCTGCCGACTCCACTGCTCGCCACACGCAATCGCACCCGGCCGGACTTCGAAGTCGACGAAAAATTCGTGCAGGTGGAATTCACTGTGACCAGCGACGGCGCGGTGAAGAACGCACGCGTGATCGATCAGAACGGCTCATCGAGGCAGAGCAGCGAAACCCTCGATGCCATCCAGTCCGCACGCTACCGGCCCAAATTCGTCAATGGCGAACCGGTGGAAACCACCGCGGTGGTCTATCGGCAGCTGTTCCGCCAGCGCAAGGGAAAGGACGAAGACAAGGATAAGGACACCGAGAAGGAGAAAGACAAGAACGCCGCCGCCTAACCCGATTTCAGCGGTTCCTGCGGCTCGGAGAA
>Ga0157380_10000381_pt1 | contig 26800 bp, 29 predicted proteins | sample S35metaG_FD_119757 | JGI IMG/M metagenome (GOLD analysis project Ga0157380, IMG submission 119757) | Switchgrass rhizosphere microbial communities from Kellogg Biological Station, Michigan, USA - S3-5 metaG | ecosystem: Host-associated > Plants > Roots > Rhizosphere > Soil | place: USA...
CGTGAAGTCGTGGCGCTCGACCGCCTGGCGCAGCTCGGTCTCGAGCGTCAGGCGCTCGACCGCCGAGGCGTGCATGTGCGGGTCGAAGATCTGATAGCCACCGCGGCCGGCCGCCTTGGCGCGATACATGGCGATGTCGGCGTCGCGCAGCAGTTCGTCCACGGTGGCGTATGGCGGGCTGCCGAACACGACGCCGATACTCGCCGACGCGTAGATCTCGTGGCCGTGCAGGGGGATCGCATCGCCGAGCGACCGCTGCAGGCGCTCGGTGATGAGGCACACCTCGTCGGGCGAGGCGAAACCCTCGACCAGTACCGCGAACTCGTCGCCGCCGAGGCGTGACAGCACGTCGCTCGGCCGCAGCTGGGCTTGGAGCCGGACCGAGATCGCCTTCAGGAAGTCGTCGCCGGCCAGATGGCCGAGGCTGTCGTTCACCAGCTTGAAGCCGTCGAGGTCGACGAAGAGCACGGCGTATCGCGGGCCGCTCGCGCGGACGGCGCGGGCGATCGAGCGCTGCAGCAGTTCGCCGAACAGGCGCCGGTTGGGCAGGCCAGTGAGGTCGTCGTGACGCGCGGCGCGTGCGTAGCGCTGTTCCGACTCGCGGGCGGTGTCGAGCGCTCGCACGGCCTCACGATGCAGCCGCGTGACCTCCGCATGATGCCGTCGGTCGGCGGTCATCTGGTCGCGAGAGATGCGATACGAGCGGAAGGTCAGGTAGATCAGCGCCAGCGCGAGCGGCAGCATCCAGACGTAGCCGGTCACCGTGAGCAGCGCGGAGAAGCTGGCGGCGCTCCCGGCGACGGCCACGCTCCACAACTGCATCCGTGCGCCGCGGGGCGCCTCTGGCGCTTCGAGCGCCGGTGCATCGTTTGGGCGCGGCTCCGCCGTCTGGGTCATCAGCCGATGCAGCAGCAATCACGGAGCCACCTGGCGCGACGACGGTTCCGTCAGCGCCCGCTGGAACCCTGTGTGATCCCTTGGATTTTGTTGGCCCGCGAGGCGCGGCCCGCTCAGACGTTCTGAAGAACCCAGATGTCTGGGATTAGTAGGACAGGTAGGACAGGTGGGACGGGTGAGACAGGTGGGAAGACCCTCGGACTGAGCGAAATGCTCGGCGCGTGTACGAGCGTTCTACCTACCTGTCTCACCCGTCCTACCCGTCCTACCTGTCTCAGCGAGCCACGCGGCCAGCGAGCGGAAAGCATGGCCGCGATGGGCGACGGCGAGCTTGTCGGGTTCGTCCACTTCGGCGAGGGTCTTGCCAAACGGCGGGTACTCGAAGATCGGGTCGTAGCCGAACCCCGCGCGGCCGCGGGCCTCGCGCGCGATGACGCCCTCGATGGTGCCGCGAGTTTCGAACACGATCCGCCCCCGCTCGACGACGGCCAGGGTGCACACGAAGCGCGCGACGCGCGGCGCGGCAGGGCGGGCGTCCAGCCGCGTCTGGATCGCCGCAAAGCGCTCCTCGTAGGTGGCGTCCGGCGACAGGAAGCGCGCCGAGTGCACACCAGGCTCACCGTCGAGCGCGTCGATGACCAGGCCCGAGTCCTCGGCCACCGTGAGCAGCGTGCCGGGCACCTGGCCGCGGGCGGCCGCGGGAACGGCGACGGCGCGATCGTAGTACTCGGCCTTGAGACGTGCGTTGGCTTCGAAGGTGGCGCCGGTCTCGACCGGTTCGGGCACGGCAGGGCAGTCGCGGAGCGTCAGGAGATCGACGCCGGTATCGCGCAGCAGGTGCCGAATTTCCCGCGTCTTGCCCGGATTGGTGGTGGCGACGAGCAGCGTGACGGTCAGCGGCGCGGTCCTACTTGCTGGCGAGATGCTGCCCGACGAGTCCGCGCTGCAGGGCGATGAGCTGGCGGATGCCGGTGTCGGCCAGGTCGAGCAGGCGGTTCAGCGCTTCGCGCCCGAAGGGCAGGGCCTCGGCGGTGCCCTGCAGCTCGATGTAGAGTCCGCCCCCGGTCTTCACCACGTTCATGTCCACGTCGGCCTGCGAGTCCTCGGTGTAGGCCAGATCGAGCATCGGCTCGCCGTCCACGATCCCGACGCTCGTCGCGGCGACGAAGTCGGAGACCGGCATGGTGCGCAGCAGATCCCGCTCGCGCAGCTGTTGCAGGGCGAGCACGAGCGCGACGAACGCGCCAGTAATCGACGCGGTGCGGGTGCCGCCGTCGGCCTGGATGACGTCGCAGTCGAGGGTGATGGTCCGTTCGCCGAGCTCTTCCATCCGCGTGACGGCACGCAGGGAGCGCCCGATGAGCCGCTGGATTTCCTGGGTGCGCCCGCCCACGCGCCCCGCGGACGCCTCGCGCTGGGTGCGCGTGGACGTCGCGCGCGGCAGCATCCCGTACTCGGCGGTCACCCAGCCCTTGCCGCTGTTGCGCCGGAACGGCGGCACGCGATCTTCGACGCTGGCGGTGCAGATCACTTTGGTCCGTCCGGCCTCGACCAGCACCGACCCTTCGGCGTGGACCAGGAAGTGCGGCGTGATGCGGGATGGGCGGAGCTGTTCGGGCAGGCGGTTGTCGGCGCGCATGTGTGAGAGGTGAATCCTTGTCAGGTTAGGAGCCTGCGCGCCGGTCGATCCGGGCGCAGCCTCGCCAGCTACTGTACTGCAGGTAGCGGTTCTTGACGGACGAGCGAGGCGTCCAGCTCCAGAGGCCGGCGCACGTCGACGTGGCCGGCAACGGTGTCGGCCTCGCGTCCGTCGATGAGCAGCTGCACGCGTCGCACGCCCCCTAGGTTGGTGGTGACCGCGTTGACGATGGCGTACACGGTGAGCAGTTCGGCCTGTGTGCCGCCGGGATGCTTCGTCGAAACCTCGGCGCTCAGATCGACGAAGGCGTCGCCGCCGGCGGTGAGATACAGCGCTCTCAGCGTGGTGCCGGCCGGGATGACCGCAAGGTACGGGGCCGGCGGTGGCTGCAGCAGCGCCTGCACGATCTGGTTGCCTTGCGCCACTGCGCCCTCGGCGAGCGGCACGTCCACGCGCACCGGCGCGAGCGAAACGCCGTCGGGCGCACCGTAGAACAGCGTTGCCGTAATACGCGCAGTTGGTGTGGCGACGGGTGGTGGCCCCACCGGGACCTCGGGCGACGACGTGCGGCCCAGATACTGGAGCCCGGCGTTCACTCCCCACGCGAGGAGGGCAAGCGCCGTGAACCCGGCCAGACCGAAGAGCACGGTGCGCCTCATCGCCGCCCTCGGGCCGGCGGTACCGGAGCCGGCGGTGCCACTGGCGGCACCGCGGGGGGCGGCGCGGCAGGCAACGGCGCCGGCTCAGTGGCGAACCGGTTCACGGCGTCGTAAATCGCCTGTACCAGGGTGCCGCGCAGGTCGTCCGCCGCGACCGCCTTCTCTTGCGCGGCACTGGAGAGATACCCCATCTCGAACAGCACCGCGGGCATGTCGAGCCCCGCCAGCACCCGGAGCGGCGCGGGCTGGACCGGGGGCAGCGCGACGCCGCCACGGCCTGTGAGCGCGCCGGCCAGCAGTGTGGCCAGCCGCTGCGAGGCCTCGAGGTGCCGCACCTGTGCCAAGTCCCAGCGGATGGTCTCGATGACGCGCGTGCCGCCGCCGAGCACCGGCAGTGCCTGCGCCTGTGCGCCGGCCTCGCGGCGCGTGTCCTCGCCCTCGCGATCGAGGCGCATGAAGAACACCGCGGGCCCGGTACGGGCCGGTGAGGGGGAGCCGTTCATGTGCAGGCTCACGAATACGTGGCCCTTGGCGTTGTTGGCGGTGGCGGTCCGCTCGTCGAGGGTCACGACCCGGTCGTCGTCGCGCGTCAGCACGACGTGCACGCCCATCCGCGCCTCGAGCACGCTCTTGAGCCGCTTGGCGAGATCGAGCGTGATCTGCTTCTCGAGCGTGCCGCCCGGCCCTTTCACGCCGCTGTCGTCGCCGCCGTGACCCGGATCGATGACGACCGTCCGTACGCCTGCCGCTGCCGGGAGGAGCAGCGCGGGTACGGGCGCTGCCGGCAGCGAGGGCGCGGCCGACGACGTGTCGGGAGGCTGGCCGGGCGCAGCGACGTCGATGACGACGCGCGCGATGGTGTCGGTCGTGGACGTCGTGACCTTGGTGTCGCCGGCCGCGGGGGCGAGCGCGACGGTGAGGGTGGCTGGCGGATCCGCCCGGATCTGTGCGACCGCGGGAGCCCCACCGGAGACGGGCGCGAGGTCGAGCGCGTCGGCATCGATGCGGACGACGACGCCATCGGTCTCCGTCACGGTCGTCACGCCCGCCGGCGGCGCGATCTCGAAGGTGATGCGGGCGCCTCCGCCCGCCGCCTCGACGCGCGGCGTGACCCGCGGCACGCGCACCGTGCCGAGCAGCAGGAGGCGCGACGGACGCCGGTATTCGACCCGCTGATCGGCGATCGGGCCGAGCGCGCGCGGCACGAAGTCCACCGGCGCCAGCCAGCGGCTGCCGACGCGCGTCAGCGGACCGGGCAGCGAGACCACGCGCCCGTCCACCGACACGAGCGGGCGGTCACGCGGCGCGACGATGTTGCGGCCGCGAACCGTCACGACGAGGCCGCCCTGACGATCCTCGCGCACCGACAGCGGCAGGAACGCCGCGACGTCGTCGAGCGCGACGTACTCCTGGCCGTTGACCAGCGTCACAGGCAGCGACCGCGTTCCGGCCGGCGACACGACGCTGATCGGCGCGGGGCCCTGCGCGACGGCGAGCGAGGTCAGCAGCAGCGCAAGCAGGACAGCAGTGGCGGCAGCGGCGCGCAAGAGCCCTATAATACGGCCACCATGCAGGCGGCTCTGCGCTCTCGCGCCGGCGCGCTGGTGTTGCTGTTCGCAGGCTCGGTGCCCGCGTACAGTCACCATTCGTTCGCGCAGATGTACTTCGAGTCCGAGCTGGTGAGCATTCAGGGCGACGTCGTCGAGTTCCAGTATCGCGCGCCGCACGCGTGGCTCTACGTCACGGTGCGCGACGCCCAGGGAGGCGCGCAGCGCTACGGCGCCGAGTGGTCGAACCCGTCCCGTCTCGAGCGCGACGGCGTCTCGCGCGACACGTTCCAGCCCGGGGATCAGGTGTCGATCACCGGCTCGCCGGGACGCGATGCCGAGGCCCGCCAGATTCACCTGAAGAAGGTCACCCGCTTCAGCCGCGGCGAGTGGACCTGGAACGGCCGCCGGCGCTGATCGCGCGCCGCGAGAGCGGGCGCTACTTGAGGCCGAACTCCTTCTTGAACACCGGCCAGGCGGCCTTCATCTGCAGGAACTCGCTGAGCGATTCGCAGCGCAGAAACGGGTTCGTGGCGCGCTCGAGCGCCAGCGTCGAGCTCGGGCGCACGCCGTAGTCGTGTCCGGGCCAGATCGTGGTCGAGTCGGGCACCGAGTGCAGCAGCCGCTGCAGGCTTTCCCACTCGAGCTCGGCGGCCGCGTCGTCTGGCGTGCCGCCCACCTTGCCAACGAACACCAGATCGCCGGTCATCAGCAGCTCGTACGTCGATTCGAAGAGCGCGATGTCGTCGTCGCAGTGCCCGGGCACGTGAAAGCACTGCAGGCGGAGGCCGCCAATCGCCAGCACCTGCCCGTCGGCCAGCGGCACGGACGGCTTGCTCGAGGCGTTGGGATGCGCCGCCAGCTTCGCTTGCGTCAGCAGCATCGCCTGCTGGTTGCCGTTGGTGTGGTCGGCATGCCCGTGGGTGTTGAGGACGTGCGTAATCTTGAGCCCCTGCTCACGGGCCCGCGCCGCGAACGTCGCCGGCGAAAACGATGGATCGATGAGCACCCCGACCTTCGCCTGGCGGTCCCCTAACAGGTAGCCGAAGTTGCGATCGCCGCCCGAGCGGATCTGTTCGAACACCAGCTGCATCGACTTGAGAATAGCAGGGTCAGGTAGGTCAGGTGGGCCGGGTGGGTCGGGTAGGGCGGTGGAGACGCAAGACCTGCGAGCTGCGCGGTTGGAGACGAGGCAAGAATGTGAACGGGCCTCGCGCGACCGGCCGATCAACGCGCAAAACTCGCCGGGCCTTCGGCTTGCACGCCCGGCGGGCGTGTCACAGGACGTCAAGCGCTTCGTCTACGTGCTCCATAGTCTGACCAACCCCGATCGCCAGTTCGTCGAGTCCGCGGCCAACGTGCCGATGCGCATTGCCGCACACAACGCCGGTCATTCGCCGCTGACCGCGACACACCGCCCCTGGAGACTCGTGGCCGTGGTGCAGTTCGGGAGTGAAGGCACGGCGCAGCGCTTCGAGAAGTTTCTCAAGTCGAGCTCCGGCCGGGCCTTCATCAAGCATCACTTCGTGTAGAGGTCTCTGACCTGCCTGACCCACCCGACCTGCCTGCCTAGTACGTCACGCGGACCCGGTAGCGCAGGTTCACGCCACCGTCCGCAGGCACCGAAATCTGGAACTGCGCGGCCCAGGCGTCGGTTTTCGTGTGCGGGTGGGTCGAACTGAGCATGCGCCACGTGCCGCCGATCGGTTCGTTGACCTGCACCGTCACCGGCTGCGTCTTGTGGTTGCGCAGCGCCACCTCGAACTCCATCTCGTAGACGCTGGTCGAGATCCTGTCGAAGTCGGTCTGCTTCCGTTCGGCCACGACGTCGAAGGCCGTTCCGATCTTGAGGTTCAGCGTTTCGTCCTTCGGCGTGTGGTCGATGCGGTCTTCGCCGACGAACTGGGTGCCGCCGCGAGAGTCGGCCTGGTAGACCCGCACCACGCCGGCCGGCATCGGCATCCCGAGGCCGGCCTTCGCCTCGTTGGTGAACTGGTAAAACACCTGCACGTCGTCTTTGAGCGGCGATCCGGGGTGCTGAGCGTTGCGGTAATAGAAGTCGTGGCCGTCCACGACGTAGCGCTTGCGCACGGGAAAGCCCGTGGAGCCGAGCATACTCACCTGCTTGGTCTGGTTGTTGTTGATCGACGTCTTCCGCCCCAGCGTGTAGAGGTGATAGTCCGAGAACGACTCCTGCGCCATGGCCGCCGGCGCCGCCGCGAGTTCCTGACGCGCCATCGCGTCCGCCATCTTGCCGAGCACCTGACGCACGCGGTTGACGTTGCCGGCCACGAGCTGCAATGAAGCGTTGCGGAACTGCGTGCCGCTGCCGTTGGTGACCGTCACCCAGCCGTCGATATCGGCCGACGCGTCGTCGCGGGCAACCGTCAGCACGTAGTCCGCGTTCCACGACAGCTTCGTGGCGAGGTACGCGGCCTCCACGCGATGCCGGGCCGCGCCGCCGTTCTGGAGCGACCAGATCAGGGTCGGCCGCGCGAACAGGTTGCCCGGGAGCTCCGGGAAGCGGATGTGATCGGCGTGCAAGCCGGTGACGATCTCGCCGTTGATCTGCCAGACCGGCGCCGCGTTGTAGCTGAGGAGGCGCGCGGTTACCTCCTCCTCGCGCGTGGCACCGCCATCGACGCGGTAGCGCACCAGCGTCACGTCGCGGCCGACGTACTTGCGCAGCAGCTTGTCGGGCTCGAGAAGGTCGTACTCGTAGTTCTGTTCGAGCACCCTGACCTTGGACGGCTCGCTGAGCGATCGAAAGTGGACCGTGGCGGGATTGACCGTTGCGGCAATGTCCATGAACTTGAGGTCGAAGGTGCCGCGCGGCAGTTGCAGCGTGCGCACGTCGCGCACGAGCGCGAGGTCCGAGTTGTAGACGGTGAGCGCGAGCTCGTTCTGATCGTCGAGTGTGGAGGTGTCCTGTCCGCCCGCCGCCGCAGGCGCGGCGGCCAGCGCGTAGGGGCTGCGGTGTTGTGCGACGCCGATCGCCAGTGCGAAGGCGGGTACGGCCAACCAGATCCGGGCATTCATGAGCAGTCTCCTGTTCCAGGGGGCTGCCATCCGCAGCCTCTGGAGGTAGAACGGAGACGCTGGGGATTCTTGCGGTCAGGTAGGTCTGGTAGGCAATCGGCCTACCCGACCTACTTGACCTACCTGACTATTGTGGGGTCCACGTGGCGCCCTGGTCGGCGGTGTGGAAGCGGCGCCCGTCGATGGCGGTGACGGTCGCGCTGCGGGCATCGGTGGCCGCCACGGACACGAGATCGATCGCGGCTGGCGGGTTCACGCGCGCGAACCGGAGACCGTCGGTTGTCGTCAGGACGGCGCCGGCGCGGCCGACGAGCCAGCACACCGTGCCGGCGGGTGACGATCCAGCGGTGAGCACACCTGCGTCGAGCGGCAGCGTCGCCGCGGCGAAGATTGCCGTGGCGCCCGCCGCGAACTCGATGGACATCCCGGCACGTCGCCAGCGGCTGGTGCCGTCGGCGGCGACGACGAGCAGGTCCGCGGCGCGCAGGTTGCCCGCGACGCGGGCAGTCTCGCGAAAGACGCGGGGAGCCGCACTGGCTGACGACTCCTGCCGGGTGGCGGCAGGCGGGGCAGCCGCAGGAGGAGCGGGCGCTGGCGTCGCGCCGCCCACTGTGGCTTTGGTGCTGGCCGGCGCGTCAAGGGCCGGCTGTTCCGCGGCCCGCCCGGTGGCTTCGTTGGCAGCGCGATCGGCAGCCGTGGGGGCCGGCTGGGCCGCTGCCACCGCTTGCAGTTCCTGGTCCGCGGCCACTGGTGTTGAGGCGACGCGGCGCTGCTCCGATGGGCGCCCTGGCGGCTGCGCGGCGCCGCCGGGGGCGGTCCCCGCCTGATCCTGGAACGAGCGCGCCTTGGGCGTGCGCTCGAATTCCTCCGCCTCGAGCAGGTGCGGGCTCTTTTCCTCGACGCGCGTTTGGGTGCTCTCGGGCTGTGGCGCCGGTGCCGGACGCTGCGCCTGCGACACCCACACGACGATTGCGAGCGCTGCAGCCGCGGCGGCGGGCACGAGCCACGGGCGGCGCCACCACGACCACCCGCCCGCCCCGGCCGCGGCTTCTTCTTCGGGCGCCGGGCTGATGCGGGCCAGCGTCGCCACCAGTGCCTGGCACTCGGCACACGCGGCGAGATGCGCCTCGATCGACTGCGCCGCACTCGCGTCGAGGCGGCGATCCATCCACGCGGCGGCGGCTTCGGCGTCGAGGTGGGATTCGTCAGCCGCCGCGGCCGCAGTCGTCCGGAACGCGCGGTTCAGCTCGCGTGCGATGACGTCGTCCCGGCGGCGCTGATCATCCACTGCAGTGATCTCTCTACAACCTTGAACGGCCGCCGACGGGATTCTTGCCCTCGTCCGGCTGCAGGAGGTCGGCCAGGTCGAGCGGGCCGGGATCTGCGGACACGGCGGCGAAACACTCCCCGATCGCGGCGTCGTTCAGCCCGGCTTCACGCAGCTGCCGCTCGACGTCTTCACGGAGCGCCATCCGGGTCCGGGCCAGCTGCCGCGAGACGGTGGCCTCGTGCTCACCCAGCGTGCGCCCGATCTGCGCCAGCGTGAGCCCTTGCGCATAGTAGCAGGCGAGGCGCAGGCGCCCGCGCGGGTCGAGCCGGTCGAGCGCTGCGGCAAGCGCGGTGCGCAACAGACCGACAAAGCGTGCGTGCTCCGGCGGCTGTGACGGACCTGGCGCCGCCAGCGCGGCCGGCGACTCGTCTTCCGGCAGGGGTGCCGCACGGCGCACGGCGCGCGTGCGGTCCACGTGCCGCTGCGCGAGCACCGCGCGCAGCCATGTCGCCAGGCTGCTCCGGCCGTGGAAATACTCCAAGTGCGATCGGCGGGTGCCGTCTCGCTGGGCGAGGCCGAAGAGCTCGCCGTAGAGCGCGTCCGCCAGATCGCGGGCGCCGCCGGAGGGATCAATCGCCGCGGCGGCGCGGTAGAGCCCGGGCCGGTACTCGCGGATGAAGTGCTCCCACGCCTCGTCGCGCCCCTCGGCGCAGGCGCAGGCGAGCGCCAGTTCCTCGAGACGCAGACTCTTCAAGTGCCGGTCGAGCCGCATCGGCTCAGGTGGGTCGTCGCCAAATACGTGGCGGACGCCCCGCTCGATGGCGCGCGCGAGTGTGTCAATCGACACGCCCCAATGTGCGGCCTTGGCGTCGCGGTGCAAGCGCTCGGCTGCGGACGCGTCGAGCTGCCAGACCGCCATGCCGGCATTATCCCGCCCGCGCCCCGGTGCGCCCAAGTGGTCCGGGCTTTGAATACGAGAGATCGGAAAGCTTTACCCAAGCTGAGCAGAGGAGACACAGATGAGGAAGCGACTGAGCATGACGATCGCCACGGTGGCCTTGGCGATTGCACCGTCCATCGCGTCGGCGGACGGCTATTTCGTGCCTTTCATCGGCGCCAACTTCGGAGGTGACGTGGGGGTTCCGCTCGACCAGGTGTCGCTCGAGCGCAACCGGCTGACCTACGGGTTCGGCGTCGGCGGCATGATGGGCGGTATCTTTGGCATCGAGTTCGACCTCGGTTACACGCACAACTTCTATTCCACCGAAGGCGCTGTGGGTGCGAGCGGCAATTTGCTGACGGCAATGCCCTCCCTGGTCATCGGCATTCCCATCGGCGGTCAGCGCGGTGGCGGGGTGCGGCCCTACTTCCTGGCGGGCGCGGGGCTCATGAGGCGCGACGTCAACTTCGAGACCCTCGATTCGATCACCGAAAACGACTGGGGCTACACGCTCGGCGGCGGGCTGATGATCTATTTCAGCGACTCGTTCGGCATCCGCGGCGATGTGCGCTACCTGCGCAACTTCAAGGCGGACGTTTTCGATTTCACCGACATCGAGTTCGAGCGCGGCACCTTCAACTTCGGGCGCGCGACAGTCGGGGCCCTGTTCCGGTTCTGACCGGACCCATCGGCCGGGGAGGGCCCACAGCGGCCCCCCGCGGCCTGCGCCGATCCGCCCGCTGAGGGCCGGGGGCGGCCTGGTTCAAGAACGTCCAGCGCACGTCGATTCTTCCAATCGTGTCGCTCTGGCTGCTTGGCGTCGGCCTCTCCGGATGTCTCGGCTTCGCCGCCGGGCTCTTCTGGCCGCGCCGCCACGCGCTCACATCGTCGCCGCGGCTGCGGCCCTCGCGTGGTCCGACCACGGAGTCCTCGAGGTGGCCGAGGACGCGGCGCGGTTCGGCGTGTGGGAGCACGATTCGAGCACCGGGTGGGTGACGTTGTCGGCGGGGGCCGCGCATCTCAGCGGGCTCCCCGCGGCGCGCGAGAACGCCGAGGCGGCGGCGGGCGCCAAGAGCGACTTCCTCGCCAACCTGAGTCACGAGATCCGCACGCCGATGAACGGCGTGATCGGAATGACCGGCCTGCTTCTCGAAACCGAGCTCACGAGCGAGCAGCGCGACTACGCCGAGACGGTGCGCAGCTCGAGCGATGCGCTGCTGACCATCATCAACGACATTCTCGACTACTCGAAGATCGAAGCGGGCAAGCTGACGATCGATCGTCAGCCGTTCGACCTGCGCCGGGTCGTGGAAGAGATCGCCGAACTGCTCGTGCCACAGGCCAATGCCAAGGGGGACGGACGCATCGAGGCCGAGAGCCGCGAGGGCAGGGCTCGACGTTCTCCGCCTTCATTCCCTTGCCGGTCGGCCGTCAGCCCGGCGCGCCGCGAGTGGAGCTCGACGCGCTGCGCGGTGTGTCGGTGCTCATCGTGGACGACAGCGACGTGAACCTGCGGGTGCTCGTTGAACAGGTGACGGAATGGGGCCTGCGCGCCGAGACATGCGCGGCGAGCGTCGACGCACTGCAGGTGCTGCGTGAGGCGCACACCGCGGGCACCGCGTTCGACCTGGTGATTGCCGACCACCAGATGCCGGGCCTCGACGGTGCCGGCTTGGCCGCCGCCGTGCGAGGAGACGCGCGTCTGTGCGACACGGTGTTCGTGATGCTGACGTCACTGGGACACCCGCGCGAGAGCGAAGGTGTCCGGCGCGGACACATCGACGCGTGCCTCACCAAGCCCGTGCGCCACGAGCGGCTGCTGCGGGCGCTCGCGACCGCGTGGACACGACGCTGCGAGACGCGAGCCAGTGCCCGCCTCCGTCGGGGCGCCGCGCGTCTGACCAGGCACGGTTTCCCCGGACAATGGCGGACAACGGCTCGCGGGCGGCTAGCACGCCAGAATCCGGTTCACAAGCTCAACGGAGTTCCGCCAGGGGCCAGTCGGGCACCCGGCGGGGGCTACAAAGATCGTCCCGATCAGCTACGATGGCGGGGTCTCATGCCGCACGCCCTCATCGTAGACGACAGCGCCGCCACCCTCAGCGCGCTCGTCGAACTTGTCAGCGCCGAGGGGTTCACCACGTCTGCCGCGCTGACCGTGGACCGGGCCAAGGTGGAACTGTCCCGGCAGTCGCCCGACATCGTCCTGGCCGACTTGAACCTGCCGGACGGCACGGGCATGACCCTGCTCGACGCGGTCGAGCGGAGCGGCGCCTCGCCGGCGGTGGTCTTCATCACCGGCCAGGCCAGCGTGGACACCGCCGTCGAGGCACTCCGGCGCGGCGTGACCGACTACCTCACCAAGCCGCTCGACGTGAACCGCCTGCGCGAGATCCTCAACGACGTGTCGCGCACCGGCCCGATCGCCGAGGAGATCGGCGAGCTCCGGGCCAAACAGCGCGGCACCGGCCGGTTCGCCGGCATCGTCGGCCGCTCCGAGCCGATCCTGAAGCTGGGCGAGCTCCTCGGCCGCATCGCGCCGAGCAGTGCCAGCGTGCTCGTCTCGGGTGAGAGCGGGTCGGGCAAGGAGGTCGTGGCACGGACGATTCACGAACTGAGCCGCAGGCGTCACGGTCCCTTCGTGCCGGTGAACTGCGGCGCCATCTCGCCCACTCTGATGGAGAGCGAGCTCTTCGGCCACGAGAAAGGCAGCTTCACCGGCGCCGAACGGCGGCATCGGGGCTACTTCGAGCAGGCCACGCGAGGCACGTTGTTCCTCGACGAGATCACCGAGATGCCGGCCGAGCTGCAGGTGAAGCTGCTGCGCGTGCTCGAGACCAGCACCTTCACGCGCGTGGGCGGCGAGCAGTCGCTCTCCGTGGACGTGCGGATCGTGGCCGCCAGCAACCGCGACATTCAGGAGGCGATCGACCAGGGTAAGCTGCGCGAGGACCTGTACTACCGCCTGAAGGTGTTCCAGCTCCATCTGCCGCCTTTGCGCGAGCGCCCCGACGACATTCCGCTTCTCGCGCAGCACTTCCTCGATGACCTCGAGCGCGTCGAGAAGGTGAAAAAGCGTCTGGGCAGCGACGCGCTCGAGCTGATGCGCACCTACCGCTGGCCCGGCAACGTGCGCGAGCTGAAGAACGTGATGCACTCGGGGTACATCCTCTCGGGTGACGTGATCACCGCCGACTGCCTGCCGTCGGAACTGCACGGACGCACGCAGGAAGCGCGTCCTGCCGCTTCAGTCGAAGGCATGGTCACGGTGCGGCCGGGCACGACCATCGCCGACGCGGAGCGGCTGCTGATCTTCGCCACGCTCCGGCAGTTCGGCGGCGACAAGACGCGCGCGGCCGAGGCGCTCGGTATCAGTCTCAAGACCCTCTACAATCGTCTGCACGCCTACGAGAAGGACGATCGCGCGCCAGAGGAAGCGGCGGCGCTCGAGGGCGACGAGCCCGCGCTCAACTGAGTGGCGGGTCTGACCACCTCCGCTAGAGCTACGGGGTCCGCCGTAGCCCTTTGCGAGGCGGAAGACCCGCAGCCACTAGTCGCGAGCGAAGACCTTCTTGGTGTCCACGCCGAAGCTCGGTTGATTCACCGTGCCCGAGATCCGAATCGGGAGGTGCGTCCCGGCACCGTTGCGGCGGAACAGCGGATCGATCGGCTTGAGCAAGATCGACTTGAACCCGGTGACGGTCTGCGAAACCGGCGCATCGAGCCGCAGGGCGCCCGCGAAGTCGAGCCCCTGATCGCGCAACGAGTAGCGGCCGCCGAGATCGACGCGCGCCCCCTGCACGCTGAAGCGCAGCCCCGGCAGCCGCAGGATCCCGTCTCGCAGGGCGAACGTGCCGCCAAAGGCGGAGATCACGTTCGACACCTCGGCGTTGCCCGGCTCGCCGCGGCCGCGGCGGCTCAACTCGTCAATCTTGTTCTGGGCGGTGTCGCTGGCAAAGCGGCCCTGCCGGATCGCGAAGCGGCCCTGCAGCGCGAGCCGTATCGGCACGTCGTCGGGCCCCGGCGGCAGTTCGAACGCGGTCTCGATGTCGAGCCGCCCGCTCATCGGCGGCTCGTCGGATTTGACCGCGAGCCGCAGCAGATCTTCGAACCGGGCGTCCTTCATCGTAACGTTGAGGCGCACGGTGCGCCCTTTGGCTCCCGGGGTGGACGAGACCGAGCCGTGGGCGCGGATGCGGGATTCGCCCAGCGTGGCGTCGACGTCGTCGAGCAGTACGTCACCGCGCGTGCCGTCCACCGTCGCCTTGTACGTGGTGCGGAGCGGCATCGGCTGACCGGCTAGATCGAGCTGGAAATCGCGGCTGGTGGTGGTGCCTTCAACAGCCAGCTGGTCGAGCGCGCCGCCGAACTTGCCGCTCGACGTCAGGTGCCCGCCCAGCCCCTTGATGGCATCCAGTTCGCCGTCGTGGAACAGGTAGACGCCCGACACCGGCGTCGAGCGTGGCGAGCCCGAGGCCCACGGTCCGAAGCGGCCTTCGGTCTGAATCAGGGCGCGCGGCTTCGGGTTGACCAAGCGCGCGGCGAACGCCGTCGACCGATCGAAGCTGAAGTCTTTGAGCGTGATCTCTTCGAGGCCGAACTCGAGCGGCAGCTTCTCCGGATTGTCGGGCAGGATGATCAGGCGGCCGTTGCGGACCCGTATGTCACCGAAGCGGATCTCGCGGACGTTGCGCAGATTGCGGCCCATCTTCTTGGCCTGGCCGCGGCCGCGGGTGATGTAGATCTGCAGTCCATCGATGTCCACGCGGGAAAAGGCGCGGCGCAGCAACTCGAGCGGCGTGCCCGACACTTCGAAGCGCGCGATTTCGGGCATCGGCGACGCCTCGCCCTCGCGCGATACACGAAGCTGGGTGCCGGTGACGGCGACACGCGGAAACAGCGACATCGACAAGGCTTCGACCTTGACCTGCCCGTCGAAGCGCGACTCGAGATAGGCCCCGACTTCGCGCGCCACGCGGCGCGAGGCCCACTCAGTGTTGAGCAGCGCGAAGCCGCTGCCGACGAGGAGCACCATCGCCACGAGCACGCCGATCGCAATCCGCCGCAGCCGCGCACGCATGGGGCTCTCCGCTAACAGGTCCGGGTCCGGGCGCCAGCCGTCATGGCTTGCGACTGCCGGCAACGATGATCACCAGGCCCGCGATCGCCGCGAGTCCGCCGACGATGGGCGGCAGCGGCACGTGCTTCTCGCGTTCAGCCGTCACCTCCACGGGCCCGATGTCGACGACCTTCTCGGTCTTGGTGTAGGTGATCATCGGCGAAGCCAGCCCCACCAGACCGGCGATCAGCAGCAGCGCACCCAGCAACACGGTTCCTTTCATCACCTTACCCCCAGCGCTACAGACAGCACGTTCCGTGCCCCGCGTGGCAGAGCCTGATTGCCGCTCATTCGGCCTGGTGCGGGCGCGTCGCGCCGGGCTTGTAACACAGCGTGCGATGCGGCTGTAAGGCTTACAGCCCTGTGATCCGGCGGACCAGTCGTCTCACTCGCGACCCGCGGGCTTTCCGCCTCGCCTACAGTATGAGCCCACGCGGCTGAGCCGCCTGCGCTCGCTGGTACGCGTCCTGCTCAATGCATCACTGACTCGCGGTCGAGGCTGCCTCTTCCGTGGAGAGTCTGTGGGGAGGGACCAATGGACGCCAATATCCTCAAGGGCAAGTGGCTTCAGCTGAAGGGTACGGTCAAGGAGAAGTGGGGACAGCTCACCGACGACGACGTCGATCGCGTCGAAGGGAGCGCCGAGCGTCTCGTGGGCGTCCTCCAGGAGCGCTACGGCTATGCGAAGCAGAAGGCCGAAGACGAAGTGGACGCGTTCCTGACGCGGTACCGCGCGACGCCCTGATTCGCGCTTGATGGCAGGCGCCGCACGGTCGGCGGCCCCGCTGTTCCGGAACGGCGCACGCCAGTGTGCCCGGGGCAGTCATGTCATGACCACCGGGAGAAACGCACATGTTGTGGACGATTTTCGTGGTGTTGCTGGTGTTGTGGCTGCTGGGCGTCGTGAGCTCGTACACGGTGGGCGGCTTCATCCATATCCTGCTGGTGCTCGCCATCGTGACGGTGCTGATCCAGCTGATTCAGGGCCGCCGCGCTGTGTGACCCCCGCCGCAGGTGGGGGACCAATGCTGCCGGAGGCGAGGCGGGGCCTCGCCCCGGCGGGCTCGGCCCCTCTGCTCACGCCCCTGCTTCGAAGCGGGCGATCGCGTCTTCTTCTTCCAACTGATCCAGACCGTTGACCCGTCGGGCGAACAGCTCGCGGATGCCGGCGCGCACGCCGGCGCCGACGCGCGCCGCCTGGCGCACACCGCCCTCGACGGCATCGAACGCGAGCCGTACGCCACGCGTGGCGCGCTCGACCTCGTTACCCGCCAGATGCAAGGTGCCCTGTGCGAGGCGCACGGCGCGCTCCGCTTCCTCGCCGACGCGGTCCAGACGATTGGCGACGCGGTTCAGGTCTTCTACGAGCCCTGAGACCCGCGTTGACAGCTCGGGCAGGTGGTTCGCTTCAAAGCGCGTGATCGCGTTGGTAACCGTGTCGTGGATACTGGCGATGCGGCGTGAAACCCAGATGGCGCCGACGACCAGTATCAGAAACTGAGCCGCGCTGGTCGCGGCCATCACTCCCAAAATCCAGTTCGTCGTGTCGAGACTTGGCATGATCGGCTCCTTGTCGAACGATAGATTGCTGTCGAGCAACGGCTGTGCCACGTCATTCGATGCTGCGAGCGTCTCATGACGCGTCGTTCTTACAACACAGGTGCTGCGCGATCGCCTCAGGAACGGCGAAAATGGTGGGAACTTCCGTGGTTACGTGCCGTGCCGCGGTGGCACGTATCCTGCTCACCAGCGTCTGCAGACGAGATCATGGGTCTGGCCCGCGGAGCTGCCGCGCCGCCAGCGTCATGCGCGGGCGCGTTCCGCGTGCCGCCGGAGGGACAAGGTCATGGACGATTTCAATCGACGGTCATTCGAGTCGGGTTCGGGCTCTGGCGCGATGTGGTTCGTGGCGGGAGCCCTGATTGGCGCCGCCGCGGCGCTCATCTTTGCCCCATCCACGGGTGCTGACGCGCGGGCGTTCATCGGGCGGCGCGGCCGCGAGCTTGCCGACGACGTCGCGACCCGCGGCAAGGAGTTGTGGAACGAGCACGGCGAGCGGGTGACCAGTGCGGTCAAGCGCGGCTACGAGACCGCGACCGGCGCGGCGATGGGCGAGTCGGCCAACGGCGCTCCCGAGTCCACCCGCTCGATGTAAGCCGCCGTTGCCTGCCGCCGCTCGTGAGGCGGCAGCGCGGCGCCAGCGCAGATCAGCGTGGCAGGCGACCGGATCGGCTCCGGCGGACGCACTCGGGGGCGTCTGCCGCGGGCCGGTCCGGTCGAGGCGCGCTCCGCGCTTTCGCATCCCTTAACCATCCCGTTCGGGAAATACTCCTCCGGTGACCACGACAGAGGGACCACTGTGATTCGTGTCTGCGCGTCGTGTGGCCGCAAGAACCGCGTGGCTCCCGCCAACCTCGGAAAAGTGCGCTGCGGTGCCTGCAAGACGATGCTGCCGCCGGTGGACGAGCCGATTGACGCCGACCCCGAACTGTTCGGCGAGGTGTTGGGCGCACCGATGCCGGTGCTGGTGGACTTCTGGGCCGAGTGGTGTGGCCCCTGCCGCATGGCCGCGCCCGAGGTGAAGAAGGTGGCCGCCGGCATGGCGGGCCGCGCGCTCGTGCTCAAAGTGGATACGGAACGTCACCCCGAGCTCGCCCAACGCTACGGCGTCCAGGGCATTCCCAACTTCGTGGTCCTCAAGGACGGCCGCATCGTCTTCCAGCAGGCCGGCGTGGCGCCGGCGCACGAAATGCAGCGCTGGCTCGAAGCCGCCGGCGCCTGACGCGCGCCAGTCTGACGCCCTCTCTGTCCTACCTGCTGTCTCCATCCACCTGCCTGCCTAGTTAGGAGGGTAAGATTCCGAGGTTGCCTTCGGATCGACCCCTTTTGGAGGATCTCGTGAGCAGACTCGTGTCCGCCGTCGTCGCCGTCGGCGTGCTGGCCGGCGGCGTGGACGACATCCGCGCGCAACGCGGTCAGCCGCTGCCGCCGCCGATGATCAAGGAAGGCGTCACGCAGAAGATCGCCGAGCACGTCTACGTGATCCCCGACTTCGACACGGTGCTCGTGCCCAACGTCACCATCGTCGTCGGCACGCGCGGTGCGCTGGTGGTCGATACCGGGCTTGGCGCCCGCAACGGCCAGGCGGTGATGCGCGAGGTGGAGAAGGTCAGCAAGGGTCCCGAACTGTACCTGGTCACTACCCACATCCACCCCGAGCACGACCTCGGCGCCGGCGGTTTTCCGGCCCGGACGCGCATGCTGCGGTCGAAGGAACAGGAGGCGGACATTCAGGAGACGGGGCTGGCGACGGCGAAAATCTTCGCCGGCTTTTCGGCGCTGAATGCCGAACTGCTGCAGGGAGCCGAGTTCCGGAAGGCCGACGTCAGCTTCGAGCGCGAGCACGTCGTGGATCTGGGCGGCGTGCGCGTCCGGGTGATGGCGATGGGTGTCAACCACACCCGAAGCGACATCGCGGTGTTCGTCGAGCCCGATCGCGTGCTCGTGTCCGGGGATCTGGTGATGATGGGGCTGCCGCAGTTCACCGCGCCGACGGCGCGGATTGCCACCTGGCTCGGCACGCTCGACCGGTTCGACGCGCTGAAGCCGCTGCGGATCGTGCCGAGCCATGGCGCCATGGGCGATGCGACGATGATTGCGACCTACCGCGCGTTCCTCGCCACCGTGCGCGATCGGGCCGCGGCTCTGAAGAAGGACGGCAAGACGCTCGACGAGGCGCTTCGCGCGCTGCAGGAGGAACTGCAGGCGCGTTACAACCGCAACCAGATGGCCAGCGCCATCCGCGCTGCATACAACGAGGCACAATAGGCCATGTACGATCTCGTGCTGCTTGCCCACTCGTGGCTGCGCTGGCTGGTCCTGCTCGCGGGGCTCGCCGCCATCGCGCGGGCCGTCAGCGGCGTGAACACCCGCCGCCCCTGGACCCCTCTCGATGACCGCGGCGGGATGTGGTTCACCGCGTCGCTCGACCTGCAGATGCTCCTTGGCCTGTTGCTCTATGGCTTTCTCAGCCCGGTGACGCAGTCGGCGTTCGTGGACATGGCCGCGGCGATGCGCGCCGCGCCGGTCCGCTTCTTTGCCGTCGAGCACCCGGTAGGCATGATTGCCGCCATCGCGCTGGCGCACATCGGCCGCGTACGCATCCGCAAGGCCAGCGACTCGGAGTCGCGGCACAAGCGGGCGCTGGTGTTCTTCGGCCTCGCCCTGCTGGTGCTGCTGCTGTCGATGCCGTGGCCGATCGGTCCCGGCGCCCGGTCGCTCTTCCGGGGCCTGTGATGGAGGTGGCCGCGCACCGGTGACCACCACCCCCGCGCCGCTGCGCCTCGTCTTCCTCGGCTGCGGCTACATCACGGGCGTGCACAGCCGGCACCTGCGCCGGCTGCGCGCCCTGTTCACTCCCGGCTACGCCAGCCGCGATCGTCGCAAGGCCGACACCTTCGCGGCCCGCTACGGTGGCCGTGCCTACGGCGACTACGCGTCGGCCATTGCCGATCCCGAGGTGGACGCCGTGGTCGTGGCCGTGCCGCCGAAGTGGCACCTCGAGCTCACGGTGGAGGCGCTGGCCGCCGGTAAGCACGTGCTGGTGGAGAAGCCGGCGTTTCCACAACTGGTCGACTACGCCACCGTGCGCGACGCCCGCGATCGCGCGCGGCGTGTGGTGCTGATCGGTGAGAACGACCACTACAAGCCGCTGGCGGTCTACCTGCGCCGGCAGCTGGCGGCCGGCGTGATCGGCGATCTGGTGTTCGGATCCTTCACCACCATCGCGCACCGGTTGAAGACCGCCGACGACTGGCGCAACGACGAAACGATGGCCGGCGGCGACGCCTTCTTCGAGGAAGGCATCCATTGGTTGCACCTCGCCGGCAGCCTCGGGCCGTCGATCACCCACATCCGCGGCTTCCGGCCCGCGCCGGGCGGCGACGGGCCCGACCGGCGCGTGAAGAGCATGCTGGTGGCCTTCGATTACGACAACGGCGCCGTCGGCACGCTGCTGTATTCGCGGGAGGTGCCCTCGCTCTTTCGCGGCCTGCGGCTGTCGAAACTGTTCGGCCGCCGCGGCGTCATTTCGTTCGAGTCGAACGGTACGCTGGCGCTCACCCGCGGCAATGGACTGCCGCGCCTGGCGTGCCCGGGGCTGCGCGACATCCGCGGCTACCAGGCCATGTATCGCGACTTTGCCGCCTCCATCCGCACCAGCGGCGCGCCGGAGATGAGCCTCGAGCGTGCGGCGGCGGATCACCGCCTGATGACCGACGTTTACGAAAGCCTGGCGCGCACCGGCCCGCCGGTGGCCGTACGGCCGTGACACGCGACTCCGGCCACGCCCGGACCGAGCGCTTCGACGCCGTCATCATCGGGACCGGCGCCGGCGGTGGCACCATGCTGCACGCGCTCGCGGGCAGCGGCGCGCGCATCCTCGCGATCGAGCGTGGCGATTTCGTGCCGCAGGAGGCCGCCAATTGGGATCCGGCGGCGGTGTGGAAGGATCTCCGCTATCGCGCCACCGAGGAGTGGCTCGACCAGCATGGCCAGCCGTTTCGGCCGTACACGCATTACGGCGTCGGCGGCAACTCGAAGTTCTGGGGCAGTGTGCTGTACCGGCTGCGCCGCGAAGACTTCGGGGCGTTGCAGCACGCCGACGGCGTCTCGCCGGCGTGGCCCATCGACTACCAGACGCTCGAGCCGTATTACGACGCCGCGGAACGGCTCTATCACGTGCACGGCGATGCCGGTGACGATCCCACGGAGGGCCCGCGCGCACCGTATCCCTACCCGCCGATTCCACACGCGCCGCGGATCGCGGCGATCGTCGAAGCGCTGCGCCGGCTCGGCCTGCACCCGTCGTCCCTGCCGCTGGGCCTGGTCCGGCCGGGCGAGGCGGGCGGGTGCCAGCTGTGCAACACCTGCAATTCGTTTCCGTGCCGGGTGCACGCGAAGAGCGACGCCGATGTCCTGTGCGTGCGGCCGGCGCTCGGCCAGCCGAACGTGACGCTCTGGACCAATGCCCGCGCCGACCGGTTGCTGGTATCCGCCTCGGGATCGCGGGTCGAGGCAGTGGAAGTGGAGCGGGCGGGAGAGCGCCTGCGAGTGGAAGCCGGTCTCGTGATCGTGTCGTGCGGGGCCGTCAATTCGGCGGCGCTGCTGCTGCGATCGGCCGGCGGCGTGCACCCGCTGGGGCTGGCCAACTCGTCGGGGCTGGTCGGGCGCCGCTACATGGCGCACCTGGCGACCATGATGCAGGGCTTTCATCCGTTCCAGAAGAACGACACCGTCTTCCAGAAGACCGTGGCGATCAACGACTTCTACCTGGCCGGCCCCGAGGGCTACCCGCTCGGACAGATCCAGTCACAGGGGCGCACGCACGGCGTGATGGCGCAGACCGTGGTGCCGTCGGTGCCGCTCTGGGCCTACGACGCCTGGGTGGCGCGCGGCGTGGACTGGCTGGCCATGTCGGAGGATCTGCCGTCCCCCGCCAATCGCGTGTTGCTCGACTCGTCGGGACGGATCCATCTGCACTACGAGCCGAACAACGTCCGGGCGCACGCGACGCTGGTGCGGGAGACGAAGCGCATCCTGAAGCGGCTCGGCTTCTGGATAGTGATGACGCACTCGCACAAGAGCCGGAACACCACCCACCAGTGCGGCACGCTCGTGTTCGGCACCGATCCGAAGACGTCGGTGCTCGACACTTACTGCCGCGCGCACGACGTCGAGAACCTGTTCGTGGTGGACGCGTCGTTCTTCCCGTCGTCGGCGGCGGTGAACCCGGCGCTGACGATCGTGGCGCAGGCGCTGCGCGTCGCCGAGCACATCCGTGAAAAGGAATTGAAATGAAGGCTCGGTCCTGGAGTCATGTCGGCATCACGGTGTCCGATTTCAACAAGGCCGTCGACTTCTGGTGGAACGTGTTCCGCTGCCCGCTCGTGGGAGTGGCCGACACCCCCGAGGATCGCGTTCGCGGGTTCTTTGGCATGGACGTGCCTGGCGCAACCTGCAAGATCGGCTGGGTGCGCGTGGCCGGCGGCGGCGTCGTCGAGATCTTTCATTTCACCCCGTCGTTGCCCGCCGCAAAGGTGGAGTGGGCGCGGATCGGCATGACGCACATCTGCCTGAATGTCCGCGGCATCCACAAGTGGCACGACTACCTGAAAGCCAAGGGCGTCGAGATCGTGTGCCCACCCGAGCAGGCGCCGCGCGGGCATTGGATCTTCTTCATCAAAGACTTCGACGGCAACCTGATCGAGATTACCGATCTCGGCTACATGTATTACGTCCTTGGCTGGCTTGGTCCGCTCGGCGGCTGGCTCTTCAGGCGCGGCCGCTATCGGCAGTACTACGAAGGCAGGCAGGCTGGTGGGCAGGTAGGACGGGAGATGTAGCGGGCGGTCTTTAGACCGCCCGGGAGAATGGCCGTGTACTTCACGCTTTTCGAGACGCCGATTGGCACCTGCGGGCTGGTGTGGGGCGAGCGCGGGCTCACCGGTGTGCATCTGCCCGAGTCGAACGTGGCGCGCAGCCGCGCCGGTCTGCTGCGCCGGTTTCCCGCCGCGGTTCCGGCGCCGCCCACCGCTCACGTCCAGGGCGCCATCGACGGCATCGTCGCGCTGCTGCGCGGCGAGAAGCGTGACCTGCGCGAGCTCGTGCTCGACATGGAGGGCCTGCCGCCCTTCAACCGGCGCGTCTACGAGCTCGCACGCACGATTCCGCCCGGGTCGACCCTGACCTACGGCGACATCGCCGTCCGGCTCGGCACCCCCGGCACCGCGCGCGCCGTGGGGCAGGCGCTCGGGCACAACCCGTTCCCGATCGTCGTGCCCTGCCACCGCGTGTTGGCCGCCGACGGGCGGATGGGCGGGTTTTCCGCGCCCGGCGGCGTCGTCACCAAGCGCCGCATGCTGGCAATCGAGGGCGTCGAAGGTGTGCGGCCCGAGCCGACGCTGTTCTGATCCGGTCACGCCCGATCGACGCGACTCCTGGAATAAGATCACCAAACTCCGGATTCGAAAGGAATCGATCTGCAATGGTCTCAGGACTCCGCCGCCGTCGACTCTGCCTGCTGCTACTCGGTGCCTTCGTGCTGGCATCAGCAGGTGCGCTTCTCGCTCAGCAGGGGTCCGTTGCGGCGATGTTCGCTGACGATCAGAAGCGTGGGGAATCCATCGCCTTGAGCTTCGCCACGGCGGAACTGCCGGCGACGGCCGCAGCCCCGCTCCCGCTCCACATCTATCTGACCGGCGGTGACCTCGAGCGTGCGTTCGACGACGCCCGCTTCCGGCCAGACGCGGCGATCATCCCGACGAACACCGACTTGGACATTGCAGCCGCGTTGCCGGGAACGCAGCAGGTCCTCATCGAGCGTGTTCGCCGCCAGGGAGATGTCTTCCGTGATCTGCAGGACCAGATCGCGGCCCGCCGCACGCAGGCTCGGACGGCGACCGCAGGCACGCAAGACGTGCTGAGCATCGGGGACGGCTGGTTCGTCGTGCAGTTGCCCCGCTCAACGGGCGGCAAGGTCTCGGGCGGAGCGTTCCCGAAGCTCGCATGCCTGATTCCCACGGAGTTCCCGAAGGGCGGCGCGATCGACCGTCGCGAGCTCCACTCCCAGGACCGCGTACGCAAAGGCATCGCGGGATGTCTCACAGCGCTCGATGCCGCGGGCGCGCGATCGGTGGTCCTGCCGCTCATGGGCGCCGCCTCCTCGCGCACGCAGGCGAAAGACCCGGTCTTCGAAGGGCAGAGCGTGCTTCGAGAATGCCGCCAGCTGAACTCCCTGGCAGGTATTGCTGTGGGGATTCACGACTTCGCTCCCAGCCGTCGCAATCTCCGCGAGATCGGGATCATTCACTGGGATCAGGAGCTCATCGAGATGTTCAGTCTGCCCAAGGGCACCCGTCTCGCGCAGGCTGCGCAGACCGCCTATCGGACGTACTCGGACCAGATCAAGCTGGCGTTGCGAAAGGGGTTGGCGGGCGAGAAGACGACCTCCACCGATATCGAGGGCGGCTGCACCTCGATCCTCAACGTCAACTAGTCCGGCATGCGCCTGCTCGGCGCTGGCGTGGGCCGACACTGCTTGATCCAGTAGGGCGGGGCTGAAGCCCCGCCCTGCTGTACCTGCCTGCCCACCTGCCCAAGTGGGCGATGCCACGGCTCACGCATCGCCCTAGCATCGGGGCATGACCCCGGATCCTGCACCGAGCGACCGCGAACTGCTCGACGCCTATTCCACGGCGGTGGTGGATGCGATCGACGCCGTGGGACCGGCCGTCGTGCGTGTCGAGCGCGAGCGGGGCGGCGGTTCGGGCGTGATCTTCACGCCGGACGGGTTCGTCCTCACCAACAGCCACGTCGTGCACGGCGCCAAAGAGCTGGCGGTGACCCTTCCCGACGGGCATGAAGCACGCGCGGTTCTGGTGGGCGACGACCCGCACACCGATCTGGCGTTGCTTCGCATCGACGGCACCTCGCTGCCGTACGCCAGCCTGGGCGATTCGCGCCGCTTGCGCGTGGGCCAAATCGCGATCGCGATCGGCAATCCGTACCGGTTCCATCATTCCGCCACCGCGGGCATCGTCGGCGGCCTCGGCCGATCGCTGCGGGCGCGCTCGGGCCGTCTGATGGACGACATCGTCCAGACCGACGCCGCGCTCAACCCGGGCAACTCGGGCGGGGCACTCGTCACCTCCAGGGCCGAAGTCGTCGGCATCACCACCGCGACGATCCTGCCAGCGCAGGGGTTGTGCTTTGCGGTGGCCAGCAACACTGCGCGCTTCGTCGCGACCCGGCTGATGACCGACGGGCGCATCCGCCGCAGCTACCTCGGCGTCGGCGGACAGAACACGCCGGTGCCACGCGCGCAGGCGCGCGCCAACCGGCTGGCCGTGACCTCGGGCGTGCTGGTGCTGTCGGTCGAACCGGACAGCCCCGCGAGCCGCGCCGGCCTGCTCGAGGGTGACGTCATCCTCGCGCTCGGCGACAGCCCGGTGTCAGGTGTGGATGACCTTCACCGCTACCTGAGCGAGGAGCGCATCGGCGTCACGCTGCCGCTCACCGTGCTGCGCCGCGGCCGGCGGGTGCGGTGCATCGTGGTGCCGGTGGAAGCCAGGGTGAGCTAGATCCGCCAGGGCGGTCTGAAGACCGCCCTCTCCATCTACAAGGCGATCAGGCCGCGACGGACGGCCAGGCGAACCGCTTCCGTGCGGTTGGCCGCTCCCAGCTTGCCGATGATGGCGGCCACGTGGAACTTGACCGTCTGATCGCTGATGCCGAGGCGGGCGGCGATCGCCTTGTTGGGCAGACCCTCAGCGAGGAGCGAGAGCACCTGCAGCTCGCGCGCGGTCAGCGGCTCCTCGACCGGCTCGCGCCCCGCTCGACGCGGCGCGGGCTCCGGGGCCAGCGGCGAGAGCAGCGCATCGGCCGCGATGCCCGACTGGCGGGCCTCGTCCGACGTGGCGAACTCACCGGCGATGTCGATCGACGAGTCGAGGAGCAGCGAGCGGATCGTGTCGCGAGCGCGAGCGGGGCCGATGAGGAGGACGCGCATGGGAAACCGCCGTCTGGTTCCAATGCTATCTCCCCGCCGCATGATCTGCCGTACGTGCTCGATGCGACCGGCGGATGTAGAATCGCGAGCACTCGCCGAGGGTCGCGGCGCTGAAGGGGGACACTGTGAGGCTGACACATGCACGCCGCATCGCCGCGATCGCCGCGATCGCCGTGGCGCTCGTCGCGGTCGGGATCACTCGAGACCAGGTTCAGGCGCAGGCGGCGAAGCCGGCGCCGATTTTCGAGGTCGATCCCTTCTGGCCCAAACCGCTGCCCAACCATTGGGTGACCGGCTCCACCATCGGTCTGTCGGTCGATGCCCAGGACAACGTGTGGACGATTCATCGCCCTGGCACGGTCGAGGACAACTTCAAGGCTGCCGACATCATGGTCGGCGATGCCAGAGGCCGTGACGACGAAGCCCAGCCTGGCGCCGCGGCGGGGGGCGGACCGGCTACGCCGACGCCGATCGGCAAGTGCTGCAAGGTGGCGCCGCCGGTGCTCGTCTACGATCAGGCCGGCGCCCTGGTGAAGTCGTGGGGTGGGCCCGGCACCGGCTACGACTGGCCCGACAGCAACCACGGCATCACCGTCGATCACGAGGGGAACGTGTGGCTGGCGGGCAACGGCGCCAAAGACACGCAGGTGTTGAAGTTCACGAACGCCGGCCGCTTCATCTTCCAGCTTGGCAAGCACGGGGTTCACAACGGCAGCAACGACACCGCGAACTTCTGGCAGCCGACGAAGATCTGGGAAGACGTTGCGGCCAGCGAGATGTACGTCGCGGACGGGTACGGTCACCGCCGCGTGATCGTCCTGGACGTCGCCACCGGCAAGTACAAGCGGCATTGGGGTGCCTACGGCGCACGGCCGAGCGACGAGCGCGTGCCGGCCTACGATCCGAAGGGGCCCCCGTCGAAGCAGTTCAACACGGTGCACTGCGCCATCGTGTCCACCGACGGCTTCGTCTATGTGTGCGACCGCGTCAACGACCGCATTCAGGTGTTTCGCAAGGACGGCACGTTCGTGCGGGAAGCCTTCATCGACACCCACACGTTTCGATCGGGCTCCGTGTGGGACATGACGTTCTCACGCGACCCGCAGCAGACCTACATCTACGC
>Ga0157380_10000383_pt1 | contig 26712 bp, 26 predicted proteins | sample S35metaG_FD_119757 | JGI IMG/M metagenome (GOLD analysis project Ga0157380, IMG submission 119757) | Switchgrass rhizosphere microbial communities from Kellogg Biological Station, Michigan, USA - S3-5 metaG | ecosystem: Host-associated > Plants > Roots > Rhizosphere > Soil | place: USA...
TTCCATTGGCGGATAAAATAATCGCCTATAAACATCATGTTGATAACGAGCGACATCAAAATTTGCGACACAATCATCATCCCTTTTGAAATATCAGTGATAGGGAAGGGGAGAGATCCATCCAGAAATACAATAATTCCAAATACGAAAAGCAGCATGATCGATATTCCTATCGCGAGTTGAATTGAAATGCGCCAATATAATCTTCGCGAAAAGGGTAATATTTTATTTAGAAATTTGTGAATGGTGCTAAATATTCCCCAAATAATTTGAACAAGGATGATCAGCGCTATGGAGCCGAGCACGTGTTGGAAAAAACGCATATCTGGAAACATAATTAGTCGCACGAGCCAGGCAGCGATCACGATGATGCCGGTCAGAATAACACGTCGCCAGGTATTATTTTCAATTGCGTTCATAAAAGCGTGTTACGATTATTGTCGAAACCAACGTTTAACGGCTGACCCTTTCCAAAGCCATAACCCAGACAATACGATAATGGGAAAAATAATCCAACGAACGACAATTACAGCTTGAGGAATTTGCGACACAGGCCCGTAAATGTATCCAATTACGGGTATGCTAATGATGATGTGAAGCCACCTTATTACCTTTCGTTCCGTTGATGCGTTCATAACCGCTGATTTTCTATCTCGTAACGCAATGATTAAAAGGCAAGTTTGCATCAGCATGGGCCAGCGTAAAAGGTTGACATCCAACCGTGTTTTTCCTACACGGAAGTGAGGTTGCGGCAATAATTTTCTAACCATGTAGTGGTTTATTAGTTTTTACCTGTCTTAATAGCGTACCATTGAAATTATTTAATTTGGACAAAATCTACAGGAATTTGTGCTAGAGCACGATCGACTTGTTCGGCAGATAAAAGAAGGAAATGACGAATCTTTTCAGGAGATTTTTCATGCCTACTATGAAGGACTTTGTCAATATGCATTTACACTTTTGAGGGACATGGATGATGCTGAAGACGTTGTGCAGTCTATGTTTGTAAAAATTTGGGAGAAGCGCCAGGAATTGAACATAAACCACACCTTCAAGTCTTATTTGTATAAGGCCGTGTACCATCAGTGCGTCAACCAGTTTGACCGCCGCGCGGTCCGCTCAAAATTTCAAGAGCGGATCATCGTTGACAAATCACACAGCGTACAGCAACCGGAAGTTTTTCCCCATGAATTAGAAGAACGGATTGTGGCTATCATCAAAACCTTGCCCAAGCAATGTCGCACCATTTTTATGATGAGCCGGTATCAGGAGATGAAATATGCGGAGATTGCAAAAGAGCTTGATATATCAGTCAATACGATCGAAAATCAAATAAGCAAAGCATTAAGAATATTGCGCGAACATTTTAAAGATTGAAATTAGTCAACACAACAGAGCCAATTTTTTGTGAAAAATGGAATTGAAATAAATGATGCGCTAATTGCGAAATACCTCTCTGGAGCCGCTAGTCCCGAAGAGGCAATGGCGCTGGATGATTGGTTGCAAGAGCCAGCAAACCGGCTGCACTTCAGTGAACTGCAAGAGATGTGGGAGGTTAGTTTTCCGTCCAAGTCCTACCGGCCTGTCGCGTTGGAAAGCGCGTGGGCGAAGCTTGAACAGCGAAAACTTATTAATCTGAAAACACCAGGAACGAAACAAGTCTCCTTTAGGTCGAGTGCGATTCTTAAGATCGCCGCATCTGTTCTTCTCGTTTTATCCATTGGTGGCATATTTTACCTGTATCAAGGACAACATCCAAAGGATATCGCCCTTTCAAGCGGCGATTCATTGAAACACATTCATTTTGAAGATCGCTCTACCGTAATCCTAAACCGAAATAGCGAGTTAGTGTATCCCCAAAGCTTTGACAACGACCGTCGCGAGGTGCAGTTTACGAAGGGTGAAGCATTTTTTGATATTACCTCAGACGCTGCGAAACCATTCATAATCCGTACGCAAGTGGCTACTATCAAAGTACTGGGAACGGCTTTTAATGTGCTGATTAACCGAGATACCTTAGAAGTTAGTGTCGACCGCGGCAAAGTCTTAGTCTATACATCAACGGATAGTGTATACCTGGAAATGGGCGATGCGGCTGTTCTTCGCACCAGCGAAACGTCTTTTAGAACCCATGATTCCAACAGCAACGCATGGGCTTACGCTACCAATAAGCTTGTTTTCAACAACGCATCCGTTAGCGAAGTTTTCAAGTACGTGGAGAAAGCGCAGAATTGCACAATTCACATGGCCAATCCGGAAATTGGAAATTGTAAATTGACGGCAACTTTTGAAAGCGTTTCAACAGATAATATGTTAAATTTGATTACCGAAGCATTGAGTCTTTCGGTAACCAAAAACGATGATCGTACATTCACAGTGGAGGGTAAGGGTTGCCATTAGCTTGGTATTCTTTGTTGCCATGCACCTGGTTGAAGGTCAATCGTTATCTAAAGATCCTTTTCAGAAAAAAGTTTCGATAAAAGGACAAAACATTTCTTTTGAGAAGGTATTGCATCAACTGAGTGGGCAGACCAAACTGTATTTTATCTACAGCTCAAATTCCATTGAGTTGAATAAATCTTTAACGCTCAGTATAGATCAAAGTCCATTATATGAGGTCTTGGATCAACTTGCCGAGACAATGAATGTTGCTTTTCGAAGAGAAGGAAATTACGTGGTCGTTAAGGGCGCGGCGGAAGTGAAACTGGCCGATCAACCTGAAAAATCTTTTCTGGTTCAGAAACTCCAGCCAATAGCAAAATCCGTCCCTCAAATTGCAGTTGTCACTGTTGATGAGCAGCCAAAAAAGTATTCGGAAATTGATGATCGCCTTTTCATTCCTGATCACCTGCTTAAGAAAAACCTTCTGAATTGTACTTCTGAATTTAGTGGGATTGATACGTCGTACGTACAAAAACATTTTCCGCTTAAAATCACCACACCTAGACCCGGGCGACTGCTATTTGCGTCATTTGGTCTGATTGCAAATGAATATTCGGGCGGCGCTGAGGTGCGAGTGGGAATCCCTTCGCTGTACGCCGTGGTGAACGCCGGACTAATGCGCGAGGGTTATTTGCGTTACGGCTATGGTTTTGGAACTTCCATACCGATTAAGCCGAGGGTTTCGTTGAATCCCATTTACACTTTTGCAACGCTAACCAAAAGACAGGACTATGCATTGGACGGAAATATCAACTGGATAATGTCCAATGGATTAAAATTCAAGGGAAAGCATCATCAGATGAAGTTTTTGTTTCAGGTGCAACTATCAAAACGGATCACTTTGCATGGCGGCCCTACCATCAACTTACTAAAATCCTCTTATGTTTATAATAAGGGCCCAATTTTAGTCACCCAAGTTATAACGTCGTACGTTCCTTCTCCGAACTATTACTATGAACCGCCTACCCAGGTCCGAATTGTTCGTTCTGTTTATTATCTGCCTCCACCAGACTATTCCACTCTGAAATCATGGGTCGGCTTTGAGGGGGGAATTTCATATTCGATAAAATTTCCGGGTCGCTAATGGTGGTATAGGATTTTCTACCTGTCTTATACCTAGCATCCAAAAGATGCTAAACCAATTAAGCTTTGAAATCCTTGACCAATTTGCGCGAAGCCTTTCTTGTATTTCTTTCATTGACCGTCATCGCCCTTTTTAATGCCGGCCTGGTTTGGGAAGAGCACAAGATATCTCAACAGTACATAAATTTTGAGCTGACGCAGATCCTGGACCTTAATGAAAACCAGTTGGAAAAAATACGATCGATTCAAGCGGCTTATGAAGTGGAACTTTCCAAGGTCGCAACCGAAGGAATCGGATCCACTTCGGAAAGTATCGATCTGTTGGTGCGTGAGCGGAATCGACAGATTATGGAGGTGCTGAATGAACAGCAAAAGAGAATACTGCATTCGTATTGCACGGACCTTGTATCAGCAGCAAAAATGTTTGAGTGAAAAATTAACGGTTAAAGTATGGTTGGCACGTTTCGTATTTCACGATTGAAGGTAATCAAGGCGGGCGTTGTCCTTTTACTTTTTTTCTCAGGTGCAATAAAAAACCAAGCTCAGGATCGTTGTGGTACTGTAGAATACACTAAGATACTTTTCGAAAAGAATTTAATACGCGATAACGATCGAAAGTTTGAAAAATGGCTCAGTCAAAAAAAAGTGAACATTAACTCGCGGATGTACACGGATGCGACTATTAGAATTCCGGTTGTTGTCCACGTTGTTCATAATGGTGAAAACGTTGGTTCGGGATCCAATATTTCCGATACGCAGATAGCATCACAAATAAAAGTGCTGAACAATGATTTCAAACGTCTCAATGCCGACACGTCGAAAACGCCGCAGGAATTTCAATCATCTGCGGGAAAAATAAATATTGAGTTTGTGTTAGCCAAACAATCACCCGACGGCGTCGTGACGAATGGAATACTGCGTGTGAAGGGGACAAAAAGCCAATGGACGATGAACGACAACAGAACGCTGAAGTCTTTAAGTTACTGGCCTGCGGAAGAATATCTAAATATTTGGGTGACGGACATTGCTTCTACTATTTTAGGCTATGCTCAATTTCCTGTTTCTGATTTGCCAGGACTGGAAGATGCCGAGACGAACAGGTTAACGGATGGGGTAGTGTTGGATTACCGCATCGTCGGCAGCAATCAGGATGGTTCGTTTAACCTTACTACTGAATTTAACCGAGGAAGGACCGCCACCCATGAGGTGGGGCACTTTTTTGGATTACGACATATCTGGGGTGATGATGACGGTGCATGTAGCGGTGCGGGTGATTATGTTGACGATACACCTAATCAGGGCAACAGTTCAGACGGTTGCCCTTCCCACCCCCAGATCGGCTGTAATGTTAAAACCATGTTTCAAAATTATATGGATTATACTAATGATGTCTGTATGAATTTATATACCAAGCAACAGGTTGAAAGGATGCTTGCGGTCCTCGAAAATAGTCCGCGACGGGCCAGCCTCCTTACCTCCCAGGGTCTAAACGATCCAACCTTGGTAAATAATGATCTTGCGATTAAGGAAATAGTCAGTCCTCGTAATCATGCGTGTAAGGGCCCTGTTGTGCCCACTTTAGTCGTTAAGAACAATGGCCTTAATGCCATCGTTTCTGCTAAAATTCAGCTGACGGTCGGTAGTACAATTATAGAGACGAAGAACTTTAGCTTTGGTCCGTTGGGTCTTCAGGCGTCCGTTAACCTATCATTCGGCTCCCTCGACTTAGTGTCGGGAAACAATAATTTTCATTTTGAAATACTGGAGACCAATAGCGTGGCCGATGGGAAGTCATTGGACAATACCAAAACTATTCAAACGGTTGTCCCCGATGACATTGCAACGCCATTTTCTGAAAAATTCAACAATTTACCCGAGAGCTGGTCCCTCGTGAACGCTGATGAAGAAACTACCTGGGCAATTGTTCAAACTGGACCTGTAAATAATTCAGGCAATAAAGCCATTTACATGAAATTTTTTCAATCGGAGGAAACCGTTGAAGAATTAGATGTCGTCACTACGCCCGTTATCGATCTTACGCAGGCAACCTCACCATTCCTGGCTTTTGATGTGGCTTATGGACGTTATCAAAATCATTCGGATGGATTGGAAGTTCATGTCCTATCGGACTGCAGTACGGATGTTACTGCCAGCGATATAATTTATTCGAAGTTTGGAAGTGCACTCGCCACCGTGACATCAACGACCGGGTCATTTTTGCCCTCCAATGAAAACCAATGGAGAAGGGAAGTAATTGACTTGAGCAAATTTATTGGTATGGAACGCATTCAACTTGCGTTCGTGGGCGTTAACGACCAGGGCAACAATCTTTATATTGATAACATCGCTGTAAGAACAGACGTATCTGAAAATGTAGCCATTAAACAACTGGTGTATCCGTCGCCGGTCCATTGCAGTAATGACGTACAGCCGGTTTTGCTCGTCGAAAATAAAAGCAATCAGCCAATCCAAAGCTTTAAGGTTGTGTACTTCGCTAACCTTGATGCACGACAGACGATGTCGACCGGTGAAGGCTTTAGTTTATCACCCGGTGAACAAATAACGATTACACTGCCCTTCATGACGTTAAAGGATGGAGATAATTCGATTTCCTTTGAGATTACTGAACCGAACGGATTTAGAGATGTCGAAGTGTCGGACAACAAAATTCAGGTAAAAGCAATTGTTGATGCCGCTGAGGATAAAATTCCTTTGCGTAAAAATTTTGATGGAGATCAAGGAGAGGCTGAATGGCAAATTATTAATCCGAGAGGTGAACACAATTGGGAGACGACTTCAACAAATTACGATCAATCCTTGTATTTCGAAGGGTCCGGCAACGGTTCAGAACAAGACTACTCCTGGTTTGTCAGCCCGGTTATGGACTTTTCCGATGCAGCGACTGCGAGTTTATTTTTCGATCTTTCTTACCAACACAAAAGCGTTGACAGTATTAAAGATCCCTCGAAGGAAGTTTTTAAAGTGCTGGTGTCACGTGATTGCGGCAAAACGTTTGACGAAGTGCTTTTTAGCCGCGACGAAAGATCGCTTTCAGAAGCTAACATACAAGCGGATTTGGCTCCAACTTCCGCGGAAGATTGGAAACAGACATTTATCAATTTGAATTCATTGGCTGGGGAGGAATCTATCCGAATAGCGTTTGTAGTTTCATCTGCAATCTCAAGCAACCTCTACGTGGATAATATTGAATTCTTCTTGTCAGATGATCCTTCACCATTCTCAACGTCTGAGCTCTATTCATTGTATCCGAGTAAGATTGAGGACGTTAAAAGTTTCTATGTAACATTCAACCTGGACAATCGCCAGCCTGTAGTGTATGAGTTAGTTGACATGGCTGGAAAGCAAGTAGGCAGCAAGGAATTGGCCGATGTTTTGAATCAGACTTACAAGATTGATATAGAAGACACGAGTAGTGGAATGTACCTGGTTCGATTGCTTATTGACAAAAAATATTACGTATCGCGAATTGTTGTTATTCCATAAAGCTCCTTGATATCTTTTGTATTCACTAAGAAGGCAACTCAAACTATGCTTTCGGACCTATGACTTTGTAAATGTTGTCTTTAAAATGTTCGCTGATTGGAACTTGTGCCTTTAGTATTGAGATTCTTCCTTTTCGAATGGAAGTTATTTTGTTCATAGCAACGATAAAAGACTTATGCACGCGGACAAATATATTGGCGGGAAGTTTCTCTTCGAGCGCCTTCATGCTTAACCTGGTGATCACAGGTCTGGTAGCAGACACAAGAAAGATCTTGACGTAGTCCTTTAAACCTTCTACATAAGCGATATCGTTAAAATCAATTCGGACCAAATTGTATTCTGAATTGACAAACAAATATTCCTGCGAAGGGGTCGGAGTGGTGTTACGACTATTAAACTTGTCCAGCGCTTTGTTCGCCGCTTTTAAAAAGCGTTCAAATGAGACCGGCTTCAGCAAGTAGTCTACAACGTCAAGGCTGTAGCCATCGATTGCATATTTTTCATAGGCTGTAATGAAAATAACCAATGGAGGTGCTTTCGATAATCCCTGCAAAAACTGAATACCGGAAAGGCCCGGCATTTGGATATCAAGGAAGAGGAGGTCTACAGGCTGCTGCTGCAAAAATTCATTTGCCTCCAATGCATTTGAACATTTCTTGACCAAAGTCAAAAATCCAATCTGGCGAATATTGTCCGCCAAAAGATCAAGGGCAAGGGGTTCGTCATCAATGGCCATGCATGTCATGCTGCAATTAGTTTTAGGTCAACGATAAACCAGTCGTCTTGGGCATAGGTCTTAATCGCGTACAAGTCTTTGTACAATAAATCAAGCCTGCGCTTCACATTTTGTAAACCAATTCCAGAACTTGAATCTTTTGTTTCGTCTGACGAGGAATTGAATTTGTTTCTAACTTCAAAATGTATCCCATGGAAGGATGCTTCGAGATTTACATTGATGATGGGATTTTGAATCATACCGACTCCATGCTTGAAAGCATTTTCCACAAAAGGTATCAATAGCATTGGCTCGATCATCAAATCCTTTCGCTCGATGTTCACATGATAATGCAAAGTAATCATGGAGCCAAATCGCATCCGCTGTAGTTCAATGTAATTCCCGATATAGGCTGCCTCCTGTTCCAAACTTACTTTTTTGTCCGTGTGATATAGGGAATAACGCATCAATTGTGATAATTGTATAATGGCTGACTCTAATGAGTCTGATTTTTTCCGCGCTAATGATGCCAGGCTGTTCAGAATATTAAACATGAAATGCGGACTAACTTGTGAGCGCAAAAAAGAGAGCTCTGATTTTAGCTTTTCATGCTCGCGTTCCTTTAATAAGTTTTCATACGCCGACCGATCTTGCATGACTCGCAAAGCAAGGCTAAGTCCAAAGACCATAAAGAAATTCGGAACCCCAATAAAAAGGGGAGGATTGAACGTCCCCAAATGAACAAAACTCAATCTAAAAAAATAGGAGCTTATTAAGTAAATCGTGAGACACAGGCCAACCCATAAAATGTACGGAGCCCATCCCTTCCTGGTCAGAACCTTAGGTACTAAAATGAACATATTCAAATAAAAGAAAAGAAAGAGGAGCCCATTTGACAGCAATGATTCTGCTCTGATCATCGTAGGATCGAACTGAACAGGATGTTCTGGTCGAGGAAACCTCTCCAGGGTTTCTCCTTTCCTTTCGGGAGGCATGCTGCGTATTAGAAAGCGAAATGGCAGTGTAAAAAGCAAGGCCCAGCCACAAGCATGAAGAACAACAACAAGGATCTTATTAGCTATGGCTTTGTTCATGATCAGTTATCCGTTAATCGTTATCCGTTAATCGTGGGCCGTGAGGAAAGTTATTGGTTAATGATAAGTTCTCTAAGTTGATGTTGCAAAAATATATTGATCCCAAACGCTTGGCTACCAGGAACAGATAACGGATAACAATTAACGCCATACAATAACGACTCAAAGACTAGAATCATATTCCTCATTCGGCTTAAATTCCCACACATCATCGTAGCGGCTTGACGCATTTTGTCCAGTCCCGACAAAAGCCCGCCCTTCCAAGACATAAGCAACGGCTAAGCTGCGGGGTGATCCTTCGAAAGAAGTGCGCTCGTCCCAAATTGAAGTAGTCGGATCGAATTCATATATCGCCCCGGTTGTAGTGCCAGTGGATGCTATGCCTCCCATAATATATGCTTTCTCTTCTATCGTAAAAGTAACTGCATCATACCTGCTTACGGCAGCCTTAAAATCATCGTAGTAAGATTCATCGTCGTCGGGTGAGCGTTTTGTCCAGATGATCTCAGAACCTGATGGATCGAATTCCCAGAGGTCGGTATTAAATAAACCGTTGTTCCTACCTGCGCACATAAATGCTTTGCCGCCAACGACCATAGCTAATCCACCTTCAATTTTTTCGCCTGGATAACTTTTAATTTCTTTCCAATGATCTGCATTCGGATCATATTCCCAAAAGTCGCTGTTATATGCATCGCCATCGTAGCCTGTTCCCACGTATCCCTTAGTACCGATAGAAAAACCAATCGCATTGTATCGCGCTGTGCCTGCAAAGCTTGCAATTTGTTTCCATGAATTTGAGTCTGGATCATACTCCCAGAAATCACCCAGCTCTTCCTCATCTTCATCCCGATTATAGCCGAGCCCGACGTAGCCCTTGCCATTGATACTGAATGCTATTGCCCGCTCGCGCGGCAGCCCTGGGAAATTTTCCTTTGCTTCCCAATAACCTGAATTTAAATCCATCACATAAAAATCTGACAGGTAGTCATCGCCATCGTATCCCAGCCCCACAAAAGCTTTGGACCCAACGGTAAAGGCAAACGCCCCAGAGCGTGGCCTGCCTTTGAAAGGACTGGTTCTCGTCCAATTTCCTAACGTTGGTTCATCTTGTGGATCATCTGTGCAGGAACTAACGGTGGTCAAAAAGATTAGAAGCGTAAAAAGTACTTTGGATTTTTTCATACTTCAATTGTTTACAGTGGCAAAGTAAATTCTCAAACGTGTCTTGTATTCGTAACCGGGCGCTGCTGCATAGATCCTTTCGGCCGAAACAGGATAGGTAACCTTGTCGGTAGTGAAGATCAACGCATTTTCATTCGTCGTTGGTAGTTCCATTTGTGCTTTGACAAATTCCGTAGCATCGAATCTGTAGTAAGTGTCACGGCCTAACTCAATATCTTCAACAAGCGTGGCATCGTTCTCGACCTCTTCATAGATCGCATTCCGTCTGTTTGCCTTAAATGCTTTTAACTGTTGTGGAAGGCTTGTTGATAAAGTGAATGATTTACGAACAGGATAAATTTCGAGTACTGCGCGGGCGACGTAAAAATTATCAATCTGTTTTAATGACCGTAAATACGGGAGATCTATTCGCAGGGACAGGCCGGCACCAGCCTGGATATAAGAGATACCATTAGTTTGTTTTGCACTTAATCGCTCCTTTGGAGGAGGCATGATCTCTAAACTTGTATTTTTTCGATTGCAGGTTATGTTTGTGAAAAACAAAGGGGACGAAGACTGTACGTTGAAGGCTAAATACTTTTTGCTGATTGGCGTCGTGGTTTTGTCATAGTAATGCAATCGGAGACTTGGGTTCGGGCTCAATCCAACGACGCAGCTTGAAACCGACGTGTCAGGAACGACAGCGAATCCACGGATATACTTTGAAAAGTTTGCAGGCGTCAATTCCTCTCCGCCACTCATCGCTTTTTCAAAAATTTCGTGCCCAAGAGTATCCGATAATTTCACTTCAATGGAATCGTAGTTTGGCCTCGGTTTCAGGGTTACTGATCCGATAGATTTGTTTTCCATTTGAAAGGAAGCGGAATTGTCGAAGGAGCCATTTTCCGATACGATATTTTCTGTAACGCGATGAACATTCAAACTGAGAGTCAGCAACGTGTCATAGTAAGAATAATGGTCCAGTGGAAGGACAAGTGAAAGGTGATCGTAGACAAAGTTCTGGTCCTCGAAATTTACCGCGTCGGTGGTGTGAACCTGAAAGTAGGGTATCGCAGTAATTTGTCCAAGTTGTTCATCGCGATGCGTACCAACAAGCATACGACTTCCTGAGCTTGTGATCATTTCGTCAAGTTGAATCGTGGATAGATGGACTGTAGCCGAATCGATGTATGTAAAATCGAGCATTCCGTTGGTAAAGAAGTCAGATCCGATTTCTGGAGATTCTGGTTCACACGACCAAACCATTACGCTTACTGTTATTATTCCCAGAATCCGTTTCATTAGTAACCCAATCCCTGCAAATGAAACGTTTGCGCACGCAACCAAAAAATAAAATCTGCAACGTGAATGAATTTAGCGACGACATTGACCATCGATAGGACGTGATTCACTGCGTTCTGTATGTCCAAGATTCACCAGCCAAAACCAATTTTTGAACCGGTAAGGTTGTCGTCGCAGAAACATTTATTTCTGACGCACTATCCTAGCTGGTCGTCGCTTAAACTTCCGGACAAAATTTGGCGTCGTTATTTTTCTCCATTAAATATTTAATGATGAGATATTTTTTAATCTTCTTATTACTGAATTTTGGTGGAGCAGCCCTTTCGCAGAATATCTACAATTCACCTTATTCAATCTATGGTTTAGGCATCATCAATTACAGAACGTCTACATTAAACCGAGGAATGAGCGGAACAGGTATTGCTGTTCGTGACGGTTTTAATTTGAATTACGTCAATCCCGCTTCCTATGGATCAATTGCGTCACCTGTGAGCAGTGTTTTTGAAATGGGATTTTATGTGGAGCACAATGATTACCGCACCGCTGATTTGTCTGAATCAAGAACGAATGGAAGTCTCTCAAGTATCAATTATTGGTTTAAGTTCTTGCCACAGTGGTCCTCAACTGTCGGACTTACACCTTTCAGCAGCGTTTCTTATAATATAAATACAACTCGACGTTTGGGCGGAATTTCTGAAGTAGATTACCGCTACGAGGGTGACGGAACCATCTCGCGCTTGTATTGGGGAAATGGTTTTAACATTTCTAAAAACCTTTCGCTGGGTTTAAACATTTCATACATCTTTGGTACGATATCCAGGCGTGAATCCGTTAATACACTCAATCAGGCTACTACTTTGATTTATGAAAATAGGATCAACACCAATAAATTCGACTGGGATGTTGGATTGCAATATGAAGTTCATCTCAAAAAGGACAAGTCGCTAATCGTTGGTTTCGTGGGAGACCGTGAGTCTACGTTTCAGGGTAATCAGAAAAATTATTTACTCGATGGGCCACTCGATACATTGCGCACATCAGTCGGAGAAAAAATAAGTTATAGGATCCCCCAAGCTTACGGCGTAGGCTTAGCACTGCAAACACGACGCTCAATTTTCGCGAGCGACTTGAAGTTTGAGCGTTGGAATGCGGTCAAGTCCGAATATCAGGAGGTCACGTTCCGGGATACATGGAAATTTTCGATGGGCTATATGTATAGGGGAAATCCGGATGCATCAAGTTATTTAGGCGCGTTATCGCTACGGGCGGGATTTCATTTGCAGCAGTATCCCTTGATGATAAAGGAAACAAGCCTGCCTTTGTGGGGATTGTCAGCGGGCGTTTCTATGCCCATGTTTGATAACCGGTCGTCAATCAACATTTCCTATTCCCTTGATAGCCTTGGCACAACACAGAATGGATTAATTCTTCAGCGTTCGCAACACATCATGTTTGATGTCGTAATTCGGGATCTGTGGGGAGTACGGCGAAAGTTTGACTAATGTCGATTACTTTTCGTTTACTTCTTGCTTTGCTTTTGTTTTGTCAACGGGAGCCGCCAGCGCCTTCTTTACGGCTGGAGCAACCTTGTTACCAAACAATTCTATCGATCGCAGGATTTTATCGTGTGGCATTATACCGACACTCATTTGTGCTAAAAATCTGGAATTTTTAAACAAGCTATGTTCGTATAAGATCTTGTCGACGACTTCATCGACACTCCCTACAAGTAACGACCCCGTTGGTGAACGCATGGCATCGAAGTCCATTCGACGCAGCGGTGCCCAGCCCCTTTCTCGACCAATTCGATTCATCATTGCTGAATACGCGGGATAAAATTCATCACCTGCTTGCTGTGACGTTTCAGCCACATAGACGTGTGAGTTAATTCCGAGTGGCAAATTTTCATGTCCTGCCTTTTGTCCTGACTCACGGTATAAATTTATGAACGGCACGAACTTATCGGGATAACCGCCGATGATTGCCAGTGCCATGGGAAGTCCAAGCGTGCCTGCCCGCACGGCGGACTGCGGTGTCCCTCCCACAGCTTGCCAAATCGGCAATGAAGGTTGGAGGGGTCTTGGATACACGCCAAGATTAATAAGCGATCGCCTATGTTTCCCTTTCCATGAGACAATTTCATTCTGGTTGATTTTGAGAAGCAGCTCTAATTTTTCCGCAAACAGTTCATCGTACTCATTCAAGTCATAACCAAACAATGGAAACGACTCTATGAATGAACCTCGCCCGACCATGATTTCAGCTCGTCCTCCGGATATAAGATCGACAGTGGCGAAGGCTTGGAAGACTCTCACTGGATCGTCGGAACTGAGTACCGTAACCGCGCTGGAAAGTTTAATGTTCTTGGTGATGGCTGCGGCAGCACCCAGGACCACCGCGGGAGCAGAAATCGCATAGTCAGGCCGATGATGTTCGCCCACAGCGAAGATGTCAAGGCTAACCTGGTCAGCCAATTGGATCTCCTCGAGCAGTTGTTGTATCCGTGTATGCGCATTGATTGCCCTTCCGGACACCTTATCAGGCATCATGTCGGCGAATGTGTAAACTCCCAGTTCCATAGTGATTTGTCTTTTTTCTTCTGCCTCGGGTGCGATTACACCACCGGCAAATTCTCTTTTAACTATTCAAATTATTGTGTCATAACGAATTTCGCATGGGTAAAGTTAGCAGTATCTTCCACCTTCTGCATTGAACAAGGTTAAGAAAGACGATTCGTAATTGCATGGTTAAAATCCTTATTTTTAGTTCCAATATCTAAGCCATGTGATGGATAATGATCTGATTTTAAACAATGTCTGCAAGCATATTGGGTTGAATGAAAAGGAAAAAAAACTTTTCGTTTCTATGCTGGAACACAGAAGATTTAAGCGAAAAGAAATTTATTTGAATGTCGGTGAAGTCTGTAAATATTCTGCATTTGTTATTGATGGAGCCTTGAAAAGTTTCACTGTGGATGCCGAAGGAAAAGAACATATTCTGAGTTTTGCGACCAGGGACTGGTGGATAGCTGACATGTACAGTTACATTTCGCGAAAACCAGCCGTGTTGGCAATTGAAGCTATTGCTGATTCCGAGGTTCGTTTGTTGTCGCGGGAGAGCCAGCAACTGCTTTTCGAAAAAGTGCCGAAGTTCGAACGATTTTTTCGTATCCTCATTGAAAATGCATTAGTGGCAAATCAGCAGCGACTCATCGACAACTTAAGTTCAACGGCTGAACAACGGTATCTACATTTCATAAAAAAATATCCCCTGATTCCTTCCTGTGTTCCTCAACATAACATTGCCTCGTACCTCGGGATCACGCCGGAATTTTTAAGTAAGATTAGAAGAAGGCTTGCGAAAAAAGTTTGAGGTTTCTAGTTTCTGGTTTCTAGTTGTCGAAGTGACGCTCTTTGCGCTCTGTCACTTTGTGGTTGACAATCCAAGCTGCAAAAAAATTGAGGTCGAGCTTTGAGGTTCGTCGTGTACCGACCGAATTAGAAAAGCAATCTTGAATAAAATGAACATTGACTGGCGTCCCTTCAGGACTCCGTACTTTGCATTGCCCCGCTACCAAACTGTCGTTCCTTCGAAACTGAAAAATGAATGGTAATCTTTTACTGACCCTAATCCCATTGTATGATAGTCCCGTAGGACGGCAGTTTGTATATCCTGCTGCGTTATTATGAACATCGATATTCCCTGCATGCAAGATCATCCGGACAATAAAACTGTCGTGCCCACGGCACTCCGCTACCTCGCAATCTTATTGCTACCAAACTGATGCCCCTATGGGGCTCAACGGATTTTCTATTTCGTTAAGCTGACCTACCTTCAAAAAAAAACAAATTATCCAATGCCGAGGAAGGAGTTTGTAGCACGTACATGCGCAAATCTCATGGACGAAATGCATAAGAATGTTCCGAATAACAGCCTGAGGATTTGTACCTAGGCACTAGATCCGATGACAGATCGATTTCTACCAACATTTGATGCCATAGGCATCAGTTGCTTGTCCCGTAGGGACAAAATGTTGATAGAAAGATTCGTTTGTTTAAAATAAGTCCCGTAAGGACGAGATGCAAAAGAATCCTTCGAATTGTAGCAGAGGATTTGGTACCTACGGTACTAGATCAGTGATGATAAATCAATTTTTACATTTGATGCCTATGGCATCAGCGACTTGTCAGTTTGGGGACAAAATGCTGGTAGAAGAATTATTTAAATTTAATAAGTCCCGTAGGGACGGCAGTTTGGTAGAAGAGAAATGTCAAGTGTAATGGAGTGCCATAGGCACGACAGTTTCGTGGATCTGTGGTTAATTCTAGAGGGCTCAGGAGGCTCGTCGGAAATTGGGCAGTGATAATTTATATTTTACAGCGAGAATTCGGAATACAAAAATAAGCACAATGGAAAGGACTAAGTTGAGATCGCGGGCTACACTAAACTGATACAGGATTAAATATAAAATAGCCCCGGCCAGGCAGGCTGTTGCATAAATTTCCTTTCTGAACAGGACTGGCGTTTCATTGGTAAGTACGTCACGGATAACGCCACCCATGATCGCACTGAACATTCCCATGATCGCTGCAATCTCAGGACTCACGCCAAGGCTAAGCGCTTTTTCAACTCCCAAAATCGTAAAGAAAGAGATTCCCAACGTGTCGAAAAAAAGAAACGTGCGTTTAAGTCGAACCAAAGGCTTATAGAAAAAATAGGCCACGAGTACCCCTGCGAAAATTGCATAGACGAAATAAATATCCCCAATCCACACCAGCGGATAACTCCCAAGCATGATGTCACGCAGTGTGCCACCTCCTATGGCAGTAACAAAGCCCATAAAACCGGCTCCGAACAAATCATCGTGATGGTCCTGAATGGCCAACGCCCCCGATATCGCAAAGAAAAAAGTACCAAGTAGTTCCAGCGCGTATTGAAAATTAGTCATTCAGAATTTTCATTTAAGGAACTGTAATAAAAATTGACTTCCGTTTGACCGGCTGGAGATTTCTGGTTTTGTGCCCTTTCCCTGTTGTATCTTCCACCAATAGTACGTCACCACCGCTAAATTTTCTTTTTTGATGTAAAGATGTTTCTATTTCAATTTCTCCGTCAAGCAGGATTATATATTGTTTTTGAGGAGCTGTATGGAAGTCCCAGTCGTATGCTGGTTCCACTTCACGAAATATAACTTCCTTCGCTGCAACACCGTCAGACAACCTTCCCACCAGTCCATTTTCCTTTAACGGAACGGTTATTTCCTCAAAATGGCTATCGCCTTTTTCGTCGCTGTAAATTCTAACAACTGTAAACATACTTAAGCGTTAAATACCAATTGATTAGCTTTATCAATTTCATCCTCGCTGATGGTATGTCCCATATTTTGATAGACCTTTTCCGTCACGGAAGCATTCATCTTCGTTAGGAACGATGTCGTTTCCTTTACACGTTCTACTGGTACATGGGGATCGGGATTGCTGGTTCCAATGAAAATTGGCGTCCCTTGGAAATCGCCCGAATAGGTTTCGGGATAGATCTTGTCTCCGATCAGCCCACCTGTGAATGCAGCAGCGCCTCCCCACTTCCTGGCGTTTCGTGTAACGTACTCCAACGTAAGACAAGCTCCTTGTGAAAACCCGAGAAAATAGATGTGGTCTTTCGGAATTCCCGCTGTGTTAATGTCGCCTACCAGATCCGTTATGAGGTTGATGGCCGAGGACAGCCAGGGTTCATTTTGATCTCGTGGTGCCAGAAAGGAATAGGGATACCATGTACTGTTGGTAGCTTGCGGTGCAAGTATGGCAAATTCTTCAACATTCAGGTAAGACTTCAGTTGAAGAATATCTTCTGCAGATGCACCACGACCATGCAACATGATCAATGCTTTTTTGGCCTCTGTTATTTTTTTACCGGCCGTTATTATTTCTTTTTGATGCATTTAGTTTTTCTTAATGTCAAGGATGCCAGTTTTTATTCCAGACGTCGGCATATTCGTCTGGGTGCCTTTTGAATTGTGCAAGGACGTACGGACAAAGGGGGACCACTTTTAATTTGTTCTCACGGGCGTAAGCTGCCATCGTCGATAACAATTTTGAGGCTACACCTTTTCCCTTTAGCTGCTCGGCCACTTCAGTATGATACACCGTTAAATTCCCGTTTCTAACTGCTATCTCCATTTCCGCAAGGCGTACGTCACCGTCTTCAATAACAAACGCACCTTGTCCATTGTCCTTAAGTTTTAATTCTATATCATTCATAGCGAAATCTTAATTGTGTAATTTATGAAATTTAGCTTCTAGTTTCTGGTCTGAAGTTTCTAGTTTCCGAAATTACAGGCGCACCAGTCGAAGTTGCCAACTAGAAACCAAAACTTCAGACTAGAAACTAACTTTATACAAGTGACGGTAAAGCCGCTTCGATCTGTTTCCGATGGCTTTCATATTGCGCTGGAAGTTTTAAGTTCTTACCCAGCTCGCTGACTGACTCATCAATCGAGAAACCAGGTGTATCAGAAGCAATTTCAAAAAGGACGCCACCCGGTTCTCTGAAATAAAGTGAGAAGAAATAATTGCGATCGATCTTTTGCGTGATATTCAATCCCTTCGCAAGAACTTTTTCACGAAACTCCATCAATACATTTTCATCTTTGACACGAAACGCTACGTGGTGAATGGTACCACCGGCATTTCCGGTCCTTGATTGGTCGGGAGCATCAATTAGATCTACTATCGAAGCGTTTTCCACGGCATCGGTAGTGTAACGGTAACGGTTTCCCTCCTGGCCGGTAAAGGTATAGCCAAATATATCCGTCAATACACTGGCAGTTTCTTTCACACTTGCAAGTGTCAGCGTGATGCTGTGAAAACCTCTGGTGGCCACTTCAGCTTTTACTTCATCCGTTTCCCAGGGCTTACGATTGTCGGCACCTTTAGGGATGATTAGCGTCAATGGAAGTCCATCCGGATCTTCGAACGCAATATACTCTTCACCAAAGCGGGTACCTGTTCCCGTTACTTTGACATAGTATTCCTTGAAACGTTGCGTCCAGAACGCAAGGCTTTTGTCAGCTACTGAGTATCCTATTTCGGTAGGCATGCCTGAGCCTTGTTTCCCTCTTGGAACTCCTTCCCACGGGAAGAAGGTGAGAATAGTACCTGGAGATCCAACTTCATCGCCGAAATAAAAGTGATACGTTTTGGGATCATCAAAATTAACGGTCTTCTTAATGAAACGCAGACCCAATACCTTGGTATAAAAATCATAATTGCGTTTTGCATATCCTGCGATTGCAGTAATGTGGTGTATTCCTAAAATCCTGTTTTCCATATGTCTTTTTTTACTTGTGACTGAATGATGATGTAAAGTTATCATTCTCACCTGTGATAGTTCTTGAACTAGGTTAAGTTCCTTATCAGTTATCAGCTATCAGTTAATCGTTATCAGTTAATCGTTATGCATTGGTACGCCAATTAGCTTTCTGCCATGATTTGGCGTAGGTTAATTGTTAATTCCTATCCGTTACTTTATCGATCCTAAATTCCATTTTACTGCAGCCGAATAACGGCAAAACACCGCCGATCGAGGTGCGAATTTGATTTTGCTGACACTGATAACGGATAACTGATAACGATTAACTGACAACCAATACGATCTTAACCTAGTTCAACGAGTTAGAGGCAATGGGCCGCGTATCTTTGTCTCAACAAAAAATTAAAAACAAAGCACAATGGAAACGGCAACAGCAACAAAAACGAAATGGAATTTAGATCCTACACATAGCGAAATCGGATTTAAAGTGAAGCACATGATGATAACAAACGTTTCAGGTTCATTTGAAAAGTTTGATGCAAATGTAGAAACTGAAGATATCGATTTTACGACCGCCAAAATTCAATTTACGGCTGACATCGATTCGATTACGACAGGAAATAAAGATCGGGACAACCATTTGAAATCTCCTGACTTTTTTGACGCAGCACGTTACCCCGAGTTGAAATTTATTTCTTCAAAGTTGGATAAGGTTGATGACGAGACTTATGTGCTTCATGGAAATCTTACGATACGCGATGTCACCAAGGCTGTAAAATTGAACATCGAGTTTGGTGGTATAGGCAAAGATCCATGGGGTAATCAAAAAGCTGGTTTCACGATTACAGGCAAAATTAACCGCACTGACTTCAAACTTAACTGGAATGCGGCACTTGAAACGGGTGGGGTACTGGTTGGCGAAGAAGTGAAACTTCAGGCAGAGGTGCAGTTTGTAAAACAAGCATCGTGAGATGCAAGTTTACAGGTAGCCTAAAATAAAAAAAAACACGATTTTTTCAGATCGTGTTTTTTTTTGATGTGGGTTGCAACTATAACTCTTTGTGTCGCTGTGATTGAAGTTCAGACAGGGAATATTCCTTTTTGGTTTTAAAATCATAAATAATTCCCGTGACAGTATCCAGCTCAATGTTCAGTTCTGTGTCTAATAGTTTTCCATTAGAAGAATTAAAAAGAAGCCCGCTTTCGTGATCGACGGCCCCAATGTTTCCCGTTGGCATATTGTAATCGTTGGATTCTGGATTCGTGTTCGGCATATTCCAGTTTGTCGATACCTTCTCTTTGCTCTTATAGAATTTTTCAACCTTATTTAGAAAGGCTTCCATTCTTTTATCGTCACCGGTTTCGTCATTTGAAAAGCCTACGAGACAGGCGATAACAAAGAAGAGTAAAACTGCCGAGCGCTTCATAACACGTTATTTATAGTCGATCTTTCACTGCAAAGCCTGCTGCCAATAGGGACGCAAGGAACGCGGAGATTCTCTGAGCGTTTAAAATGCGAACTTTTCAGACCGTACAAAGATCGGAAAATTTTTCCAATTCTATACGAACTTTGTGCCACTGCTTCTCTGCGTAAAATGACCCTTTTTGAGCTCAAAAGGCCATTTTTTATTCGATTTTATCCAAATACTTAAATTTGTTTTAATCGCAAAGACGCAAAGAAAATTTCAAAGCCACTTTCATCTTTGCGCCTTAGCGTCTTTGCGGTTTATGCTAAAGACAGTATTGGGTTGCTTTGCGGTCTTCCTGTCAGCGCATTTCCATGGAGCCGATCACAATTTCAAATCGACTTTCTTCCCGCTTTTAACAGCCTGCACAATAGCATCAAGTATTTTCATATCCTTCACACCTTCCTCACCATCGATTGGAATAACGGGTTTTTTGCCTTCTAAAATAATTCCTGCCATTTCATCCATTTGCACGGTCTGATGCGTAACGTGAGGTTGTGTTAACTCACCCAAATGTGTTCGAGCCTTGATTGGCCCGTATCCCGTAGAAGGTTGCATTTCGGCAAATCCTTTTTCGCCATTTAAGAAGAAGCGATCTAGATTGTTCATCGAATAGGTCGACAAGCAAGATGCAAGTGCACCACCTGGAAATCCAAGTTGAAACGTTATTGTTTCATCGACACCCTCCTTGAATTTCTGAGGATCAGTTTTGGTTTCTTGCGCCGTCACCCAGATAGGTTCTTCACCAATCATATAGCGGGAGCCATTAACGGCATAGATGCCGATATCCATTAGGGAGCCGCCGCCGGCCAGCTCTTTTTTCAGACGCCATTGCGTTGGATCTCCAATTTTAAATCCACAGAGTCCCTGGAAAAACAAAACTTTGCCGAACTCTCCGGCAGTTCTCATTCGAACGATCTCCAATGTTTTGGCTTCGAGATGCATTCTGTATCCCACCAGAAATTTTACGTTGGCTTTTTTACACGCATCGACCATTGCCTGTCCTTCCGCTGCATTTAAAGCGATAGGTTTTTCACAGATCACATGTTTACCCGCTTGCGCCACGCGGATAGCCTGTGGTTTGTGAAGCGCATTGGGTGTGATAACGTAAACTGCATCGATGTCTTTATTGTTTTTAATCTGATCAAAATTCTCGTAGTTGTAGCAGTTCTTTTCCGGAATACTATACTTGGATTGCCAGTCCTTTATCTTCGCTGGCGTGCCACTGATCACACCTACTAATTTTGCTTTGGTACAGGCTTGCATCGCTTCGGCAACACGGGTACCGTAACTTCCCAAGCCCATGATAGCGACGCGCAGTACTGGTCCCTGATATGGAACTTCAGCCGACTTTTCCGCATCGGCGAGACTTAAAGAAGGGACAAACGGTAAAGCGAAGGCAGAAGCAGAGATTTTTTGAAGGAAGTCGCGACGAGATTTCATAGGGTTGCTTTTTAAATGGGGTAAATTAATCCTAGCTAAAGTAAGAATATCTTTTGCTTCCTTACCATAGCGTCATTTCAAAAGATTGGACAATTATATAAATGGTGACCCTAATGTGGTCGATGTTTGGTTTACTTTTAGAACACGGAGGGTTGCCGAATACGTTAGCAAGCTGTCGCCTCCTTGCCTGCGTCTACCAAGTTTTTATGGCTCCGCAGCCGCATGGCTGCGCTTTTGGAACGCAACTGAATTTTATCCGCACATGCCCCTTCCAGGCCAAAGATAAAATTATGTTGCTTATCCAAAAGCTGGGAGGAAGGATCGTGCGGCCGAACGGCACACGATATCGATCCTGGGAAGAAAATTTAAAGGAACGGCGAGAATGTCATTCCTCACGTTACAGCTGTTACTTCACCACCGGATAGGGAAACGTCGATTGCAATGTGATTCTTTTACCCGTTGCCTGCGATTCACGTGCAGCTTGCATAACCTCCAGCACGTGCAATGCATGTTCGGCATTAATGAGCGGTTCTATTCCCGTCGCTAAGCTTTCGCAAATTACAGAAGCGCCTTGCTGCCAGACATATGTACCTGGATCAGGAACATGGCGAACTGTTTTTTCATTTTCAACGGTTGCCATATCTACACCAAAGGGCGCCCAGTCGTAGCCCACAAGATTCATGTTGGCATTTCGACCCCAGATTGAAATGGTAGGTCGGTCCTGGCCGGACCCTTCGTGTCCATAAGGATCAAAGTAATTAAATCCACACTGCACGTGTGAGATTACTCCGTTGGCATGCTCCATCAACACCATAGCATTGTCCTCTGCTTCGACTTTAACTTTGCCTTTGTTTTCGGTTTCGCGCTCGGGTAAAATTGTGCTGGTCATGGCAACAACAGATCTGGCAGGGCCAAGCAAACCTGTTAACGTACCGAAATTGTATACGCCGAGATCTGGCATGCTACCGCCACCTTTTTCGTAGAAGAATGCGGACCAATGCGGACCCAGGTGCCCATAGTGGGCATGCGCTGCAGCAATTTTTCCGAGCTTACCTTCATTGATCTGCTTTGCCATGAATGCAAACTGCGGGCTATTAACAACTGCCGGCGCTCCCCAAACGCGGAGACCTTTGCTCTTGGCAAGATCTATTAACTCACGGCCTTCTTTGTAAGTATTGGCCATCGGTTTTTCGCTCCATACATGACGACCAGCCTGCACCGCCTGCTTGTTGAGCCTACCATGTTCCTGCATATCCGTTAGCGTTACCATCAAATCGAATTTTGCACCTGCAAGCATTTTGTCGATGTGAGGATAGTGATTGGGTATCTTATATTTCTCCGCTGCAGCCTTAGCGCGTTCAGGGCGTATATCGCAGGCCGACACCAGTTCAACAAAGGGTGACTTCGAAAGATGGGGGAAGTATTGGCCGGAGACGCTTCCACAACCAATTACTCCAACTTTGATTTTTTTATCGGCATGACCGAATGCTTTGGCATGCAACGCCAATGGCGTCAGGATTGAAGCTGCTGCCAGCGCGGAACTTCGGTTGAGGAACTCTTTTCTGGTGATGTCCATAGGATGCTGGTTAATAATTTACGTTTGGATAAGAAGTCATTTATTCTTGTCAACGATCCACACATTGGCGTAGTGGTGTGGCGCTTTGATGAGAACTTTGTAAAACGCCGAATTGCTTTCTAGTTTAAAGTTATAATTTTCCTGCTGAAGAACAGCCTCACCTACCTTTTGATATTTGTCGGCCTTTCCCTCTTTAAACTGATTCATTTCTGTAACAAAAATCTCGGCCTTATCGGTTTTATTTTTACTAAAGTTTTTCCACTGGAGGGTGACGCTATTGCCGGTTTTTTCCGCCGTCAGGTCGGCCAAATCAATGGAGCCAATGAAAGGAACACCATCGATTTCTCCGGCCACCTCATCAGGAATTGCTATTTGCAGGTGATTGAAAATGGAAGGCAAAATGTCGACGATTCCTGGTGATTGTTTAAAACGCTCATTGAGATGTTTACTGTTTGTTGCAATCCAGGTTGTTCGCTCGCGATCGGATTGTCCACCATGGTTTTTGCCTGTGTCGGCGCTTCGACCATGGTCAGTAGTGATTATTAAAAGCCAGTCTTCGTTGAATTTCTTCTCCCGAAGTTTCATGGCTTCCCAGATTTTTTTGATTTGAAGGTCCGCGTTTTGTATTGCTTGATGGAACTGCGGACTATCTCCGAACCGATGGCCCATATCATCGGTGTATTCCAGGTACACCCAAGAAAGGTCTGGCCCCTCCGTTGAGATATACCGGGCGGTTTCGTCTGAAACAGCTTCGTCAATTTTTCGGATATAATCGGCTGCGGCATCGTGCGGATATTTAATAGTATCATGCTCCAGTCCGTCAAATTTATAATCCAATTTAATAGCACCTGCCGGTTCAAGGCCTTCCCCGACTAATTTTGTACGATTATCCAGCCATGTTGAGAATAATGCAGTATGAAGGTTTGGGTTTACTTTTTCCGCAATTCTGAAAATATTCCAGTAGTGATAATTAGGTGCGGCAATATCATTATCCCAGACATTATGTTTATTTCCCCATGTGCCTGTAAGAAGCGAAATATAGCCGGGCGCCGATATAGTAGGGGTTTCGTTGTACGTTTCTTTCTTGCCGCCAACATAGGCCCGCGTATAGCCGCCTGCTTTTGAAATCTCGCGCAAGGCAGGAGGATCTAATTTTTCAATCACATCAGCGGGAATGCCATCCAGAATGATGAACACTGCTTTTGGTATTTTATTAGCGGACTGAGATTGTGTGCAGGACGTGAAAGCTGATCCAAGTAAAACGAATAGTCCGGCTAAAAAAATTAAATGTCTTCTCATAGAGGGTTTTGAAGATTGAAAGATTGAAAAATCGTAAGATTGAAATTGGAAAATTGAAAGCGCTAATCTTTCAATTTTCCAATTTTATAATTATTTAATCTTCTAATTTTTCAATCCACGAAATTATTTTATTACTATGGGACGGAAAAACTATTGGTCCCCGAAATCCAGTATGTCCAACCTCCGTCCATGTAATAGACTTCATATTCGACATTGATGATGCCGCTACACACGTCATATGATCCTTCACCAACCTCGACAAATTTGTATACATAACCATCAGCATCGGTTCCGGTTTCCTGTTCTCCAAAAGTTGCTTTGCCTTTTGTCGAGCCTGCTCCAGCTGGGGTTAGCGTGACTGAAAGAGAGGCATTTGAAAATGGGCCGTAATTTAGCAGGTCACCCGTCACCTTAATTTTATTTCCTGTCAAAACGCCTTCAGCTGTTTTTGTACCATCGCCATTTAATCCCTTGATTGAATTGGACAAAGTAGTGTTATAAATGTCTGTGGTTAAGCTGCATTCATCATCGAGGATATTAAAAGTGATTGCGGCATTTTTGGGATCTGCAATTCCCAGTCCGATTTTGACATCGGGTTGACTCACGGATTTGATTTTTATCTGGAACGATCGGTCAACGTCAGTTCCTGCTGCATTGTCAACTGTTTTTATCCAAACCGTATCGGAAACCAATTTACCTGCACGGATCTTGACAACATCATGCGGTGTGACCACGAAATCAATATTTTCCTGAGCGTTAGATCCGGTTATCTCTAAGGTGAGGTCAATGTCCTGTGCATACGGATCAAAGGCCAACAATTTTGCTGTGAGGGGAAACGGTTCTTCGCTGTTATCAAACTCGTTCAGACCGACGGATGATTCGCCAGCAAAAGCAACAAACTGATAGATAGGATCCACTGTTGCATTTTCGTCGTCGTCGCAGGAAAATGTTCCAGTGCAAAGGACGATTAATAGAAATATAATTTTCGTTCTCATGGTCTATTCGCTTTTTAATAACCACATAACTCCATTGATATCGTCGTCGCCCGCATATTGTTTGCTGATGGCCGCCTCGACATTTTCCGTATTTAAGTTCAATTCATCTTGAGGATACATCCAACGCTTGGGCACCTGGCCATTGTTCAATGCTCCGCCCCCATCGACGTCAAACTTTGGAAAACCTGTGCGAAGGTTGTTGTAAAAGGCTTCCCATCCTCCATTCATAAAAAAGTTTATGTACTTCTGGGTGACAATCATTTCAATAGCTTTGGCAGGATTGTAAACAACTTCCGGTTCTAACAGATAAGCATCCTGCTCATCGCTTGAGATGCCGTAAAAATCAAAGGAAGCACGGATACCATTTTCATAATGCTCCTCTGGATCGCTTGCGATCCATCCTCTTGCTGCGGCTTCTGCGAGGGTAAATTCCAGTTCCGCGTATCCCATTAGAACGCTGGGCTCATTCACAGGGTCGAGGTAGTAACGCTCATCAGCGCGTGATGCTTCGCCGTTCACGACGCGGGTCGTATTATCCGCCAGTGGATCACTTCCTCCCACACCTCCATAGGCATCAAAGTCGGTTTCGGGCAATGCAGCGCCCTGAGGCTTGGGATCAGCGAAAGTAAATAAACGTGGATCTTGCCGGGCTTTCAGAAGGTCAACGAATGATTCCTCCATGTAATAAGCTGTTTTAAAATTGTTGTTGTTAAAGTAGGGGTAACGATTATTGACAAGATCATAAAAATGAAGGGCACCATTGTCTTCGTTAGATGTGAAGATCGGGTATTGATCAGGATTGTCGACAATTTCCTTGAAACGACCCACAACATTAAGTTTTGCGTTTCCGGTTTTCGCCGATAGGCTAATCAGCACCCTAAGGCTATACGAGTTGATCAACTTTTTCCATTTGGCTATGTCGCCGCCGTAAACAACATCTCCTGTGATATCGCCAAGCGCTGCATCAAGATTGTTATTCGCGGCTTTAAGATCGTCTAATACCTGGATGTAGATATCTTCCTGATTGTCGTACACAGGCTGATAAATATTCTCATTAGTTTTCAATGTTTCGCTGTAAGGAACATCCCCAAAAGTCTTGCTAAGCTCAAGGATGTGAACTGATTTCAGGAACAGGGCCAGGTGCTTGTAGTTTTCCAGCTGCAAGCGATCAGCTTCTTCTACCATTTTACCAATCTGTCGCAGCGTATTGTAACGATCAAAGTTATTTCGTTGCCAGTTATAGTACTGCTCCGCAGCTGCGCCGTCTGTAAATATGATCATTCTTGACGCGAGCATAGCATTGGCGTTGACCACATTAAAA
>Ga0157380_10000384_pt1 | contig 26696 bp, 24 predicted proteins | sample S35metaG_FD_119757 | JGI IMG/M metagenome (GOLD analysis project Ga0157380, IMG submission 119757) | Switchgrass rhizosphere microbial communities from Kellogg Biological Station, Michigan, USA - S3-5 metaG | ecosystem: Host-associated > Plants > Roots > Rhizosphere > Soil | place: USA...
CGAGGGGGAGGGACGGGTGCCCCTCTCCCGCCCGGCGTCCTGTTCCTCGCACAGACCAGTTGGCGAGAGAAGCTCACTCAGAGGCGAGGAACCCAGGAAGGGAGAGGGGCACCCGTCCCTCCCAACCCCCAACCCCCGGAGAGGGGCACCCGTCCCTCCGGACCCAAGCCGATCTACTGCAACTTCTCCGTTAAGACATCCGGCCATCCGGTCGATATAGGCCGGGATGTTCGAGATCGATTCAGCTTTGCGCACCCTGGTTGAGCGGGGTGGTTCGGACCTGCACGTCAAGGTCGGGGTGCCGCCTACGGCGCGGCTCCACGGCGAGCTGGCGCCGCTCGAGGGCCATCCCGTCCTCGAGCCGAAGGACACCGAAGCCGCTCTCAACGAAATCGCCGAGGTCCGCTCGCTGACCGAATTCGAGGAGTGCGGCGAGGCCGACTTCAGCTACTCGATCCCGGGGCTTTCGCGCTTCCGCGTCAACGCCTTCAAGCAGCGCGACTCGGTCTCGATCGTCTGCCGCGCGATTCCCTTCGAAATCCGTTCGGTCGGGGACCTCGGCCTGCCTCCCGTGGTGACCCGGCTGGCCGAAGAGCAGCGCGGCATCGTCCTCGTCACCGGTACCACCGGCTCGGGCAAGAGCACGACCCTGGCGGCGATGGTCGACCACATCAACCGCACCCGGACCGACCACATCATCACCCTCGAGGACCCGATCGAGTACCTGCACCCGGACAAGAACTCGATCGTCAACCAGCGCGAAGTCGGTTCCGACACCGAAAGCTTCGCCCGCGCCATGCGCCGCGTCCTGCGCCAGGACCCCGACGTGATCCTGATCGGCGAGATGCGCGACGAGGAGACGGTCCGCACCGCCCTCTCCGCGGCCGAGACCGGCCACCTCGTGCTCTCGACCGTCCACACCCTGGACGCGACCGAGACGATCAACCGCATCGTCGACTTCTTCCCGCCGCACCTGCAGCACCAGGCGCGGGTGATGCTGGCGGCGACCTTGAAGGGGGCGATCGCCCAGCGCCTCGTTCCCGACGTGACCGGCGACGGCCGCGTCCCCGCCTCCGAGGTGATGGTCGTCACCGGCCGGGTCCAGGACCTGATCATGAACCCGGAGGAAACGGGCAAGATCACCGAAGTCATCTCCGAGGGCGAGTTCTACGGGATGCGCACCTTCGACCAGTCGCTGCTCCATTACGTGATGGAGGGCAAGGTCACCGAAGAGGTCGCCCTCGACTACGCCTCCAACCCACACGACTTCAAGCTGATGATCGCCGCCGGCGGCCAGCGGGCAAGCGGCATCGAGCAGCTCGGCAGCGAGGAGCCGGTGCCCTCGTGAGGGAGCAGCTGAACGACAACCCGATGGCCCAGGTCGGCCTGGTCGTGATCCTCGTCATCGCCGCGGCGCTGATGTTCGTGCGGATGAGCGGTGGCGGCGAAGAAGAATCCGAATCGGCGGGCCCGACCGAAGCGACGGTCTCGGTCGAAGGAACCGGCCAGGTTGGGACCGCCTCTGGAGCCACTCCCGGCGAAGCGGTGGAAGGGGCTGTCGAAAGCGCCCTCGAAGCCGCCCCCGGGGCGACCGGCGGTGTCGCCGGCGCGGTCCCGACGCCGCCGTTGCCGGCTCCGGTGAAGGCTGCCTACGAGAGCGGCAACACGGTCGTCCTGCTCTTCGTCCACGACGGCGGGATCGACGACGAGAAGGCCGAACAGGCCGCGACCGCGGTCGAGGGCGATCCGGGCGTGTCCCTGTTCATCGTCCCCTCCCGCCAGGTCGCCCGCTACGCGGCGGTCACCGTCGGCCTCGCGGTGAACCGGGTTCCCGCCCTGGTCGTTGTCCGCCCCAAGCGCTTCAGCGGCGGCAGCCCCGAAGCCACCGTGGACTACGGATACCAGACCCCCGAGGGGGTTCAGCAGGCGGTCAAGGACGCTTCCTACTCGGGCCGCGAACTCCCGTACCACCCGCGGTGAGGAGCAGCCGATGAGCGCTGACGGGAACATCCACGGGTCGCACCTGCGGCCGGTGCCCGACTCCGGCGGATCGGCGGCGCCCGCGATGCCGCCGGAGGCCGAGGGGACGCTGGGGCTGACGCCGCCGCGGCACCGGGGTCACTCGCGCGGCTTCGTCACCGACGTCCTGGTCGAGCTCGGCTACGCCAGCCCGGAGACCGTGCAGGGCATCGTCGAAGCCTCGCGTACGGCGGGCAAGCCACCCGAGACGCTGCTGCTCGAACAGGGCGCGATCAGCGGCGACCAGCTCTCCCGGGCGATCGCCGAGCGCTACGGGCTCGACCACGTCGACCTGACGATCTACCAGGTCGACGTCACCGCCGCCGCGCTCTTCCCGGTGGCGATGGCGCGGCGCTACAAGGCGGTCCCGATCGGCTACGTCGACTCGAAGACGCTCCTGGTCGCCGCCGTCGACCCCGCCAACGTCCTTGCCGCCGACGACATTCAGATCGCGACCGGCCTCGACTGCCAGATCGCCGTCGCCGCCGAGGACGACGTCGAGGCGCTGCTCTCGCGGCTCGGAACCCTGCAGAGCGCCGCCGCCGAGGCGATCATCGAGGAGAGCGACGTCGAGGAAGAAGAGGCGGCGCTGGCCGAGGTCTCCGATATGCAGGTCGGGGCCGAGGACGCGCCGGTGGTCAAGCTCGTCTACAGCGTCCTCGCCCAGGCGGTCAGCGAGGGCGCTTCCGACATCCATCTCGAGCCCGAGGACGACGAGATGCGGGTTCGCTTCCGGATCGACGGTGTGCTGAAGGAGGCGGCCCACGTGCCGCGGCGGATGACCGGGGCGGTGATCTCGCGCCTGAAGATCATGAGCGAGCTGGACATCGCCGAGAAGCGCGTGCCGCAGGATGGCCGCATCAGCGTCTCGGTCGAGGAGCGCCGCATCGACCTTCGTGTGACCACGCTGCCGACCCAGCGCGGGGAGGGGGCGACGATCCGCATCCTCGACGAAAGCAACGCCCAGCGAACCCTCGACGACCTGGGTATGGACGGCTCCGCCCGCGCCCGCTTCGAGGACGCTTTCCGCCGCGCCTACGGCGCCGTCCTCGTCACCGGCCCGACCGGCTCGGGCAAGAGCACGACCCTCTATGCGGCCCTGGGCGAGCTGAACGCGGTCGAGAAGAAGATCATCACGATCGAGGACCCGGTCGAGTACCGGATCGAAGGGGTCAACCAGATGAACGTCAACCGCAAGGCCGGGCTCGACTTCGCCAGGGGCCTGCGCTCGATCCTCCGCGCCGACCCGGACATCGTGATGGTCGGCGAGATCCGCGACGCCGAGACCGCGCGGATCGCGATCGAGGCGGCGCTGACCGGCCACATGATGCTGACCACCCTGCACACCAACGACGCCCCGGGCGCCATCGCCCGTCTCAACGAGATGGGGATCGAGACCTTCCTCACCGCCTCGGCGGTCGACTGCGTGGTCGCCCAGCGGCTGGCCCGCAAACTCTGCTCCCACTGCAAGCGGCGGGTGATCGTGCCGGCCTCGGCCCTGCGCGAAGCGGGGATCCAGCTCGGCACCGACGTCGAGGACTACGAACACGTGGGCTGTGCGCGCTGCAACAACACCGGCTACCGCGGCAGGGTCGGGATCTACTCGGTCATGTCCCTGAGCGAGCGGCTGAAGGAAATGACGATCGCCCATGCGGCCGAGCCCGAGATCGCCACCGTCGCTCGCGAAGAGGGGATGCTGACCCTGCGCGAGGACGGCGTGGTCAAAATCCGGGCCGGCGTAACCAGCCTCGAGGAGGTGCTCCGTGTCACTGCCTGATTTCGATTTCTCCGAGGTCCTGCGCCGGATGGTCGAGGCGCGCGCGTCCGACGTCCACATCACCGCCGGGTTCCCGCCCGCGATCCGCGACAAGGGCAAGATCAAACCGATGGACGGGTTTTCCGTGCTGAGCGGGCAGCAGACCCGCGAGGTCGTCTACTCGATCCTCAACGACGACCAGCGCAAACGGTTCGAGAACCACAAGCAGCTCGACTTCGCCTACGCGATCCCCGGCGTCGCCCGCTTCCGCGTCAACTGCTTCTTCCAGCGGGGCGCGGTCAGCGCCGCCTTCCGCCTGGTTCCCCAGGACATCCCCGAGCTCGACGGGCTGGGGGTGCCGCAGGTGCTGCGCGAGCTGGCGGCGAAACCGCGCGGGTTCGTCCTCGTCACCGGCCCGACCGGCTCGGGCAAGAGCACGACGCTGGCCTCGATGATCGACGTGATCAACAGCGAGAACGAGGATCACATCCTCACGATCGAGGACCCGATCGAGTTCCTCCACACCCACAAACGCTCGATCGTCAACCAGCGTGAGATCGGGGCCGACGCCGAGGACTTCTCGCTCGGGCTCAAGGCCGCCCTGCGAGAGGACCCGGACGTGATCCTGGTCGGCGAGATGCGCGACCTGGAGACCGTCTCGACCGCGCTGACCGCGGCCGAGACCGGCCACCTGGTCTTCGCCACCCTTCACACCCAGTCGACGGCGCAGACCGTCGACCGGATCATCGACGTCTTCCCGCCCGAGCAGCAGGGCCAGGTCCGGACCCAGCTCTCGATCGCCCTGCAGGGGATCGTCACCCAGCAGCTGCTGCCGACCGCGGATGGCCGCGGCCGCGTCGTCGCCTGCGAGGTGCTGGTGCCGACGCCGGCGATCCGCAACCTGATCCGCGAGGGCAAGACGCACCAGATCTACGCCGCGGTGCAGACCTCGGGCGCGGTCGGGATGCAGACGATGGACGCCGACCTGGCGCGCCTGGTCCGCTCCGGCCGGATCACCCGGGCGCTGGCCGAACAGCGGGCCTCGGTCCCGGAGGAGCTGAAACGCCTGCTGGGCGGGGCACCGGCGGTGATGCCGGCGATGCCGCTCGAAGGCCGCGCCGCCGACGAAGCGGCGGCCGTCGCCGCCGCGATCAGCCCGCAGCCGCCGACCGGCTACGGACAGGGGGGGTAACGGGCGATGGCGGCAGCGACCACCTTCACCTTCCGGGCGATGGACGTGGCCGGGACCACCTCGGCCGGGGAGCTGGAGGCCGAATCGAAGGCCTCGGTCACCGAGCAGCTGCGCCAGCGCGGCCTGATCGTCCTCGACGTCAGCGAGAAGTCCGACCCGATCAAGATCGAGGACTTCTTCAAGCGCTTCCAGGGGATCGACACGCGCGAGCTGGCTGTCTTCTCGCGCCAGTTCGCGACCCTGATCTCCTCCGGGATGCCGATGCTGCGCACCCTGCATACGCTCGAAGAGCAGACCCAGGACGAGCAGATCAAGGCGGCGGTCGCCGGCGTGCGCTCCGACGTCGAGGCCGGCAGCACCCTGGAGGCGGCGATGGAGCGCCACCCCAAGGTCTTCGACCGCCTCTTCCGCGCCATGGTCCGCTCCGGCGAGCAGTCGGGTCGCCTCGAGGAGTCGATGGACCGGATCGCCTACCAGGTGGAGAAATCCGACGACTTGAAGCGCCAGGTCAAATCGGCGCTGATGTACCCGGCGCTGGTCTTCGGCTTCGCGACCGTGGTGCTGATCGCGATCGTCGCCTTCGTGATCCCGATCTTCGCCGGCATCTTCGAAGAACTGGCCGAAGAACACCCCGAGGAAGGGGCGACGCTGCCGGCGCCGACCCAGCTCTGCGTCAGCGCCTCCAACATCCTCACCGGCTACTGGTTCATCCTCATCCCGGGTCTCGTGCTGGCCTTCTTCGTCTTCTTCAAGTGGAAGAAGACCGACCAGGGCAACGAGCTATGGGACCGGTTCAAACTGCGCCTCCCGGCGAAGATCGGCGACGTGATCCAGAAGGTGGCGCTGGCCCGCTGGTCGCGGACCTTCGCCGGCTCGGTCTCGGCCGGGGTGCCGATGCTGCAGGCGATCCGCCTCACCGGCGAGACCGCCGGCAACGTCGTCGTCGAACAGGCGATGGACGACGTCTACGAGTCGGTGAAAAGCGGCGGCAGCATCTCCGGTCCGATCGAACGCAACGCGATCTTCCCGCCGATGGTCGGGCACATGGTCGCGGTCGGCGAGGAGACCGGCCAGCTGGAGCACATGCTTTCGAAGATCGCCGACTTCTACGAGGCCGAGGTCGACGCCAAGGTGAAAGCCCTGACGGCGCTGATCGAGCCGATCATGATCGTCTTCGTCGGCGGCATCGTCGGCTTCATCGTGATCGCGATGTACCTGCCGATGTTCAGCATCTACGAAAACATCCGATAACCGGTAAACCGGTCAAGGATTCACTGCTAAATATTCGGTGGGTGAAATCCTAGTTTCGGGGATAAAGGGATTACCGGCGGTGCCGATGAGGTAGGGGTAAAAGATCTGCCAGTGCTCTGGTGCTAAAGGCAAACTCGTCGCGAGGCGGGGGCGCAAAGCCAACGGGGCTCCCTTACCGGAGCCGGCCGGGCTACCACCGGGGTCGACAGGACACCACGTGGCTGAACCGCGACGGGGCTCTGGCTAAACGATTAGGAACCTAGGAGGTACCTAATGTTTTTCCAGAATCTCCGGGCCAAGATTGGTGCCCGGCTCAACGGTGACAAGGAGGCCGGTTTCACCCTGATCGAGCTCCTCGTCGTGATGCTGATTCTCGGCATCCTGGCCGCGATCGCCCTGCCCGCCTTCTTCAACCAGAAGGACAAGGCCAACGACGCGAAGGCCAAGGAGTACGCACACTCGGCCCAGGTCGCGATGGAGACCTACGCCACCGACAACAACGGCTCCTACCTCAACGCCACCACGGATAAATTGAAAGGCATCGAGCCGACGCTGAGCAGCGCCGACATCGAAATCGTCGCCGCTACTGCCACCGGCTACAACATCAAATCCAAAGCCGGTGCCACCCAGTCGTTCTCGGTGATCAACGAAGCCGGCACGCTGACCTTCCCTTGCACCGTGCCCGGTAAAGGCGGTTGCCCGAACGTCAGTTCCGATCCGAAAGAACCGAAAGGCAGTTGGGGCGGCTGAGCCACCCCGACGCACCGCTTAGCGATGCCTAAGCAAGATGCAATCGCAGCCGAGGGGCGGGCCATCGCGGCCCGCCCCTCGCTGTGCCTGCTTGCGGCTCTGCTGGCGCTCGGCGCCAGCCTGATCTTCTCTTCCGCGGCTTCAGCCGCGAACGGGAAGTTGATCCTGAACGGGACCACGCCGCCCTCGAGCGCCTCCTCGCCGGCCGAATCCACCACCCCCCTGCTCCGCGGCGGCGAATCCGGCGTGATCATCTCGGTGGTCGGCCCGAGAGCGTTGCTGCCGGCGCGGACCTCGGTCTGGGGGGCGTCGTCCAACGAGGTGAGGATCTACACCGACCCGAACTGCCTCGGCGCTCCGGTCGCCGAAGGCACCTTCGGAGAGCTCAAAAGCCCGGGGATCGAGGTGGAGGTAGAGGAGGACAGCACCACGACTTTCTACGCGACTCAGACCGAAGCCGAGGATCCCTTCGCGGTTTCGGAATGCTCCTCGGGTCTCACCTACTACCAGGGCGAAGCCGTCGACCCGGGCGAAGAAGAACCGTCAGCCGGTGGGGGCGGGGGTGGCGGCGAACCGCCAGCAGGCGGCGGCTCCGGCGGTGCCGGAAACGGTGCGCCGGGCGTGACCCCGGCGGCGCCGGTCGCGCCGCGCCTCTACCTGCAGCCCAAGGGCCGGTCCAACCTCAACAACCCGCAGATCGCCGGCTCGGCCGCCGGGGCGGAGCGGGTGCGGATCTTCGCCTCCGGGCGCTGCGGAGGGACCCCGATCGCCGAGGCCGGAGGCGCCGAGCTGGCGGCCGGCGTCGTCGTCCGCGTCCCCGACAACTCCGAAACCGCCTTCTCGGCCTTGTCCCTGGCCGGCGGGGCGAAGTCCGAGTGCTCGCAGACGGTGACCTACGTCGAGGACTCGACCGCCCCCCGGACCCGGATCACGATGGCGCCCGGCGCGAAGACGCGCCGCCGCAAGGCGGTCTTCCGCTTCGCCGACGTCAGCGGCGATCCGACCGGCACCCAGTTCGAATGCAAGCTCGACCGCCGCAGCTGGCAGGCCTGCTACTCCCCGTTCAAGGTGAAGCGGCTTGGGTACCGTCGCCACACCCTCAAGATCCGCGGCGCCGACGCCGCCGGCAACTTCGAGTCGAAGGCGGTCAAGCGCAGCTTCAAGGTCGTCCGCGTCCCCTGACCGGTTCGGGGGGCGTGTCTCTGCCGGCTCTTGAGCCCGGGTTGGCGTTCGCTCAGCCCGGCACGGGCGGCGACTCGAAGGCCAGCGCTCCGAACGTCGCCTGAAAGGTCGGCGTGTCACCCTCCCCGCCCCGCTCGTGCTTGCGGGCGATAGCCGCCGCCTTGATGCCCTGCGCGCGCTCCAGCGCCTCGGCTTGCAGATCCCGCAGCTCCTGCCAGCCCCGTTCGTCCAGCTCCATTGGGACCTAGCTCAGGTGCCGATCGGCACGCTTGTCGAAGGTGCCTTGGTAGATCGCGCCCTCGGGCCCTGGCCACCAGCATCTGCAAAGTCGAGCGGGAGATCCCCAAGGCAATTGGGAAGGGGGTGAACTCGGATGAAGATCATCGGCAGCGAGCCGGTCCACCCGGCCGCGTCCATCAACAAGGGGGGGCTGACTTCGCCTCCTGGGTGGCCCCCGTCTGGAGGTGGAAGACAGAAGTCACTCTCTGTATTGGCGGCCTGTCCGTTGCTGGGCCCAGGTACCTCGCGAATGGGTCGCGTCCCCGGTGGGGGGTAGAACTCCGCCTCATGCCAGGCGTCGTCTTGATCGCGTTCCTCGCGGGGCTTGCCGTCGGCAGCTTCGCCACCGCTGTCGCCCATCGGGTCCCGCGCGGGATGCCGTTTGGGCGCGAGCGCTCGCAGTGCCCTGCCTGCGGGACGCAGATCGCCGCCCGCGACAACGTCCCGGTCGTTTCCTGGCTCGTGCTGGGAGGCCGGGCCAGGTGCTGCGGCGAGCGGATCTCACCCCGCTACCCGCTGACCGAGCTGACGGTCGGGGTGCTGTTCGCGGCGACGGCCCTCGTCTACTGGGAGGACCCGGCGCTGGCTGCGATCGGGATGGTGTTCGTGGCGATGCTCGCGGTCGTCACCCTGACCGACCTCGAGCGGCGGGTGATCCCCAACAAGGTGCTGATCGCCGGCGCCGTCGCCTGCCTGGCGATCGCCCTGCCGACCGACCCGGCGGGCGTTCCCGAGCGGCTGGCGGCAGCGGCCGCCGCGGGCGGGCTCTTCTTCCTCGTCGCCCTCGCCTACCCGGCGGGGATGGGCCTGGGGGACGTCAAGCTGGCGGCGACCATGGGGCTGTTCCTCGGCCGCGCGGTCGCCCCGACGATCCTCGCCGCGCTGCTGGCCGGCAGCCTGGTCGGCCTGGCACTGATCGCCCGCCACGGTGCGGGAGCTCGCAAGATGGCGATCCCGTTCGGGCCGTTCCTGGCCCTGGGGGGCGTGGTCGGCCTACTGGCCGGCGAGCAGCTGATCGAGGCTTACGTCGGCTGAGGGGGGAGAGATGGGCTGCGGGGCGCGGGCGGAGTAGCCCTTGGCCCGGCCGTTCTTCTTCGAACCGCCCTTCTTGCCGTTCTTGCCCAGCGGCGCCTTGTTCAGCTCGTCGGTGGTGACCAGCCGGATCTTGCGAAGTTCGACCCGGTAGGTGCGCGAGTCGGCGCCGTAGACGACGGTCACCGGGAACCCGGGTTCGAGCGCGAGCAGCTGACACTTTTCGCTGCCCTGGACGCAGACGGCATCGCCGTAGAGGGCGGTGACCTTGTCGGAGACGAGCATCAGGGCCCGGCTTTCGTCCTTGCTGACGCCGATGTAGGTCAGGGCCGGGACCTTGCGGCTGGGCAGGCTCGTGTACTGCGGCTGGCCGCGGCGCACGGTCGTCTCGGACTTCTCCTCGCCGGCCCCTGAGCCGGGAGTGATGCCGACGTCGATCACCCAGGAGTAATAGGTGAGCCCGTCGCGGTCGGGGTCTTCGTCGGGCGCTTCGCTGCCGCCGGGGGTTTCGCCGCCCCCGCTGGGAGCCGGTTCGCCGCCGCCTTCGCCGCCGCCTTCGCCGCCGCCAGACGGTTCAATCGTCGCTTCAGTCGGCGTTTCGCCGCCGGAGCCCGCGCCTTCGCCGGGGCCTGCGGAGTACTGCTGCACGAAGGGGTCGCGCGCATCGTCGCCCTCGAAGCGGCGGTCGTACGCGCGCAGGCCGGGGGTCGCTTTGGCGACGATCAGATTCGATTCGGCGCCGGCTGGCGGGATCGCCGCAGGGGGAACCGCTTCTTCGAAGTCGCCGCCATTTCCGATCAGCATCGGAACCGCGACCACGGCGACCAGGAGCAGGACCACGAGGGGGAGCAGGTGGCGGTCGCGGAGGTCGTAGTAGAGGTCCTGGAGGAAGCCCGGGACCTTGAGGCCGCTCAGTTTCAGGTCGGGTCCCTTCTTCAGCATGTTCATCGGGCCGGGAGCTCCTGTGAGGTGGGCGCGGCTTCGACGGTTTCCGGTTCCGAGGAGACCGGCGCCGGTTCGGCGCTGGTGGCGCCTGCGGTCAGGCCTTGATCGGGCGGAGTCACGTAGGCGGTGACGCTGAAGGTGGCGTCGAGATGGGGGAATTTCGCCGCTGGGTTCTCGGTCAGAGCGAAGCCGTCGAGCGTGACCAGGCGTCCGTCGACGCCGATCTTGCCGCTGGTCTTGACCAGAGAGTCGATCCCGGAGATGAAGTCGGCGACGTGGAAGAAGCTGCCGCTGAATTTGAGGTTGTACGGCAGCACCCCGAGCCCGGCCGGACCGATTGCCGCGCCGAGTGGCAGGAGCGCCGCGGCGGCCTCCGACGGGGGAACGGTGGCCAGGGGTTCAGCCGCGGCCGGGGCGGCCGATTCTTCGCCACCGCTGCCCTCTTCGAGGGTCATCGAGTTGAAGCGGACCTTCGCGCGTTCCGCGACCTTGTCGAGTTCGACCAGAAGGGAAGAGGTTTCGTCGCCCTGCGGCACGGCCTTGCCGAGCACGACGAGCTGGCGATAGTCGGCCGGGAAGGCCCGTTTCGCGGTTTCGGCCTGGGCGAGGCGGCCGCGAGCTTCGCTCACGGCCGCTTCCAGTTGTCCGGCTTCGGCAGAGAGTTCCTTGGCTTCCTCGCGCTTCGGGCCGAGCAGGACCATCCAGAACCCGATCGCGAGGGCGGCGACGAGAAGGATCGCGACGATCAGCTTGTTGGACGAGGAGCCCATCAGGATCCTTCCGCTTCGCTCGCGGCCGGTTCCACTTCGGGCGCCGCTTCGGGAGCGACTTCGCCTTCTGCTTCGGTGTTGGTCACGGGGGCCGCGTCGAAGGCGGCGACCAGCTGGAATTCGGCGATGAAGTCACGCGTCTGGCAGGTCGACGCCCCGCTGGCGGCGGTGTCGTCGCCGAGCCCCGAGGACTTCACGCCCACCCGGGTGACTCCGTCGATCTCCTCCAGCGCCTGGACGAAGCCGGCGACGGCGTCCTGGCTGCTGGCGCAGCCGGACATGTCGAGCGCCGGGCCGGGGATCGAGCTGCGCAGCGAGACGCTGGTGGCTCCCTCGACGGAGACGCCGGCATTGGCGGTGCCGGTGAGGCTGGTGAGCCAGACGTCGCCGGGCAGGACGAGCGCCAGTTCCCGCATCACCCGCTCCCAGTCGAAGCGGCTCTCGGCGAGGCTGGTGATCGTCGCCAGCCGCTGTTCCTGCAGGGAGTGGAACTGGGTGAAGGCCTGGAGTTCGGTTGCCTTGGCTTCCACCGTCGCCTGTTCGGATTTCAAGCGCGAGATTTCACCCTTGCTTTCGGTGATCTGGTTGCCGGTGACCGCCAGGATCGCGACGCCGATCACGGCGGCGGTCAGGGCGCCGACGATCACGTAGGCGAGGGGCCCGCCGCGCATCGGCCGGCGCTCTCCCGTGCGCTCCTCGGGCGGGATCAGGTTGACGGGGCGCATCAGTTCTCCAGGGCGATTCCGAAGGGAAGGGTCAGACGGGCGGCCGCACTCGGATCGAGCCCCTGGAGGGCCGATGGCTGCGCGACCTCGATCGGCAGGCCGAGGATCGGCTGCATGCGCGGGGCGAGGCCGGCGATGACGCTGCCGGGGCCGCAGAGGACGATCTTCTCGACCGGCACCGCCGCTTCCTGGGCGGCGTAGAAGTCGAGCGAGAGGCGCAGCTCGTCGAGCAGCGCGTCGGCGCCGCCTTCGATCGCCTCGCGGGCCTTGGCGACGATCGCGGGGTCGCCGGCTATCTCCTCGATCGGGCGCTCGAGGCCGACGTGCTCGAGCCACTGGCGGGCGTGTTCGGGCATCAGCCCGGTGGTCGAGGCGAGGCCGGAGGCGACGTCCTCGAGGCCGACCGGCGAGACCCGGGTGAAGAGGCAGGCGCGTCCCTTGGCCACGGCCAGGTTGGTGACGTCGCCGACGTTGCAGTAGAGGACCGACGTGGGGGCCGGCTGGGCGTCGCCCGCGGGCGCAGCGGGCGCGAACGCACCGCCGAGGGCACGGATCATCCCGAAGGCGGAGAGATCGACCCCGACGGGCTCGAGGCCGGCGTCGCGGAGCGGTTTCAGCGAGCGGGCGATCATGTCCTGGCGGGCGGCGACGACGATCACGTCGACCTGGGGCGCAGCCCCGTCCACCGCGCCGATCCCGCCGACCACGCGGTGGTCGATCACGGCCTGGTCGAGCGGCATCGCGATCTGCTCCTGGGCGGCGAAGCGGACGGCGGCGGAGAGCTCTTCGGGGTTCTCGATCGCGGGCAGGCGGAGGTTGCGGACGACGACGCGCTGGTTCGCGATTCCGAGGCGGACCTTCTTGCCGAGCTTGTTCTGTGCAAAGAGATCGCGGAGGACCCTGGCGACGCTCTCGGGGTCGGTGACCTCGCCGTCCTGGAAGGCCTCCGGTGCCAGCGGGGCGGTGGCCCAGCCGCCGAGCCGGGCGCTGCCGTTGACGTGCACCTCGGCGGCGGCGACGCTGCCGGCCTCGATCTCGAGCCCGACCACGCTGGAATCGACGCCCTTGCGGCCCAGGGAAGGCAGCTTCAGACCGGACGGCATCTTGGGGCGACCCGATGGCATAGTCAGGGACAGGGGGCGGCGGAAAACGTCCATCGCCTCTCCATCGGCCAAACGGCCACGGAACCTTTGCCTTCGCCTACCGAGAATTAGAAGTTGCAGGCGACCGGTCGGCGGAAACGGCTATTCGAGCGTCTCGCGCCCGATTACCCAGGCGGTTTTTTCCGGCGCGATGAAGCTGGGCGGCTGGATGTACTTCAACCGCGAGTCGTAGTTGTAGCTCTTCAGGTAGCCGGTGCTGCCGCTGCCGGTGCCGACCGCGCCACGGTAGTACTGGGCGATTGCCCCGTTGACGGTGAGGGTCCCCATCGCTTTGCCGCAGTTGTAGCTGTCGACGATGAAGGAGTGCGCGATCCCGAGAATCGCCGCGTCGATCCTGACTCCGCTGGTCAGCGCGCCGGTGTCGTTGACGCATTTCTGCGATTCGATTTTGGTCGGGTGGTAGATGCGGACGAAGTTGTTCGCCACCAAACCGAGCACGCCTTCGGTTTTGAACGGCAGCGTCGTGGAGCACGATTCGTTGCAGATGCTGCCGGTGACGATGATGTCGTTGTAGGTGCCGATCGTCAGCTGGCCGGTGTAGCTGCCTTGAACGTAGGCGTTTCCGCAGCCTGCATTTTCCGTGGTGAGCGCATACGAGACGTTGAACGGGGTGTATTTTTTGGATTCGCAGACCCCACCTTCGACGTAGACGACGCCGTTGGAGGGTATGGCTCCGGAATAGAGTGGAGGAGTTATTGGTTTTTCGCAGGAGTTTTCGGTGGAGTAGGTCAGCACCGTCATCGATTGGCCGCTGAGGCAGATCCGCACCTGGCCTTTGAACCGAAACTGGGGAAAGGCGTCTTTGTTCAGTTCGTTGTTGGTCGGCGGTGGGGTGAGGACGCTGGAGTTGGCAGTGAGGGTGCCGGCGAAGTTTTTGTCATACCCGGTGCAGTCGTCGTCGTTGTGTTCGATTTCCCCTTCCGAGAACCAGCCTTTGGGGGGACCGCTCACCTCGATCGGGTCGGCCGCGGACCTGCCGAGTTTGGGGCTGCCGCAGATCACGAATGCGTCGTTGGTGTGCATCGGGCCATTGATGGAGTCGCCACTGACGAAGCGGATGACGTCGCAGTAGCCATTGCCGGAGCTGATCTCTTTTTCGTACCGTTTGCCAGCGATCGTCTTGCTGCACTGTTTTTCGGCTGCTTCGATCATCGTCGTCGATCCGTAGGTATGAGGGTCGGACGTCTCGCGCTGGGTGAAGTAGACGTAGTCGAGGAAGCTCGCCGGTTTGAAGGTGGCGACGATTTTCGCTTCGGAGCTGCCGGCGTAGCCGCGGGAGCGGATGCGGAAGGTGCCTTTCAGCGGGTCGGTCGACTGCAGCATGCTCATCGTCGGGTTGGCGGTGCTGCACTGGGTGTAGGTCGATTGGCTGGTGGAGGGCAGTAGTTCGATCGCGTATTCGGCGGTGGTCGAACCCGGCACTTTGAGTTTCTTCGCCGTCGAGCCCTGGAGGTTCACCGCGTCCCCCGAGTTGCTCGCACAGGAGGTCCAGTAACCGGTGTTGGCGTGAAGGCGGTAGGCGTAGTCGTCGATCCCCGCCTTGGCCGCCTCGTAGGCCTGCTTCGCTCGGGCGTCGCGGACGGTGAGGTGGGTGTCGCCGCTGACCGCGGTCACCGCGACCAGGGTCAGCGCGGCCATCAGCGAGAGCCCGATGACCGTCGGGATCATCGTGAACCCGGCTTCGCTGCTCCGCTTCACTGGCATGGCTTGCTCGGCGATCCCTCGTTGAAGGACGGTGGCGTCAGGCGCAGGGTGGCGCTGCTGCGGACGTTTGCCTCCATCCCCGCGTCTTTGACCGGGGTGCGCAGCGGGTTGGCGGAGATGCCGGCGCGGACTTCGACCGTGAGAGCCGATTCTTCCGCGGTGAGCCCGCTCGCGGGTGGGTTGAGCGGGGTTTCGGAGACCGCGCCGTTGAGGTAGCGGTAGTAGGAGAAGATCGAGGTGCTGGGGGGAATCGGCGCGACTTTGGTGAGCAGGATCCGGGTCGAGGTGGGGTTTTTTTCGTCGAAGACCCAGTTGGGGCTGGCGCCGCTGATCCATTTGTAGTCGGACTGGGTGAGGGTGCCGTTCGAATAGCTCACGACACTGAGGATCGGCGTGGGCGCTACAGCCGACCCGGTCTGGTGGACGAATCTCATCGAGTTTCCGGTACTGCCGGTCCTGACCGGGGCGATTTCGGGGGAGAGGCAGGCCGAGTGCAGCTGGTTCGTCAGGTTCACCATCGCGATCCGGGCCCGCTGCGTGGCTTCGACCCTGGACGAGACCCGGGAAGAGCCGTGCATCGTCGTCACCAGCATCGTGGTCAGCGCCCCGAAGATCACCAGGCCGGTCATCAACGCCACCATCAGCTCGACCAGGGTCGTTCCGCTCTCGTCACGAAGGTTCATGGGCAGCGCGCTTTGCTCCCGGTTTCCCCGCCCGTGCTCGGCAGGGAGAGGGATTTTTTGACCACCGTGGTGTAGCTTTTGATCGAGACGTTGGTTTCTCTTTTACGGTGCCAGGTACTGCCGTAGAAGGCGGATGCACAGAGGTCGTAGGTGCTGGAGGGGATCCCGTATTCCGGTTCGGTAGCGGTTGCCGAGGCGGCTTGGTGACCGCCGGATTCGGTGACGTAGGTGCGCACCACCGGTTGTTCGTCTTCGCCTTTGCAGAGGTCGTCGCTGACGGTGACTTCCGCCCCTTTGACCGCCGAGCTGCCGCTGAGGACGGTGACTTCGAACGCCGGTACTTTCAGCTTCATGGGCGTGGTCGCGACTTCGCCGGCGAGAAAGGTGCGGCTGGTTTTCCCGGTGCTCGATTCCGGGATGTTGCCGTAGCAGCCGCCGGCCCAGACCGTGATCGCACTGGGGAACGGGAAGACCGGTTTGGCGAGAAGCGAGAGCTGGCGGGTTTTGTCGCTCGTCCAGTAAGACGCCTCGCCGGTGGAGTTGTAAAAGTAGGCCGAGTCGAGTTTCACCGCTTTGTAAGGCCCGGTGCTGGTCAGGCGGGTTTCGAATTCGACCGGGATCGAGGCCAATTTGGCATATTCGAGGACCTTGGTTTGGGTGGCGCCTTCGGGCACCCCGGCTTCCTCTTCGTGAGGGTATTTGCCGTCTTTTCCGACCAGCGTCGTCGAGGTCGGCGTCAGCGCGTAGGTGCCCGCCGGCAGGTCGGAGAAGTTCGCGCACCCGGTCGAGTCGGTGCTGCCGCTGAAGGTGCCGGGGCCTTTGCCGGAGAGGGGCAGGCCGGCGATCGGTTCTCCGGACGGGGTTTTCGCGGTGACGATGAGGGTGCCGCGTTTGGGGTCCAGGGATCCGTTCGAGGGGGACACGATGCTGCGCAGGACGATCGGCGCGCGCCCCTCCGGCCAGGTGACGCTGGTGGTGATCCGGACGAAGTCCGCCGCCGTGGTCCCGGCGGTGCAGGCAGACGGCTGGCGGGTCGAGTTGTTGATGAACACGCCTTCCGAGACGACCGTGTAGGTGCTGCCGTCGATCGTCAGTTTCCGTTCTTCTTTGAGGCGATTCAGCATCGAGAGCCGCATCGAGCGCAGCCGTGCCTGGTCTTCCTGGGCAAGCGCCTGCGCGGCCGAGTGGCGCCGCTCGTTGGCCGCCGAGCGGGTCGTCGCCTGGATCAGGGAGGCAACCCCCGCCGCGACGATGGCGAGGACGAGGGCGCTGACGAGCACCTCGATCAGGGCGAAGCCATCTTCGGCAGGCGGAGTCTTGCGCCCGGGCGGCGTCATGAACCCTCCATCGGTTGCTGCGGGCCTCGGCTTTAGCCGTTCGATCCGCCCTGGACGGCGGTCCAGCAGGGGTTGGCCATTGCTTCAGTAAGTGAAGCCATAGCGCTACACTTCTTGAAGTGAAGGGTCCGATCGCCCTTCGCCTTCGATCATGAGTGCCGAGAGCAACTCCAGCTGCCCCGTTTGCAAGACCGCCGAAGTCGTCTGCGGTAAGTGGACGCTGCTGCTGATCCGCGACCTGGCCGAGGGCAGCGCCCGCTTCTGCGAGCTCGAGCGCTCGCTGGAGGGCATCAGCCCCCGCACCCTCTCGCTGCGCCTGCGGGCGCTGGAGGAGGAGGGCATCGTCGCGCGCCACACCTACCCCGAGGTGCCGCCGCGGGTCGAGTACGCGCTGACCCCCAAGGGCAAGGCGCTGGTGCCGCTGGTCGAGGACATGCGCAGCTACGGCATGCGCTGGCTGCTGGGCGACGCCGCCGGCCGCGAGCCCGCCGCCGTCTAGCCGGCTGCCTGCAAGCGATCATTCAGGCGCAGGAGGGCCGGCCTGCGGGCGGAAGCCTGGGGCGTGCGTGATTTCCTCCTGAACGAATCGGTCAAGCGCCTCGCGACCGAGGCCGCGACCCGGCTCAGCTCGCTGGTTGCGATGGGCGAGGAGATCCCGTTCGACGTCGCCGCCGAGAGCGGCGACGACTCGGCCTTCTACAGCTACGTGCCGATGACCGGCCGCTACGTCGCCGAGCACGGCGACGAGCTGCGCGCCCTGCCCAGCTTCGCGCCCGCCCGCGAGGCGGCGGTCGAAGCCGGCGTCGCCGCCCCGTACCTGGAGGCGCGGGGCGAGAGCGTGCCTGCCGACCCCGGCGCCCGCGCCGAGCTGATGCTGATCACCTTCTTCTCCGAGCTCTGGGAGGGCTCTGCCGCCTTCACCCTGGATCGCGAGCGCCTCGATACGGCGCTGGCGACCCTCGACGCCGAAAGCCGCGACGCCGGCGAGGCCGAGACGCTGCTGGCCCCGATCGTCGGTCTGCGGATGTCGATGCCGCGCCTGCAGCTTCCGCACGGGATCCGCATCGTCCGCGCCGATTCGATCGAGGCCCCGGTCGAGGCGATGCGCAGCGAGGGGATGGGCCGAGCGGCCTGGGAGCCGCAGTACCTGGCCGTCGCCGAGCAGGACACCGAGGGCGGGGTCGACGGCGCTCTGCAGCAGCTGCGCGAGCTGATCAGCGTGATGAGGCTCTTCAAGGGCGGCGGCATCGGCCTCGGCCCCTACGCCTTCGCGCCGACCGGCGAGGGATGCTGGCGGCGGATCGCCACCGGTGCCCCGGCCACCCGTCCCGGCGGCTACCGGCTGAGCGAGGACGAGGCCGAGGAGCTGATCGCCTTCGGGACCACCCTGGAGGCCCGCCCTGACCCCGATACGGCCCTCACCTGGGCCGTCGGTCGCTTCGAGATGGGCTGCGAGCGCGCCACCGCGCTGGAGGGACTGAGCGACCACCTGCTGGCGATGCGCGCCGTGCTCGAGGGTCACGGCCCGGTCGGCGCCTCGCTGCCGCTGCGCGCGGCGGCGCTGATCGCCGACGAGTCGATGGGCCGCATCGAGGCCGGCGAAAAGGTCGAGGCGGTGCTGGGGCTGGAGCGGGCGATGATGAACGGCCGCCCGGTCGAGCGTGCCGTCGAGCTCGCCACCTGGACCGAGGAGGGCGTCCGCGGCCTGCTGCGTCAGGCGGCGCTGGGCGAGCTCGGCAACGACCTCAGCACGGTCGCCGACGAGACCCTGATCGTCAACGGGCTCGCCGAAGGCGACGCCCAGATCACGGTCTCCGAGAGCTTCGAGCCCGAGCCGGAAATCGAGCCCGTGATTCAGATCGAGGCCGAGGTCGAGCCCGACTTCGCCCCCGAGCCCGAGGAAGGCGAGATCTCGATCGAAGCGATCGAGCCCGAGCCATCCACCGAACTTCGACTGCCCTTCGACGAGCTACCCGAGGAGGAGAGCGTGGAGCAGGAGACCCGCATCATGGAGCCGGTACCGGCCGAAGACGAGATCAAGATCACCGCCACCCCGTGGCTGGAGGAGGTCTCCGACCCCCGTGGCGGCGAGACGATCGAATGGCCGAGCGACGCCGAGCGCGATCTTCAGCACCGCGAACGGATCGACACCCCGCGCGTGCGCCATCTCTTCCCCGTGCCCGAGGACGCTGACTGGGAGGTCAGCCACCTCGAGTTCGAGTACAACCGCGGCTAGTAACTAGGCTCGGCCGGCCGCCATCTCGACCCGCTCCTCGGCGGTGGCGAACAGGTAGCGGTCGATCTCGGTCAGGCCGCGGAGGTCGTGGACGTCCTCGTCGAGGTAGGGCACGCGGATCACGCAGCTGGTGCGGAGCTCGTTGGCGAGGTGGTCGATGTTGCGGGCGTCGCGCTCGGCCAGTGCCTGGTAGTCGGCGAAGTTGTCGGCGACGCGCTTGGCGAGGTTGGCGTCGCCCAGTTGCTCCTCCAGGGAAGCCGGCAGGTCTTCGACTCCGGCCTGCAGCTCGTCGGCCGGGTAGTGGACCTTGTTGACGATCACGCCGCCGAAGGGCAGCTTCGCCTCGACCAGTTTGCGGTGGAAGTAGACCGCCTCGTCGATCGGCTCTCCCTGCGGACCGCAGACGACCAGGAAGCAGGTCTCCGGGTCGGCGAGCAGCTTGTTGACCCGCTTCGCCCGCGCCTGGAAGCCCTCGACCATGCCGCTGAAGGCATTGAAGAACTCGGCCAGGTCGGCAATCAGGTCGAAGCCGACGATTTTCTTGAAGACGCTGAGGGCGACCGAGACGCCGCGGCCGGTGACCTTCGCCGCCAGCCCGGTCGGCTTCATGAACATCCGCAGCGATTTGCCCTCGATGAACTGGGTCAGACGTTTCGGGGCGTCGAGGAAGTCGAGCGCGTTGCGGGTCGGGGGCGTGTCCAGGACCAGCAGGTCGAACCCGCCTTCGGTGTGCAGCTCGAACAGCTTCTCCATCGCCATGTACTCCTGCGAGCCGGCCAGGGCGCTGGAGATCTGCTGGTAGATCCGGTTGTTCAGCACCCGGTCGCGCGACTCCTCGTCGGGCGCCTGGCGGGCGATCAGCTCGTCGAAGGTGGCCTTGGCGTCGAGCATCATCGCCCACAGCTCCCCCTCCATCTCGATCCCCTGCTCCTCGAACAGGGCCGGGTCGACCCGCCGCGCTTCGTTGCCCAGCTCCTCCAGCCCGAGCGAGTCGGCCAGCCGCTTCGCCGGGTCGATCGTCAGCACGCAGACCTTCAGGCCCTGCGACGCCATCCCGGTCGCGATCGCCGCCGAGGTGGTGGTCTTGCCGACTCCGCCGGAGCCGGCGCAGATGCAGATCGACTTGCCCTCGAGGACTTCCCCGACCGAGGCCATCAGGAGAGCCTCCCCGCCAGTTTGCGCGCCGCCGCGACGTCGAGCTCGGGCTCGAACAGGAAGGGCAGGGTTTTCACCGGGGCCTCGACGCCGCGCTTCAGGCGCGAGAGCTGCTGCCGCTGCGAGCGGGCGCGGCCGTGCTCGGAGAGCGCCGCCCGCGCCGCCGCCCTGGCGGCGCCGCTCTCGTCCTCGGCCAGCTGCGAGAGCTTTTCCGCCTCGGCCTTCTTGAACCGCTCCGGGTAGAGGCCGTTGAGGAAGACGCGGTCGACCGCGACCCCGACCTCGTCGCGCAGGTCCTTCTCCAGCGCCATCGACTCGTTGACCGGCATCTCCTCCGGCAGGGCGACGATCGCGGTGCCGGTGTGCTCGTGGTCGGTGATGAAGCGGTCCAGGGTCTGGGCCTGCGAGTGGATCGGGCCGACGCGGGCGATCGAGGCGAAGGTGCGCGGCGTCTGCAGGAAGCCGACCCCGTGGCCGGTCGCCGGCGCGTCGACGATCACCAGGTCGTATTTCCGGCCGCTCTTGACCTTGCGGTCGAGCTGGGCCAGCTCCCAGATCTTGCCGATCGTCACCAGCTCCTTGAGGCCGGGCGTCGCCGCGGCGAGGTAGTTGAAGATGCGGCTGCGGAACAGCATGTCCCGCATCGCCCGCACCTTCAGCTGCAGCAGCACGTACTCGCGCATCGACTCGTCGGGGTCGATCGAGATCGACCACAGGTTCTCCTCCATCTCGACCTCGTGGAAGCCGACCTCGGTGTGTTCGAAAATCCGCGAGGCGTTCTCCTGCGAGGAGACCTCGCAGACGATCGTCCGCTTGCCTTCGGAGGCCGCGCGCAGGCCGAGCGCCACCGCCACCGTCGTCTTGCCGACGCCGCCCTTGCCGGTGACGATTACGAGTCGCTTGTCTAAAAGATCTGGAATTGGCTGATTCCTAGCAATTTCAGGGGCTGGCAGGAAAAGCGGAGTCCCATACGAATATCCGCGCAATGGGATTTCTAAGCCGCAAGAAGCCGAAGCCTGCACCTGTCGAGATCGAGGAGCGTCCGATGGAGGACGAGCTTCAAGATATGGAACAGGCAGTGCCTGAGCGTTCTGTTGAGCCGGTCGACGAGGGCTCCTGGGACGCGGGTCCTGTCGCCGCAGGGGACCCACCCCCACCTGCGCAGCAGGAGGGGGTCCCCCCTACGACGCCACCCGCGTCAGAGTCGCATGCTGAGGACGAACATCCCACGACCGTCTTCGAGGCCGTTTCCCCTGAGGTTGAGGAGATTGCTCTCAACGCTGAGGATGAAGAAGTGGCCGAGGGCGATGGGCGGATGCGGGCTGTCGATCTGATCGCGCCCACGCGACTCGACTTCCTCAACGAAAAAGAGGCTGCCGAAGAGCCGCCGGTCAAGACCGCCGAGGTCATCGCCTTCGCCAACCAGAAGGGCGGGGTCGCGAAGACGACCACGACCCTGAACCTGGCCGTCGCCTTCGCCGAGTCCGGCTACCGCGTGCTCTGCATCGATCTCGACCCGCAGGGAAACCTGACGATGAGTCAGGGGATCGACCCCGACAAGGTCGAGAAAAGCCTCTACGACGTGCTCGTCAACGACATGCCGATCTCCGAGATCATCGTCAAGCGGGAGATCGACATCGCCGTCGCCTCGATCGACTTGGCCGGTGCCGAGATCGCGATGAGCACCAAGATCGGCCGCGAGCGCTCGCTGGAGAAAGCGCTGAAAGAGGTCGAGGGCGACTACGACTTCGTCTGCATCGACACGCCGCCGAGCCTTGGCCTGCTGACGATCAACGCCCTCACCGCGGCGAACAAGGTGATCGTCCCGGTCCAGTGCGAGTACCTCTCGATGCGCGGCCTGGTCCAGCTCCAGAACACGCTGCGGATGATCCAGGAGAACCTCAACCCCGAGGTGCGGATCGAGGGGATCCTGCCGACGATGCTCGACACCCGGACCATCCACGCCAAGGAGGCGGTGGAGATCCTCGAGGAGAACTTCGGCGACCTCGTTTTCCAGTCCCGGATCAAAAAGGCGATCAAATTCGCCGAGGCCCCTGTAAAAGGATCCTCCGTGCTCAAGTACGATTCTGACTCGAGCGCTGCGAACTACTACCGGGATCTGGCGAAGGAGGTTCTGTCCCATGGCTCGGCGCAATAAGCGGGCAAGCATGCGCGAGGGACCGCTTTCCGACCTCTTCCGGTCGACTTCCGACGACGCTCCGATCGATCCGCCGGAGGCGCCTCGTTACGGGCGCGAAGATCCGGCCGAGGCTCAGAAGAAGCAGGACGAGAGCCCTCCGGACGCGGCGGATCGGGACCCGGGTCCTGTCGCCGCAGGGGACCCACCCCCACCTGCGCAGCAGGAGGGGGTCCCCCCTACGACGCCACCCGCGTCAGAGACGCCTTCGGCTGAGGCACAGCAGGCTGACGTTTCCTTGCAGCAGCAGGAGGCTCCCACCCTCTACGACCAGGACGATGCGGGTTCGGGGCGTGAGATCGAGACTTCCAGTGAGTCGGCCCCGGAGCGGTTGAAGCGGGTTTTCAACGAGGAGCCGTTGCCGCGGCGGGACCAGTTCGTGCCGGAAAAACCAAAGTACGGGCGGGATGAGCCGGCCTATGAGCCTCCCGGCAGCGGTGAGCCGCACCAGCCGGTGATCAAAGTCGTCGGCGTCGGCGGTGCCGGCGTCAACGCGGTCAACCGGATGGTCGACGCCCGCATCCCCGGAATCGAGTTCATGGCCGTCAACACCGACCTGCAGTCGCTGCAGCTCTGCGTCGCCGACGTCACCGTCCACATCGGGGACGAGCAGACGCGCGGCCTCGGCGCCGGTGCCGACCCGGATGTCGGCCACCGCTCCGCCTTCGAGGAGCAGGACAAGATCAAGCGCCTGCTGAAGGGCTCCGACATGGTCTTCGTCGCTGCCGGCGCCGGCGGCGGTACCGGCTCCGGCGCCGCCCCGGTGGTCGCCCGCCTCGCCCGCGAGGTCGGCGCGCTCACGGTCGGCATCGTCACCAAGCCGTTCAGCTTCGAGGGCAGCCGCCGCGCCGGTCAGGCCGACAAGGGGATCGAGGAGCTGGCCGCCGAGGTCGACACCCTGATCGTCGTTCCAAACGACCGCCTGCTCGAGGTGCTCGACCAGCAGACCTCGATGATCGAGGCCTTCAAGGTGGCCGACGACGTCCTCCGCCAGGGCGTGCAGGGCATCTCCGACCTGGTCACCCTCCCCGCCGTGATCAACCTCGACTTCGCCGACGTGCGGTCGATCATGGCCGACGCCGGCCGTGCCCTGCTCGGCATCGGCATGGCCTACGGCGACGAGCGCGCCGTGCTGGCCGCCGAAAAAGCGATCTCCTCGCCGCTGCTCGAGACCTCGATGGAGGGCGCCCGCTCGATCCTGCTCTCGATCACCGGCGGCGCCGACCTCTCGCTGGTCGAGGTCTCCGAGGCCGCCAAGGTGGTCGGCGAGGCGGCCCACCCGGACGCCAACATCATCTTCGGTGCCAACGTCGACGAGGAGCTCTCGGACCAGATCTGGGTCACCGTCGTCGCCACCCGCTTCGACGGCCGGCCGCAGCCGCCGCGCCGCAGCGCCGAGCCGACGATTCACCGCACCAAGGACGCGGACGCCGGTCGCCGCGGACGCGGCGGAGACCGCGAGCTCGGCATCGACGTCCCTGAGTTCCTCCCCGGCTGAGAACCGGCCCCATGCGCGGGGTCGTCGCAGCCGGGCATCCGCTCACCGCCGAGGCCGGCGCCTCGGTCCTGCGCGAGGGGGGTAACGCGGTCGATGCCGCGGTCTGCGCGGTGCTCGCCTCGTTCGCGGTCGAGAGCCCGCTGACCGGGTTCGGCGCCGGCGGCCACATGATGGTCCACGGCGACGGGGAGACGACGCTGGTCGACTTCTTCGTCGCCGCACCCGGCCTCGACGGGATCGAGCGCGGGGCCGAGCTGGTCCCGGTTCCGGTCCGGTTCGACGCCGAGACGACGCAGACGTTCTACGTCGGGCCCGCCTCCTGCGGCGTTCCCGGCACCGCCGCCGGTCTGGCGCACGCGCTGGAGCGCTTCGGCTCGATGCCGCTCGCCGATCTCGTCGGCCCGGGCATCCGGCTCGCCCGCGAGGGGGCGCCGATCAACTCGGGCCAGGCCTACATCCTCGAGATCCTCGCCCCGATCCACGAGCGGATGCCGGGGACCCGCGAGCTCTATGCGCCCGCCGGTCGCCCCCTCGGAGAGGGGGACGTCTTCCGCTTCCCCGAACTGGCGGAGGCGCTGGAACGGTTCGCGGCCGAGGGCGCCGCCCCCTTCTACCGCGGGGATGTCGCGGCCGCGATCGGCGACTTCGTGGTCGGTCAGGGCGGCATCGTCGGCCCCGGCGACCTCGCCTCCTACGAGGCGATCGAGCGCAGGCCGGTCGACACCCCGTTTCGCGGCGCCGAAGTGCTGACCAACCCGCCTCCTTCCTCGGGCGGGATCCTGATCGCCTACTGCCTCGGGCTGCTGGAGCGGTTCGGCGACCGCAGCGGCCCCGAGCAGCTGGTGCTGGCGATGGAGACGGCCAACGACCGCCGCGACCTCGCCTTCGCCGAGTCCCTCTACGAGGAGGGTATGGAGGCCGGCTTCCTCGACCCGATCGGGCTCGACCTCGCCGCCGCCGACCTGCTCGGCTCCACCACCCACATCTCCGTCCTCGACGCCGAGGGCAACTGCGCCAGCGTCACCTGCTCCAACGGCTCCGGTTCCGGCCTGCTGGTCCCCGGCACCGGCGTGATCCTCAACAACATGCTCGGCGAGGAGGACCTCAACCCGGCCGGTTTCCACGGCATCGCGCCTGGGCGGCGGGTGCCGTCGATGATGGCCCCGACGGTGGTCCTGCGGGACGGCGAGGTGGTGATGGCGCTCGGCAGCGCCGGCTCCAACCGGATCCGCTCGGCGATCCTGCAGACGGTGGTGCGGGCGGTCGAGCAGGGCTACCCGGTGGCGGCGGCGGTGGAGGCGCCGCGGCTCCACTTCGAGCAGGGAATCGTCCAGGCGGAGAAGGGGGTCGATCCCGACGCCCTGAGCCGGATCGAGGAGCGGGGCTGGCAGGTGGCCCGCTGGCCGTCGCTCAACCTCTTCTTCGGTGGCACGCAGGCGGTGGCGCGCGACCCGCGCACGGGCGAGCTGAGCGGCGGCGGCGATCCCCGCCGCGGTGGCGCCGTCGCCTACGCCGAGTGAATCGAGAGAATGCCGCGATGGCGGCGGGTCCCGAGATCGACTTCGAGGCTGAGGGCCTGCTCGACGAGCTGGCCGGAGAGGCGCGGGAGGCGCGCCTGGATCTGCTGCGCCGGCTGATCGCCGAAGGCGTCCCGCTCGAGGACATGCGGCAGGCGGTCGCCGCCGGCCGGCTCGCCCTGCTGCCGGTCGAGCGGGCCCTGGAGGGAGGCGGTCGCCGCTACACGGCGCGCGAGATCGCCGAGACCGTCGGCATCGACCTCGATCAGCTGCGCCGGTTCAGCGCCGCGCTCGGCGTTCCCTACACCGACCCCGACGAACCGCGCGGCACCGAGGCCGATCTGGAAGCGGCACGGCGGATGAAGGCCTTTCTCGAGGCCGGCCTGCCGGAGGAGGGGATGCTCCAGGTGGCGCGGACGATCGGGATGGGGACCTCGCGCATCGCCGAGGCCAACCGCGAGCTGGTGATCCGCACCCTGACCCAGCCGGGCGACAGCGAGCGCGACGTCGCCCTCCGTTTCGCCGCCGCGGCAGAGGTGATGATGCCGCTGGTCGGGCCGACCGTCGTCCACGCGCTGCAGGCCAACATGCTGGAGCAGATCCGCCGCGACGTGATCGGCCACGCCGACCTCGCGACGGGTGCGATCGGCGGCACCGCCAACCTCACCGTCTGCTTCGCCGACCTGGTCGAGTTCACTCGCCTCGGCGAGGAGATCCCGGCCGAGGAGCTGGGCCTCGTCGCCGGCCGACTGGAGGAGATGGCGAGCGCCGTCGCCGAGCCGCCGGTGCGCCTGGTGAAGACGATCGGCGACGCGGTGATGTTCGTCTCCTCCGAGACCGAGCCGATGCTGCGCGCCACCCTGGCGCTGATCGCCGCCGCCGAGGCCGAAGGCGAGGAGTTCCCCTGGCTCCGCGCCGGCCTCGCCTGCGGCTCGGTCCTGCCCCAGTCCGGCGACTACTACGGCCGCCCCGTCAACCTCGCCAGCCGCATTACCGGCGTCGCCCGCCCCGGCAGCGTCGTCGTCGACGAAGCCGTCAGGGAGGCCGCCGAAAACGGCTTCGACTACACCTTCATCGGCGAGCGGCGACTAAAGGGAATCGACGCCAAGGTGAAGCTGTTCCGCGCTCGTTTGGCCGGGCAAAAAAAGAGCTAGTGCCCCCTGACGATCGAGCCCTGCCAGACAAAGGGACGAAGGCAACCCGTGGTTCCTTTGTCCGGATACCCAGGACAAAGGAACCAGGAGATGAGGGCGAGGCAGGTATCGCAAGAGCAGCGGTTCCTTTGTCCGCCAGGAGAGGACAAAG
>Ga0157380_10000385_pt1 | contig 26615 bp, 20 predicted proteins | sample S35metaG_FD_119757 | JGI IMG/M metagenome (GOLD analysis project Ga0157380, IMG submission 119757) | Switchgrass rhizosphere microbial communities from Kellogg Biological Station, Michigan, USA - S3-5 metaG | ecosystem: Host-associated > Plants > Roots > Rhizosphere > Soil | place: USA...
GAACGAATGAATGTTCGAGCCTGAGATTGCCAGCACTTCCGCGTGGGCGTCGGCCAGAGCCTCGGCCCGGATGATGGGCACGACGACGCCGACATCCCAGCGATCGGTGATCCCGTAGTTGGCAAACAGGCCAAACACGTCGAAGTCGAGTTTGGTCTTGACCCGCACTTCCACCTCGTCGTTTTCGAATCCGGTGATGGCGCCGTCGGGCGGCGGGACTTCCGGATTGCCGGCGGTGCAACAATCGTTGTGATGCAGATCGAGCAGGTAGTTGTCGAGTTTCCTGCCGTCGAGACGGTCGTACTTGATGTGCGAGTACCCGAAGGCCAGATCGACCTTACCCTTGCCCAGCGTCCTGGCGCTCTCGACCAGCAGTGGGCCCAAGCTGTTCTGGGTCTCGATGGGAACGCCACTCGCTACGTCGAACGTGATGCCGGTGACGGTCGAATTGAATGCAGGGGTACCGACGCCGGACACGATGGAATCGTTGAGACGCGCGAACGCCTGGATCGAGTCGGCGGTGAAATGCGGCTGGTGAAACACCGCGCCCGGAACGGGAGTGACTGGCGACAGGAAGATGCCGTTGCCGCCGTATAGATCCGACAGGAAGTTTTTCAGATCGGCCGCGCCGGCTGTGCCAGCAGTCGATGTGAGCAGCGCCGCGGCAACAGCCACACGCAACGTTCTTTGATGTTTGCCCATTGCGTTCCCCATCCCGTTTATTTTGCGACGGGTAGTGTAATCGCAGCGACTGGGAAAGCAATCCGCCCCAACGTACAGCCGGGCAGGTTCAACTCATGAAGCGAATTGAATGGGCACGCGCCGCGCGTGCCCATTGTGTCTATTTTCGTGCAGCGGCCGGCAATTGCCGCATCAGAACGATGCCTTCACCGTCAGCCCATACGTGCGCGGATCGCCGGGTTGGCCGACGACCAGGCCGGTGCTCCCCGACTGGGTCGAAAGGAAATCGAAATATTCCTCGTCGAAGGCGTTACGCACCCAGGCGTATACATCCCAACCTGTCTCGGTGCGGAACCCCGCACGGAAATTTGCCAGTGCATAACCATCGATGTCCGTGTAGGCCGAACGCGACGGGTTCGATGAGAATTTCGAACGATAGCTGCCATCGAAGCCGACATACGCGCTGCCAACCAATCCAAGCAACTGCGTCGGCAAGTTGTAGTCTGCGCCGTACGAGAACGCGACTTTCGAAATGCCTGGCAACCACTGGCCGGAGATATCGCAGAACGGTGGACTGAATCCGCCGGGCGTGCCCGGAGCACTGGCGGGATTCGCTGCCGTCGCCGCGGTACCACCCGACAATTCGGGAGGGCACGGCGCATCGGGAAACTTTTCGTATTCGTGATCGGTGAAGGCGCTGTTCACGTACAGGTTGAACTGGTCGCTGGGCCGCAACGACAAGTCCAGTTCGATACCGCGCACGCGGACCTTGTCGGCGTTCGCGAGATAGCCGCGAATGACGTTGGCCTGGCTGTTGGTCACCGTCGCCTGGTAGTCATCGATCGCGGTCCAGAATCCGGCGATGTTGGCCGTGAGCTTGTGATCGAGCCATTGCGTCTTGAGTCCGGCCTCGTAGTGATTGACCTTCTCCGGCTTGACCGTTTCCACGGACGTGATGGGTCGGTTGTTCGCATCCAGCGGCAGGCCGGACAGGTTGATGCCGCCCGATTTGAACGAGCGAGCATAGGTCGCATAGCCGAGCACATCGTCCGTGATTGCATACGAGACGGTGAAATCTCCCGACACGTTGGTATCGCTGAACTCGGGGCTGTAGCTCTGCGGAGCCAGGACACCGAGTTGCGCTGCCGTGAGCGGCGTGTTGGTGGCGTTGGTCACCGTGGCGATGTACTTGCCTTCCTTCTTATCGTAGTTCACGCGCAAGCCGGGCTGCAGGCTCAGCTTGTCCGTCACGTGCCAGGTGAGCTGCCCGAAGGTGGCGACGCTGGTATTTTTCAGGCCGATCTCGTTCTGCGAACGCAGGCCGTTCAGGATCGATGGATCGTTGGCGTTGGCTCCGCTCAGCAGCCAGCGGCTCGCTAGCGCTCCTTGTTCCTGCACGCCCGCGGTGTCGATGGTCTGGTAGAAACCGTAGACGCCGGCGACGTAGTCGATCCTGTCGCTCGATGCGGCGAAGCGCACTTCCTGAGTCCATTGCCGCTGCTTGGAAGGATTCTGCGAGACCGTCGTGATCGGCAGGCCGATGAAGTCGCGGTCGTTCGCCGGATCCCAGTCCCACAGGCGCCATGCCGATACCGAAGTGATCTTGCCAGGGCCGACATCCCATTCCGCCAGCAGCGAGACGCCACCAACCTTCGTGTTGGCGCGCATGTCGGCGTCGAGATCCGTCAGGCGATCGAATGGATTGAAGCTGGGCGAAACATAGTTTCCGGACGCCGCGGCGAGGGCCGCATACTGGCGATTGAGCGGACGCTGCGTCGCGCCAGTTCGCACGTAGTACTGACCGAATCCCAGCGGTTCCTGGCGGCTGTAGTCGCCGGACAGCGTGAGATCGAGCGAATCGGTAGCGCGCCACAGCAGGGTGCCCTTGAAACCCAGATTGTCCTGCTCGTTGATATGTCTATGGGTGAGTACGTTGTAGATCGTGCCATCGCGCGAGGTGTATGAGGTGCCCAATCGGAAGGCGAGCTTATCGTCCACCAACGGCCCGGAGACGGAACCGCGGATCTGCGTGAAATTGTAGTTGCCGTAAGTGACTTCGGCGCGACCTTCGGGCGTAAAGCTCGGCTTGCGCGAAGTGATGTTGATCGCGCCGGCTGTGGTGTTCTTTCCGTACAGCGTACCCTGCGGGCCGCGCAGGACCTCGACCTGGTCCACGTCGAGAAAGTCGATGACAGCGGACGCGCTGCGGGCGTGATACACCTGATCGACATAGAGGCCGACGCCTTGCTCGATACCGTCGTTGGTCAGGCCGAATGGCGCACCGAGACCGCGAATATTGGCAGCCGAATTGCGTGGATTGCTGGAATAGAACTGGATCGAGGGCTGCAGCTGGTTGAGCTTGCCGACATTGAACGTGCCGGTCGATTCGATCGCCGCGGAGTTCAGCACCGAGATCGCGACCGGAATGTCCTGTGACCGCTCTTCGCGACGGCGCGCCGTGACGAGCACGCCATCTATAGATGTGGCCAGATTATCCCTTGCTCCAGCACCGTCATGGCTCTCGTCCGCAGCAGCCGTTGCCGATGTGGCCGCAGCCAACAGTGTCGCTATCGCCGCAGCCAGGCTCAGCGAATGACCCGCAATTGAACGCATACAACCTTCCCCATTTATATTGACAGCCGTCGGACGCTCGTGCGCCCACGTCGAAGCGCATGCTAGGGATAGGTGGGTCAGCGATCAGTCGTGCGCGAATAACAAAACGGTTATGAGATCGGTGCGCGGGGTAGTACTTAAGGACCATCATCGAATCGTCACAATCGGCTGGCAGCGTCGCTCCAATCCGGCGACAGCGGTGACATTTTCGGCCGCATTTATAACCGGACTTCGACTGATCCTTCACGGCCATCTATTTACGATGGCGCCGCTGCCAAGGCACTCTATTTTTTAGGGCGCTCCATTTTTTTACAGTGAGTTCTACAACCAAAATGAGCCTCATCAAGCGTTCCGGATTGCGTTCATTCACGACGACTCTAGTTACGGCCGTGGTGCTGGGCCTTGCAGCCGCAACCGCACCGGCAGTGCACGCAGCGACGACGACGCTGCTGAACGTTTCATACGATCCGACCCGCGAGCTGTACGAGGACTACAACAAGGAGTTCAGCAAGTATTGGAAAACCAAATCCGGTAACGACGTCGAGATCAAGCAGTCGCACGGCGGCTCGGGCAAGCAGGCCCGCACCGTGATCGACGGCTTGCAGGCCGACGTCGTGACGCTCGCACTCGCTGGTGACATCGATGCACTGGTGACCAACGGCAAACTGTTGCCGGTGAACTGGCAGTCACGCCTGCCGCACAACAGCTCGCCCTACACCTCGACCATCGTGTTCCTGGTGCGCAAGGGCAATCCGAAGGGCATCAAGGACTGGGGCGACCTGATCAAACCCGGCGTCCAGGTCATCACGCCGAATCCGAAAACGTCGGGCGGAGCACGCTGGAACTACCTTGCGGCTTGGGCATGGGCGCTGAAGCAGCCCGGCGGCTCCGAAGCGACTGCCAAGGAGTTCACTCGCAAGCTCTACAAGAACGTGCCGGTTCTCGATTCGGGCGCACGCGGATCGACGACCACGTTCGTTCAGCGCGGCATCGGCGATGTGCTGCTGGCCTGGGAGAACGAAGCGTACCTGTCCATCAAAGAGCTGGGGCCGGACAAAGTGGAAATCATCAATCCGTCGCTGAGCATTCTCGCCGAGCCGCCGGTCGCGGTCGTCGACAAAGTGGTGCTGAAGCGCGGCACCCGCGATGTGGCGACCGAATATCTCAATCACCTGTACAGCCCGGAAGCGCAGGAGATCATCGCGCGCAACTACTATCGCCCGATCGATGCCACGGTGGCGGCGAAGTATGCGAAGCAGTTTCCGAAGATCAGTCTCGTGACCATCCAGGACTTCGGCGGCTGGACCAAGGCACAGACGGAACATTTCGCGGATGGTGGCGTGTTCGACCAGATCTACGCGCCGCAATGATGGGAATGAGGAGTCGGAGCCTCGCTCCGGCTCCTCTGTCTTGCCGTTTGAAACTTTCCCGGAGGATTCATGGCCACATTGACGCTGTCCCGCACGACCGACGTGACTTCCTCTGGTACCGCTCGCACGCAAAGAGTTCGGCTGCGCGAGTGGCTCGGCGGACAATGGGCGGTGCTGTTCTCCAATCCCGAAGATTTCGCGCCGCATCCGACGACTCCGGAAGGATTCATCACACTGCTGGCGGATGATTTCGCGGCGTGCGGCGCGAAGCCCATCAGCCTGGATGAGGGTTCGGGCGAGCAGTCGACGCCGAGTTGGCTCGACTTCGCGGGAGCCGATGCCACCACTATCGTATTGAACAGCGACGCACGGAGCGGACAGATCGTCGACCTGGCGGAACGGATGCTGGCATCGAAGCTCAAGCGCCTCCTCGGTCATTTGCCTGCGCGCTTCGTCATCGTGCTGGATGAGAAGGCCCGCTGCCGTACGACCATTACTTACAGCCGCAACTCGACCGCACGCAATCGGACGATCGAAGATGTGCTGACGGTGGTGCAAGTCCTGCAGCGTCGGACTCCGGTCGCCCCACGGAAACAGTTCCATCGCGTTGCTGTGGGCTGAACCGTTCAGTCCTTCGATGAGACGCGGTGGCTATTCGTATTCGTCGTCGTCCTTCGTCCGCCGCTTGTCCTTGAACCATTGATCGAGCCGGCTGAGCATCGATTCCTTCTGCGGCGGCGGCGGTGCCGGACGGCGAGCAGCCGGCTTGGGCGGAGACTTGGATGGAGACTCCGATGCGTCCTCCTTCATCTGCTTCGCCAACGCACGGGCATTGTCATACGGATTGGAGGCAGGCCCAGGGCGGGCCGAACTGTCGTAGGGATTGAAACCGCCGCCGGTTTCGGGCGCTCGCGCCTTGCCAGAACCCGGTGACTTGTTGCCGGGACCCTGGCTCCCGCCTAGAGCTTCCTTCAACCCGGCAGGTTGTTTCTGTATCGCGCTTTCCGCAATCGACAGGTCGCCCAGGTCGAGTTTTTTCAGCTTCTGCGTCGACACGTCGCGGCTGTAGACGCCGGTCTCCAGTTGCCATTCCCAGATCGGGTTGCCGCGCGAATCGAAGGCGACACGACCCGAACTCCTGGTTTCTTTCGGCGCATCGCCGGCGGCTTTTTTGTCACGATCTGCGTCGTTTGAATCGGTCATCGCGGTAGCTGTCGATCCGAGAACTCGAAACGTCTCGATTCTCAACCTTAACCTGCATACAAATCAATGTCGCAGCGTTCTCGCGTACGCGATTCAACCGCTCGCCGCTCGGTGGAATGGCCATCTCCACTAGCTGGCCCCACCGGCTGGCCCCACCAGCTGGCTAGTTGCAGGCGACGCGAGGCGGCCTCAAACTCGAGTACTTGAATCCACGACGTCGCCCCACCCGCTCCACCACCGACCTGTCGCGAGGCTTTCTTGGTGTTTTCGGCTACAGCAGCCGTGCCTTGCAGCTCGTCTGGACGACCAGCCGCGTACTCAGCATCAGCTTCGCCCTGCTCACTCTCGTTGCCGGATCGCTGCCCGCAGCTGTCGCATATGTCGGCTCCCTGATCGTCGATGCAGTGGTCGCCGCGTCCCGAGCCGATGCTGCCAGTCATGCCGCACTGACTTCGCACGCTCTGTTGCTGGTGGTTGGCGAAGGTGTGCTCGTCGCGGCCGTAGCCGGCTGTCAACGCGGCATTTCGCTGTGCCAGTCGCTTCTGCGAGCGCAACTCGGCCAGCGCGTCAACGTGATGATCCTCGAGAAGGCACTACAGCTGGATCTCACGCACTTCGAGAATTCCGACTTCTACGACAAGCTCACCCGGGCCCGGCGCGAAGCATCGACACGCCAGCTGTCGCTGGTCACGCGAACGTTCGGGCTGATGCAGAACGCCATCTCGTTGATCGGCTACGGCACGCTGCTGGTCAAATTCTCGCCATGGGCGGTGGCCGTGCTGATCCTAGCCGGACTGCCGTCGTTCCTCGCCGAGACCAAATTTTCGGGCGATGCGTTCCGGCTGTTCCTGTGGCGTTCGCCGGAAACACGCATGCAGCTGTATCTCGAAACGGTGCTGGCCCGCGAGGATCACGTCAAGGAAGTGAAGCTGTTCGGACTCGGACCGCTGTTCCTGGAACGCTATCGTGCCATCTTCCGCAAGCTCTTCAAGGAAGACCGGGCGCTCGCTGTCCGCCGCGACACCTGGGGATTTTTTCTCGGATTGATCGGCACCTCGACGCTGTACGCCGCCTACGCATGGATCGCAGTCGCCGCGATCGGCGCACGCATCACGCTCGGGCAGATGACGATGTACCTGATGCTGTTTCGCCAGGGACAGTCGGCGGTATCGGCGATCCTGTCCGCCATCGGCGGCATGTATGAAGACAATCTCTACCTGTCGACGCTGTACGAATACCTGGAAACGCCCGTGTCGGGCACCAGGGGACAGCTGGTGCGCGGCCCCGTCCCTGACGATGGCATCCGCTTCGAGAACGTGAGCTTCTCCTATCCCGATGCCGAGTCGCCGACGCTGACCGACATCGACCTGCACATTCGGCCGGGGGAATCGCTGGCGTTGGTCGGCGAGAACGGTTCCGGAAAGACCACTCTCATCAAGCTGCTGACACGCTTATATCAACCGACTACCGGTCGCATCCTGCTGGATGGACAGGACCTGCGAGACTGGGAAGAGGGCGCGCTGCGCGATCGCATCGGCGTGATCTTTCAGGACTTCGCGCGCTATCAACTGATACTGGGCGAGAACATCGGCGCCGGCGACGTCCAGCATTTCGAAGACGAGGCGCTGTGGCGTGATGCGGGCGAGAAAGGCATGGTCACTCCCATCGTGGAATCGCTGCCGAAGGGCTATCAGACACCGCTGGGCAAGTGGTTCAACGATGGCCGCGAACTGTCGGGAGGACAGTGGCAGAAGGTCGCCCTGTCACGGGCATTCATGCGATCGCGCGCCGATATCCTGGTACTCGACGAACCGACGGCTGCAATGGATGCCGGCGCGGAAGCAACCATCTTCGAACATTTCCGTTCGCTGACGCGAGGGCGCATCGCCATCCTGATTTCGCACCGATTCTCCACCGTGCGCATGGCGGACCAGATTGTGGTGCTACAGAACGGCCGGATCATCGAGCGCGGCAGCCACGAAGAGCTGATGCAGCTGAACGGCCACTACGCCCATCTGTTTTCGCTGCAGGCGAAGGGTTACCGATAACGCTACTTCTGGCTCTGGCGGCCGTTGTTCCGGTCGCCACCGCTGTGCTTGCCGCCGCCGTTATCGCCGCCGCGGTTTCCATCGCCACGCGATCCACGGGACGACTGTGGTTGTGGCGCCGAACGCGATTCCTGAGCGGGCATCGACTGGATTCTCTGTCCCTGCTGTCGCAGCTCGCGCTGGCGATCGAAACGCTGCGACGACCTATCTTCGCGCGTGCCGCGCTGAGTGCTGTCGAACGTCGGCCGCGAGGGAGCGTTGTCAAAGCGCTGTTGCGAACGATCGGATGAGAGTCCCCGCCACGAATCGCGACGCGTAGCGCTATTGCCGGTGGCAGGAGCGCTGCCGGAAGGAGCGATAGCAACGGGATTGTTGCGCGTGGAATTCGACCCGCTGCGATTGCGATAATTGTTGTCGCGCCATTGCGGGCTGTCTCGGTTCACGTTGCTGCCGTTGCTGTTGAACCCATTGCCGTTGAACGAATTGCGGTCGCCGTTGCTGAACGAATTGCGCTTGGTCGCCGAGCCGGAATTGTTATTCGAGGGGTACGATGGCCGCGCCCCGCTGAAATTCCCCACGTCCCGCCCATCGGTGCGGCTGATTCGGTTGTCGTCGAACAGCCGCGAGCGTGGAACAGGCCGATTGCCGTTGGCCTGGATAGCGCGCTGTTCGGCGTCGAACGAGACTCTGCCCACGGAACTCGTGCCGCGATTGCGGTATGCGTTCTGGCGATCCGCACGGTCGAACCGGTCGTTGCGGTCCGTGAACGGAGTCGAGCGGTTGCCGGCGAACACGCTGCCATGCGCAGGCGCTATCGCCGGCGGGCGGACGTCATGGTGCCAACGGCGCAGGTCGCCCGGCGACACTTGAGCCAGGTGACCACCGATCGACCGTCCACTCACGAACGAATCGCGGCCCACGACGGTCACTGCATTGACTTGTCTACGGTAACGATAATCGAGCTGCCCGCGCCGGCCGCGGTAGGCGTCGACGATGTAGCGGTTGTTGACGATCACCGTGTTGGTCACGTTGATGTTCTGAATGTAGCGGCGTGAATGCCAATAGCCCGGCACGTAGACTTCGCGCGGCCCAAGCGGGAACCAGCCGACGCCGCTCCCGAATCCCACCGATACACTCAGGCCGGGACTGCCGACCCAACCCACCAGCGCCGGTGCATAGACGGGGCGAACCCGGCGCGGGCCAGGCACCCAGCACCAGCGGCTCTGCAGATAGGCCCAGCGTCCATAGTGAAACGGCGCATAACCCCAGCGGGCATTGTCGACCCAGGTCCAACCCCACGGCGAGACCCAGGCCCAGCGGCCGTCGCGATACGGCGCCCAGCCGGCATACACGTGACGCGGCGTCCAGACATAACCGTATGTCGGTTCGCTGATCCAATCGCCGTCGTCATCGAGATCTTCGTAACCGACCACGTCGCGCGACACATAGCGTGATGAATTGGAACGTTCCTCGCGGCGGTCGCGATCGTTGGCCCAATTCTCGAACGAATTGCGGGGGCCGAGCGCCGCCATGGTGGCAGCGAGGTCCTTGGTACCCCTGAACGTTCCGGACTCGTTTGCGCGCACGATGTACGAGTCCTTCTCGCCAGTCACCGCCGCCTCGCCGCTACGTGCCTTGACGACTGTCTGGTCGCCGGCTTCGTTGACTTCGATGTGATATTCGCCGGGATGCAGGAGCGCGATGCTGGCATTCGGCGTTTCGACGACGATGGTTTCATCGTCGTACTTGCGGCGCACGCGCACGGTAGCCGAGCCATCGGTCAGACTCATGCGCATGTTGTCGTCATCCAGCTGCTGGAAGGAGAAGCCCGAATTCTGGTCGAGATGCACGGTCGCCGAGCCCACCTGCAACTCGGCCCGGGCGTCGCGGTCTACCCACACGCGATCGCCGCTGGTGAGGGGGCGATTCAAAACGGCATCGGCCCACTCGTCCGTGCCGGCGGGCGCCAGCGACACTTCGCCCTGCGTGAGGCTCAGGCGAGCGGCACGGCTGGGCGCATCCTTACCGGTTTCGTTACGCAGCACTTCGGGTGCAGCCATTTCGGGTTCAGGGTGGGCCGCTTGCGGCGTTTCGGACGCCTGCGGCGGTGCCGGTGTCTCGACGACCGGAACGGGTTCGGGCTCCGCTGCGAACAGCGGAACCGAGAACATCAAGACACAGAGGAAGTTCGCGATACGCATAGGTGCACCGGGATAACGGTTGCGTACATCATCCGTTCCAACGAGTGAACAGCGAGTGAACGTTCGTCGCTATAGGAAAAGCCGCTACACTGCATGATTATGAAAACAGGGTCGATCCGCTCGTCGCAGCAACATCGATGGAAGGCAGGCTTCGGCGCAATGGCCCTCGTTGCCATTGCAATGGTCCTGCAGGGGTGTGCGTCGTCGCCGAAAACAGGCACCCAGCCGCACGCGTCATCGAAGCGTACTCCAAGTACCGCCGCCAGCCCGGATTTGTTGCTCGCCGAAGCCTTGCGGCAATACGTCAACAATGGCGACGCTCCTCAGGCGCTCGCGATGGCGCAGCTGGCCGTGCAACGCGCTCCAGAACGTACCGATGCGCTATGGATCTCTTTGCAGATCTGCTCCGGCTTGCAGGGTTGCCAACCTGAACCACTGGAGGCGCAGCTGCGCAAGCTCGATCCCACCAACGGTATCGTCTGGCTGGGCCCGCTCAATCGCGCCGTACAACAGAACAACCAGGTCGAAGCCGACCGGATTCTCGAAGCCATCGGCCGCAGCCAGCGCATCGAACTCGGATGGAACGGCATGGTGGCGAAACTCGCCACCGCCCTGGCCGAACGCACCCGCAACACCGCTCCTGAAAACAAACTGCCGCTCTCGGAGGGCCTTAACGAAGCGGTGGGACTGCTCTCGCGCATCGCCTTGCCGGCCTTTCAACCCTTGTCCGACAGCTGCCCGGCCCGCCGCCTCGGCGACAGGCTCGCCGCGGCGCGCTGCCTGTTAGTGAGCGCAATCCTGCAACGCGGTGATACCTACGTCAGCGAAAGCATCGGACTGGGCATCGCTCAACGACTCGCCGCCACGGACATCGCCGCCGACTCCGCTAAAGTCGACCAACGCATCGCCGTCTCCCGTTACCAGCGCGACAGCGCCGGCGACATCATCGCAAGCCAGGTGGAGCGGGAGAAATTCACCAGCGAGATGCTCGACCTGATGACCAAGCTACGCCGCGAACAGGACGTGTTCATCGCGGTGATCCGTTGGGCGGGGAGACCGTTGGCGCCGCCGTTGGAGAAATAGCGTCGGCAGGAAGCGTCCCTCTAAGCCGCAGCCGCCTGCTGCTGAGGCAGCTTTGCCGCTTCGCCGCCGAGTGCGTCGGTGAGATCGGCGAGGAGCTGGGTCAGTTCGCCGGCCATGAGCGTGAAGTCGATGTCGAATTGTTCGTCCGCCGACAATCCTGAATCGCCTTCGGGTTGTTCCTTCGCGATGTTGAGGAATTCCACGCGCTTGACCTGGAGTTTGTCGGTGAGCACGAACGAGACGCGGTCGTTCCAGGTGAGGCCGAGCTTGGTGACGTATTTGCCCGCGGAAAGATGAGCGCGGATTTCCTTGCCGTCCAGTATGTGGCGTGAGTAACGGACGGTGGCCTTGCTCTGGTCGATAGCCTGCAGCTCCAAGTCTTCGTCGATTACGAAGCGCGTGGGAGCATCGCCCAGGTTGAGCCATGCGGCCATGGAGGCTTGTGGCGAGCGTTCGGTTTCCAGGAATTGCACACCGAAGGTGCCGAGCGTGGCGCGCATGGTTTCCACCACTTCGTCGGCACGGGAGCCGCCAGAGGTATCGATCACGAACCACCCATTCTTCGGATCGATCCAGGCGCGAGTCATGCGCTTGCGCGTGAAGGCGCGAGCGCGCAATTCTTCGGTCACTTTGTCGCGCAGTTCACGCATCTGCCGCCGACCGACGGGGAAACCCTGATCCTTCTCCATTTCGACGGCGCGCTCCTTCGCCACCTGCTTGATGATGGATCCGGGCAACAGTTTTTCATCGACCCCGAGCGCGATCAGGTGATGGCCGTTGGTACTGTGCACAAGCCGCTGAATCCCCGAAGGATGCACCCAGCCGCGACTCGACATGTCGAAGGCGCCGCAAGGCAGCAGCGTACGTTGCGACAACTGCGTTTCCAGGTCCGCAGCGGAAAGGGACCAGCTGTCGGGCAGGCGGTACACAAACAGATTCTTGAACCACATAGTCGACCGCGCAAAAGTCGCGAAGTATACGTCTCGCGGCGCTGGTCGCCAGAGCCTTTTCCATGCCGCTTTTTTCTAGCGGCGAGCTTTCATTTCCCGCCGACTTGCGCTAGGGCCCTCTCCACATAATGGGCAGTGCCGCCACGACGCCAGGAGCCCGTACTTCGCATGCCGACCTGCCGCGTCAAGCTTCGCTCCATGAAGATCGAATCGCCGAATTCATGTGTGCGATAGGCGCGAGCTTCCAACTCGGCGTCAGCACGCCGTAGCGTCGTATCGTCAACGAAGGCGCGCAGCAGTTCATGGTGACTCGTGCCTGCTTCATGGGTGCCCGAGACGATCGCGTCTACGATACGCAAAGTATCCGCCGCACCGATTCGCTGGTTCGCCATACCGGGCCCTGAGGCGATGACGCCATCCCTGCCGGCATGCTCCAGCGCACGAACGACGGTCGTTCCGATGGCAACCACACGGCGATTTGCAGTGCGCGCTGTGTCGATCGCAACCGCAGTCGTCTCCGGAATGAAATACGGCTCGTCGAAAGGCAACCTGGCATCGAGCGCCGGATCGCCCGTCGATGAAATCCCCGCTGCATGAGTCAGCGTCGCGAACTTCACTCCCTTGTCACGCATCGCTGCAACGGTCCGCCAATCGAGTGCAAAACCAGCGGATGGAGCTTCGTACGCGACGGGCGGACCGGCGATGGCGGTCCACACGTCCCAAAGTTCCAGCTTCTGCCCGATATGCGCATATTGAATTGGACGTCCGTGATGCGCGATGCCTTCCCAAAGCGCCGCCATCGGTGCCGTGAATCGCAATGACACCAGGCGCGGGTGTTCCAGCAACGACACGACGACTGCCTGCAACGGGCCGAGCGCCAGCACATCGCCCTCGACCAGAATCGGCGGCAATTGGCGATCTTCCGTGCGAGTGCGATAGTCGCCGGCTCCGAATACGACGGCAACGAATGTATTCATCCCCGACGTGGCGCGCCCCGCGAGACGCACTTCGATAGGCGCTCCAGTCCGTTCGTGCACTCCATGCAGACTTGCAGGCAGCGTAGCTGCATCGTTGGCAACGACGACATCGCCGCGATGTAGCAACTTCACCAGGCCGGTCCGCAACCCGTGATGTACGCTGCCCTCCGCGTCGACATGCAGCAGCTTGGCATCGGCAGCGCGAATGGGTTTATCCGCTGCGATCATGACGCCCTCCGCGACACTGCGATACTCGGGATCGGCTGCGGCAACAGGTCGATCATGGCCGCAATGAATTCACGGGCAGCCGCTTCCGGACGCTTCAGCGACGCTCGGTCCGCATCTGGTACAGCGGCAGCATGCATCGGCGTATCCATGTCACCCGGATCGAGCGCCAGGAATCGCACGCCTTGCGACGCGAGTTCCTCATTCCAGACTTTCGTGAGATGCGCGAGCGCGGCCTTGCTTGCGCCGTAGGCTCCCCAGCCTGCATAGGCATTCACTGCGGCATCGCTCGACACGTTGAGCACCAACGCGCCTCGTCCTTCGCGAGCGGAAGCAGTCAATGAACCGAGCAGCGCCTTGGTCAAGCGAAATGCTGCGAGTACATTGGTCTGCAATGCACGTTCGAAGTCTTCGCATTCCGTGTCGCCGAGCAACGCGAGCGGTGTCGGCCCAAGATCCGACGCGTTGTTGATGAGCACATCGACGCCGCCCAGCCGACCCAGCAGCTGCAACACCATCTTATGAATATCCTGTTTGACCGCGACGTCGCCGACGACACCGACAGTGGCGCCATGGAGCCGCTCGACCTCCGCGACACGATCCCTGGTTCGAGCAACGAATCCGACTCGCGCTCCGGCGTCATGTAGCGCCGACGCCAGCGCGAGTCGCAATCCCGATGTGCCGCCCGTCACGACGACGCGTAAACCTTGAAGCGCTTGCTGCATGTGTGTTCTCCTTTCGTGTCGGGAACGATAGAGATCCGGCGGCATGCGCTCGATAGCGGTGTCCAACACAATGGCAGAAGGTCCAGACGATGGACGAACCCGAACTCGTCGCAACCCACCTCGCCCGCAATCTCATCGCGCTGCGTCACCTGCGTTCGCTGACGCAAGAGGCGCTGGCGAAGGCGGCATCCGTGCCGCGTTCGACCATTGCGAACCTGGAGTCGGGTGCCGGCAATCCGTCGCTCACCGTGCTGATCAAGGTGGCGAACTCGCTGGACGTGCCGGTCGATGAATTGCTTGCGTCGCCACGCGCCAAGGTACGCAAGTGGTCGCGGGAGGAAATCGCCGTTCAGGACAGCGGCAACGGCATCGCCCTGCGCTCGCTGATTCCGGAACGTTTGCCGGACGAACAGCTCAGTATCATGGATTTCGCGCCCGGCGCGAGCATGCGAGGCTCGCCGCATCTGCCGGGCACACGCGAATTCTTCACGTGCCTGACGGGACAAGTCGTCATCTACGTCGCCGGCGATCGCTTCGATCTGGGGCCGGGTGAAGTGCTGGCGTTCCCTGGCAACGTCGCTCACTCGTACAAGAATCCGGACGGCATGCACGAAGCTCAGGGCATCTCGGCAGTGATCTTCGCCAGCGAGAGCCCGACGAAGATCGCTCCCCACGAATAGCTCTCACAGGTAAGCGAGCCACCAATCGCGACGCCGTTGCTTCACTCCGGCAAACCAGCGGCAGGCCGGGTACAGAGTCACGAGCACCAGTATCCATGCGAGGTAGACGACCGGCAGATCGAATCCCCAATCCGTCGGCAGGGTGATGAAGATAGCGTTCAATACGCGCGTGCCGTAGCCCATCGCCATCGCGATCAAACCCGCGGCTCCATGCGCCAGCACGATGTGCAGCACGTAGAAGAACAAAGGGACGCGGCCGAAGGTCTGCAGCACGTCCGCCCACTGGCCTTGCACGTTTTCGAACTTCGCGAGAAGCAACGCAGCGCTGCTCAGGGTGATCAGCAGGTACAGCAGCGACGGCGGATATTTCTCGACATTGAGGAACGAGAGCAGCGACCGCACCAGGTCGGGCGAATGCACCCATCGCTGCGGATCGCCATATACATTGGTGAATCGCAACAGGACGAATGTCACGAGCGCAGAGCATCCGGCAACCAGCAATATACGACGGCGCTGCGCCGACTCCATCTCGAAGAGCGGTCCCGCTGCATAGCCCAGCGCCATCACGCCCACCCAGGGAATCAGCGGATAGGCGACGAAGAACGGCACAATGGGCGCCTGCACGTGCAGGAACGTCCAGATCACAGCACCGGCCGTGCCCGGCGTGGGCATGAAGCCGTCGAGCAGGTTGTGTCCGGCGATCATGACTACACCGATCGTGGCCAGCACTCCAACAGGCAAGTTCACCAGCGCGGCCATGAGCACCATCGATGCACCGATCACCCAGATGACTTGCAGCAGAATGCCCAGCGAATAGATGGAACCGAAGGCCCACGCGAAGCTGACGACGGTGACTTCGAGAAAAATCAGCCACAGTCCACGCGTCAGCAGGAAGCCGCGCAATTCCGAACGCGAACAGCGCAACGACACGAGATAGGCGCTGACGCCGGCAAGGAAAATAAAAGTCGGTGCGCAGAAATGCGTGATCCAGCGTGTAAAGAAAATGGGAACCGTGGTCTGCGTCAGGTCGAGTGCGTTGAAACGCGTGTTCGTGAAATAGTCGCGCACATGATCGAGAGCCATCAGCATGATGACCAGTCCACGCAGGATATCGATCGATTGCAGGCGCACGCTGGCGCGTACCGCGGCGATTCCCATAGCGCCGCTGTCTAGACGAGCAGCAGTGTTCGGGGCAGCATCGATGTCTGCCAGTTCGGTACGCAGCAGCGTGGTCGCATCGTTGAAGTTCGTAGCCATAGTCGCCAATTCCCCGCATGAGGTCATCGGCAAGCAGGCTATCCGCGGTGCGGCGAGGCGCCGACCGCGGATGGTCAGGATCGCTGGCTAACTATGGTCATGGTACTTGCGTACAGTACCGCGGGCTCGGATAGCGTCCCGACTAGAACTGAATAGCAATGGGCGTTGCGGCGATCACTTATCCTTGTCGCCGTCCTGATCGTTGTCGCCATCGTCCTGGTCCTGATCCGCTTCATCGCCGCAATCGGCGCCGATCCAGCGGCCGGTGAGATTGGCCTTGAGATTCAGCGAATCCTTGCCGTCACCCATCCTGATATCCATCACGCCAGTCATGGTTTCCGGTGTCGGCGTGGTGATGCGAATGAAGCCGGTGCCCTTGGGCTCGCCGTTGCAGACCAGGTTCACTTCCTGGGTGGTACTGGTGGTGCGCACGATGGACTGCTTGCAGTTTTCATTCGAACCGTGAAACGGGTTCTGGATGTCCTTCTGGGTAATGCAGCTGCGGTCGGTGCTCTTCTTCGCGTCCTTGGCGGCCGATTTCATATCCGCTTCCAAGCGGGCCCGCTGCTCCGGCGTCATCTTCGCCGTGACTTCCTTCGGCAATTGCGGTGTGCCGGACATCTGCGTGGTCGACGTGATCTCCCACAGGCCGGTCTTGATATTCAGTTGCTCCGCGGAACCCGCCAGCAGCGGCCTCGTCAGGCAGGCAGCGACTGCCGCCGCGATGCCGATTCGGCCCATGCGAATCCCATTGGCGCGAAACGGGGCATTGCCATTCCGGCTGGGCGGCGGGGTGAGGTTGCTACGATTCATTGCGATCTCCATTGAGGGGCAGCGTCGACGAGGCGGTATTCTCGCTTCGCAGCACGATTTGCGCATGAGCACAAGAGCCATCGGAACGCGGCGCCCTGACGCGGCGTTCCTTGACGACCCAGTCGATAGAGGGCGATAGCAGGGCGTATCGTACGTGACCCGCCGCCGCTGTGCTTCGTTTCACCCGTGCCGTTTGACTAGCCCTTTGATATGTTCGGAAGGCCATGGCCAGCACCAGTAAACTGACAACTTACCGCGCCAAGCGGGACTTCAACAAGACCGCCGAACCGAGCGGCAAGCTGCCCGTCAAAACGTCGCGGCAATTGCGATTCGTGATCCAGAAGCACGCCGCTACGCGGCTGCATTTCGATCTGCGGCTGGAGCTGGATGGAGTCTTCAAGTCGTGGGCGGTCACTCGCGGCCCATCGCTCGATCCTGCGGACAAGCGCCTTGCCGTCGAAGTGGAAGACCATCCGCTCGACTATGGCGATTTCGAAGGCACCATTCCGAAAGGCCAATACGGCGGCGGCACGGTGCAACTGTGGGACCGCGGCTATTGGCAGCCTGAAGGCGCACTCTCTCCGGAAGAACAGCTGCGCAAAGGCGACCTCAAGTTCGTGCTAGACGGCGAGCGGCTGCACGGCAGCTACGTCCTCGTGCGCATGAAGGGCGATCGCTTCGGGGGCAAGCGCACCAACTGGTTGCTGATCAAGCATCGCGACGAATTCGCGAAAACGGATGGCGAGACCGACGCGATGATGGCCGAAGACCGCTCCGTCGCGTCGGATCGCGCCATGGCGGACATCGCCGCAGGCATAGGCAAAGGTCCGCAGCCCTTCATGCTCGAGACGAAAAAAGTTGCGCAGCCCGACGCGGTCTGGAATTCCAAAGGCGGCATGGCCGCTGTGGACAAGACCCGCGCGCCGGCGAAGTCCGAGGTCGCAAAGAAGGCGGCGCCGGCCAGGAAGCAGGCCCATAAGAAGACTCGACGCCAAGGCAGCGCCGTGCCACCGGAGTTCATCGATCCTGAACTGTGCAAATTGGTCGACAGCGCACCGGCCGCAGCCGGTTGGGGCCACGAGATCAAGCTCGATGGCTATCGCATGCAACTGCGCATCCATGACGGCGAGGCCACGCTCAAGACCCGCACCAGCCTCGACTGGAGCGACCGATTTCCAGAGATCGTCGCCGCGGCAGCCAATTTTCCCGACGCGATTCTCGACGGCGAAGTGGTGGCGCTGAACCAGAACGGCGTATCGAATTTCAGTGCGTTGCAGGCCGCACTATCGGACGGGACTACCGGCAACCTGGTGTTCTTCGTCTTCGACATGATGTTCGCCGAAGGCAACGACCTGCAGTCGCTACCGCTGCGTGAGCGCAAAGGAATGCTGCGAACCTTTCTCGGCGAGCAGAAGCAGGGCCGCAAGGAACGCATCCGCTACATCGACCATGTCGAAGCCAACGGCGCGGCGGTGCTGGAATCGGCGCGCAAGCTGCAGCTCGAAGGCATCATTTCCAAGCGGCTCGATTCGACCTACGAATCGGGACGCAGCGCCGACTGGGTCAAAACCAAGGTCCGCCCGGGCCACGAAGTGGTAATCGGCGGCTGGACGCAACAGTCGGGACAATTGCGATCGCTGCTGGTGGGCATCAATCGCGGCGATCATCTCGTCTATGTCGGACGAGTGGGCACGGGATTCAACCGCCAGACGGCGGCGGACCTGGCCCGCAAGCTCAACGCAGTGGCCGCCGACGACAGTCCCTTCGGCGGCGACAACGCTCCGCGTCGCGAACGTGACATTCGCTGGGTACACCCGGAGCTGGTCGCGGAAATCGAATTCGCCGGCTGGACCGATGGAGGCAACGTGAGACAGGCTGCATTCAAAGGGCTGCGGGAAGACAAACCGGCCGCGCAGGTGAAGGCCGAAAAGCCCGTCGCTGCGTCCGGGGCCAAGGTCGCCAAACCGATCGCAAAGAGATCGAGCGCGGATAAATCGGCGAAGAGCAAATCGACTTCCGTTACTGCCTCGCGCGCTGCGGTTAAAGCTCAAGGCGTGGGCCGAGGCAAGTCTTCGGGCAAGAACACCGATCCCACCACCGTGCTCGGCGTTTCGGTTTCCAGTCCCGACAAACCGCTCTGGCAACACGCCAACGACGGCGAAACGGTTACGAAGCTCGATCTCGCGCATTACTACGAGACCGTCGCCGAATGGCTGTTGCCGCACATCAAGGGCCGGCCCTGCTCGATCATTCGCCTGCCCGACGGCATGGGCGGCGAACAGTTCTTCCAGCGGCACGCCATGCAAGGCACGTCGAAAATGCTGACGCTGAAACGCGTGTCGGGAGATCGCGTACCCTACTTGCAGATCGATCGCATCGAAGGGCTCATCGCTGTCGCGCAGACGGCAGCGATGGAACTGCATCCCTGGAACTGCCAGCCGGACATGCCCGATGTACCGGGCCGGCTGGTGTTCGACCTGGATCCGGCGCCCGAACTGGGGTTCGATGCCGTCATCGCCGCCGCGAAGGAAATACGCGAACGCCTCGAAGCACTCGGACTCATCACCTTCTGCAAGACGACGGGAGGCAAAGGGCTGCACGTCGTCACGCCGCTGGCCTATTCGAAGAAGAGCAAGCTGGATTGGCCGCAGGCCAAGGCGTTTGCGGCAGCGGTGTGTACGCAAATGGCCGAAGAGAGTCCCGAGCGTTACGTGGTCAACATGTCCAAGAAAGTCCGCACGGGCCGCATTTTCCTCGACTATCTACGCAACGATCGGATGTCCACTGCAGTGGCGCCGTATTCGCCTCGCGCTCGCGATGGTGCGCCGGTCTCCATGCCGATTCTCTGGAGCCAGGTAAAGAATTCGCTGGATCCGAAGCGCTACACCTTGCGCACCGTTCCGGGTCTGCTGTCGAAGAGCAATGCGTGGGAAGCCTACTGCGACAGCGAGCGGCCGTTGGAACCAGCCATTCGCAAGCTGGTCGACGGCGCCGAAAAATCTCGCAGCGCTCCCAAGACTCGCGCGAAACGATCACGCAAACGTGAAAGCAGTGCCGCGCACGCCGGCTAAATCACCGGCGAGCAAGTCGTCGCGCGTGCCTTTGAGCACGCGGCCGATGGAAGCGAAGTCTGTCAGCGAACTGCCGGACAGCCCACGGAACATCGAGGTCTGGCAGTTCGAGCCCAAGTGGGATGGCTTTCGTTGCATCGCCTTTCGGAATGAAGACAAGGTCGAGTTGCGGGCGAAGTCGGGAAAATCCCTGTCGCGATACTTTCCCGAAGTGCTGGCCGCGCTGGCGGCGTTGCCGGTAAAGCAGTTCGTGCTGGATGGCGAACTTGCGATCCCGGTGGGTTCGAGCTTGTCGTTCGATGCGCTGCAGATGCGGCTGCATCCTGCCGCGAGCCGCATCGCGAAACTCTCGGTCGCGACACCGGCAGTGCTGATCGTGTTCGACTGTTTGATGGATGCGAAGCAGCGCAGCCTGTTGAACGAACCGCTGACCAAACGCCGCGCGGCACTCGAATCCCTGTTCGATTCGTTACCGGAGCCGGGATTGCTGCGTCTCAGTCCTTACACACGCAAGCCCGCGGAAGCGCGAAGGTGGCTGCAACATTCGGGCGGTGCGCTCGATGGAGTCATCGCGAAACGACTCGACGGCGTCTATGTTGCCGGCGAACGCGCCATGCTCAAAATCAAATGCAGGCGGACGGCGGACTGCGTGGTTGGCGGTTTCCGCTACGAATCCGCTGGCGATGTCGTCGGTTCGTTGCTGCTGGGCTTGTACAATGAGCAAGGCAAGCTCGATCACGTCGGGTTCACTTCGTCCATTCCACAAGCCGAACGCACAGCGTTGACTGCTAAATTGCGCAAACTCATCGAACCTCCGGGGTTCACCGGCGACGCCCCCGGCGGCCCCAGCCGTTGGAGCACCGAACGCTCGACGCAATGGGAACCGCTGCGAACCAAGCTGGTCGTCGAAGTCGAATACGATCATGTCAGCGGCAGTCGCTTCCGGCACGGCACGCGACTGGTGCGATGGCGACCAGACAAGTCGCCACGGCAATGCACCTTTGAACAGCTCGAACCGCCGGCAAGACCACGTACGCTGATGAAGAAGGTGCTCCTGCCCGCCGCTGCAGGGATGCGATGATCGGAATGTCTCCCTCGCTGGTTCGCTGGTTAGTCGTGAGCCTCACGGCCGGCCTGTGGTCGCTGTCGACGTGCGCCGCGTTGGTGGACGACATCAATAGATTGCGCACCAAGGGCTGTGGGCGCTACGCGGTCGCGCCGACGAAGCTGCGGCCGAGTCGGGACCTGGACGCCGTCGCCAAGGCCTGGTCGGGCGGCGGTCGGCTGGCCGCAGCACTGAAGACTACCGGCTATCCTGCGACGTACTCGGCGTCGATGCGCGTCGAGGGCACCAACGACGATGCGATGCTCTTGAACATGCTCGGGCAGAACTATTGCGAGCAGATCACCGGGCGCGACTTCACGGACATCGGCATGTATCGCGCCGACCGCAATACCTGGATCGTCGTCGCTGCCCGCTTCACTCCGCCTGCGATCAAGGACGGCGCTCGCGTCGGCCGCGAAGTTCTCGACCTGGTGAATGCGGCCCGCGCGAAACCGCGACGTTGCGGCAAGACGGATTTCGAAGCCGCTTCTCCGTTATCGCTGTCTGCCATCCTGACGCACGCGGCTCTCATTCACGCCCAGGACATGGCGGCTCACGATCATTTCGAACACGAAGGCACCGACGGCAGCACGCCTTCCCAACGCATCGCACGGGTGGGATACAAATGGCTAACCGCCGCGGAGAACATCGCACTGGGGCCGACCACTGCGAAACAGGTGATGGACGGATGGCTGGCGAGTCCCGGGCACTGTGCCAACATCATGGGACCGCGTTCGAAGGAAATGGGCATCGCCTACGCAGTCACGCCGAACGGCAGAGATATCTACTGGGCGCAGGATTTCGCGAGCCCGCAGTGAACGGGCCTGGGGACACGCACCTTACGCTGCTCTAAGGAGCATTGCCCCGAAGAATCTAACCCTTGCGGGGCTCCGTGCTCGCGGGATTCTTGTCCACGTCCGTAGCTACCGCGGAGGCAGCTTTCCCCGCCAGGTCCAACGCAGCCTGCTGGGCTGCTGATTCGAACGCCGCGGCGACTGCGCCCATGCGATTGTCTGCAGCGGGTTTCAACGCAGTCGAGACCAGAGTCGCGATGAGTTCGCGATCCTTGATGCGGATCAGGCGACTGACGAAAGTGACCCGAACTTGTGGACTGCCGCCGTCGCCCTCGGCGTACTCGGATTGGAAGTCACGCACTTCGACGTCGAGGATATAGTCTGCGGATACGCGCGTCTGTTCGGACGTGACGCTGCGAAACAATTGCTGCTGGTCGAGCGACCCCACCAGCAAGGTCTGCACGACTTCGCTGACGCTGCCGCCCCATTCCGTTCCCTTGTAGTGATCCAGCAGCCGGCCCTTCTGGACGGCGATGTGCCGTGAATCCAGGCCAGGGATCACATCCGGCCGTGCAATCGCCAGGTCTATGGTCGAAGCCCGCGATGGCGTCGGAGCTTTCGCGAGCGGTGCCGCTGCGAGCACATAGTTGGTCGGAACCGGTGTTTCGCTGTCGAACAGCGACGCAGTACTGCAGCCGCACAGCCACGCGACACCGGCAGCCGCGGCGATCGTTTCGAGGAGGCGTGACTTCATGGCGGAATCTCGACGCCGCTCTGGGGCGGCTCATAAATGATTTGCGACGGATTTTCCTGCAGGCTGCGTGACAGGTCGCGAAATTCGCGTGCCGCCGATCGCGTCTCGCGCACGAGCCTCTCCAGTTCGAACAAGCCATTTTCGGTGAAGTGGCCGAGCTGCTGTTCGCTGTTCTGCGTGAACCGATCGACGCGCATCGATGCCTGCGCGAGATTGTCGGCGACTTCGTTCATTTTCTGGAGCGCTGCATGGACTTCGGGACGCGAGTCGGTCGCCAGGCCGTTCAGCTGTTCGGCGGACGAATGAATCTCTTTGACCGTGGCGCGTAGCTGATCGACCAGCACATTCACATTGCGTGCAGTCGCCGGCAGGCCCGCGGTGGTTTCGCGAATACTGGCCAGCGTGCCCGACAGCGATTCGAGATTCTGGTCGGACAGGACGCGGCCGACCCGTTCCAGCAGCGATGTCGCGCGTCCCATCAATTCGGGAAGGCTCGCGAGGAACGTATCGAAGTCCGAGACCACCGATTCGATGATGGGATACTTCTCGCCCTGTCGCAGCGCCGCGGTCTTCTCGACGTCCGCCGCCTGGTACAGATTGATATAGAGCAGGCCGGTCACGCCCTGCAATCCCAGGCTCGCACGCGTGGCCGAAGACACCGGCGTGGTCTCGTCGATTTCGACCAGCACTTTCACCCGCGTGGCATTCTGCAGGTCGATGCCTAGCTTGAGTACGCGTCCGACATCGACGCCGAGGTAGCGCACCGGGCTGCCTCGATCGAGTCCGTTGACGCTGCCGGCGAACTCGATTTCGTAACGGCTGTAATTGCGGCCGTCGCTCGCGTCGGTGTACCAGAGCAGGAAGACCACGCCCATCGTGATGACGAGCAGGATGAAGGTGCCGACGGCGACGTACTTGGCGTCTCTTTCCATGGTCAGTCCCGCGGCTCCGGCTTGGTGGAGGTCTGGTCGGCGCTCTTGTCGCCGGACGCATGGTCGGGCGCTTGTACCGCACGCGCTCTCGGACCGTGGAAATACTCCTGAATCCAGGGATGCGGGTTGCTCATGATGCCGTCGAGCGTATCGACCACGATTTTTCTGTCAACCAGCACCGCGACCCGATCGCAGGTGGTCATCAGCGTGTCGAGATCGTGGGTGATCATCACCACCGTGAGCTTGAGGCCGCGTTGCAGGTACAGCACGAGTTGGTCGAAGTCGGCGGCAGAAATAGGGTCCAGGCCCGCCGTCGGTTCGTCCAGGAACAGTAGCGACGGATCCAACGCCAAGGCCCGGGCCAGCGCCGCGCGTTTGATCATGCCGCCCGATAGCTGCGAGGGCAGCTTGGCGCCTGCATCCACGGGCAAGCCGACCATGCGCAATCGCAGCTCGCTCAACTCGGACAGCGCCTCCTTCGAGATGCGAAAGTATTCGCGAATGGGCAGTTCGATGTTGTCGGCGACGGTCAGCGAACTGAACAGGGCGCCCTCCTGGAACGTCACTCCGTACCGCTGCTTGACCGCAAGCAGTTCGGCTGCGGGCGCCTTTGTGATGTCTTTACCTTCAATCACAACCTGCCCGGCGGCCGGTTTGTTGAGGCCGAGCATGGTTCGCAATAGCACGGATTTGCCGCTGCCCGAGCCGCCCACGATGCCGAGCACTTCGCCCGGATAGACATCGAGGTCGACGCCGTCGTGAACCACCTGCGTGCCGAACTTGTTCACCACGCCACGAATGGAAATGATGGGTTTGCGGTCCTGCGCCGGCTTGCGGGCGGAGGGAGTGCGACGAGCCATCAGAAATCCAGCTCCACGAATACGATCGCGAAGATCGCGTCCGCGAAGATCACCAGGAAAATGGATTCGACCACGGCGACCGTGGTGAGCCGGCCCAGCTCGCGCGAAGACTCGCGGACCTGCATACCGCGATAGGTGCCGACCAGGGCGATCAACATTGCAAAGACGGGCGCCTTGATGAACCCCGCCCAGAAGGTCGTCGGGGCCAATGCATCCTGCACGCGCGGAATGAACTGCGACAGGTCGATACCCAGCAATACATAGGACAACAATGCGCCGCCCGCGAGACCCATCCCATCGGCGATGATCGTCAGCAGCGGCAGTGCGATGATGAGGCCGATCAGGCGCGGCTGGACCAGCACCTCGAAGTAATCGATGCCCATCGATTCGAGCGCATCGATTTCCTCGTTCAGGCGCATGACGCCGATTTCAGCCGCGAAGGCGCTGCCGGAGCGGCCAGCGACAATGATGGCCGTCAGCAATACACCCATTTCGCGCAGCACGGCGATGGCCACCAAATCCACGGTGAAAATGTCGGCGCCGAACTGGCGCAGCTGTTGTGCCGACAGGTACGCAATGATGACGCTGATCAGGAAAGCGATCAGCGAGACGATGGGAATGGCCTGGATGCCGGTCTCGTAGATATGCCGCGTGATGGACGGCACGCGCAATCGGTGCCAACTCACCAGTGAGCGCACCAGGGTCATTGCGATGCGGCCGAAGAACCCGAGCGATTGCACCGCGCCCCTGAACTGGCTGACGGAGGCCTTGCCTAAACCGGCGAGGGCACGCGACAACACGCTTTGGTCGTGTTCGGTTGCAGGCTTGCTGTCCTCTTCCTCCGACTCGCGTGTCAGCTCATCGAGGAAGTGAAAATGGTCCGGCGGCTCGCCGACGAACTCGATCTTGCCGCCGGCGGCCGCAACGGCTTCGAGCCGCTTGCGCAGCAACCAGGCCCCGGACAGATCCAGCCGCTCGAGCTTCGTGCAATCCACGACGACGTGCTGCTGGCCGGAGACGTCGATACCGTCGAGGCTCTCTTCCACCTGGGAGATGTTGTCGATGCACCAGCGGCCGCTCAGATGCAGCGTCAGTGCGTCGCCGGACGATTCTGATTGCAATAGCACGTGGTTGTCGGTGGCCCGGTCGCGTGGACGGCGCAGATCCTAACTCATCGCGCGACCGGAACGAACACGTCATTCGCGGGCCATGGAGCGTCGTAGCGTCCGGGCGATTTATCGGCAACCCCACTCGCCGCATCAACGCAAGGCACGGTACATTCGCTCAGTTCCACGCACACCCTCGATAGGCCTTTGCCACATACACCCTGACTGACGCATGCCCGAAACACCGCCCGTGGTCGATGTCCTGCCGCAGCTGCTGGTGCTGCTGACCTTTTCGGTCCTGGTCGTCAGCCTGTTCCGGCGCCTGAAGATGCCGCCCATCGTCGGCTATCTCGCGGTGGGCATGCTGCTCGGTCCGTATGCGCTCGACTTCGCGACGCAGGGTATCGCTCCGGTGCTGTCGGACCTGGGCGTGGTCTTCCTGGTGTTCACGCTCGGGCTGGAATTCTCGCTGCCGCGGATGCTGTCGATGCGGCTGGAAGCGCTAGGCATGGGCGGCGCCCAGGTTGTAGTGACAACCGCGCTCACTACCGGGCTGCTGTGGGGAGCATTCGATATCAGTCTCACGGTGGCGCTCATCGTCGGCGGCGCGCTGGCCATGTCGTCGACGGCCATCGTCATCCGGCAGCTCAGCGACCAGGGCGAGCTGAATCAAAGCCACGCCCGCATCGCCATCGGCATACTGCTGTTCCAGGACCTCGCCTTCGTTCCGTTCCTGGCGCTCGAAAGCGCGCTCGCCGGCAATACCGGACAGCTGCAGATCGGTCCGATCCTGGGCTCCATTGCACGCGCCGCCGTTGCATTGATACTCGTGCTCACCGTGTTGCGCTGGATCGTACGGCCCTTGTTCCATGAGATCGGGCGGTTGCGCAGCACGGAGTTGTTCACGCTGACAGCGCTGCTCGTGTCGCTCGGGGCCGCCTGGGCAACGCACGAAGTGGGGCTGTCGATGGCGTTGGGCGCGTTCCTGGCAGGCATGCTGCTGGCGGAGACGGAATACCGTCACCAGATCGAGAGCGTCATTCGTCCGTTCCGCGACGTGCTGCTGGGATTGTTCTTCATCACCATTGGCACCTTGCTCGACCTGCAACTGCTGTTCAGGAACCTGTGGCTGGTCCTGCTGCTGGTATTGGTACTGCAGGTAGTGAA
>Ga0157380_10000386_pt1 | contig 26600 bp, 23 predicted proteins | sample S35metaG_FD_119757 | JGI IMG/M metagenome (GOLD analysis project Ga0157380, IMG submission 119757) | Switchgrass rhizosphere microbial communities from Kellogg Biological Station, Michigan, USA - S3-5 metaG | ecosystem: Host-associated > Plants > Roots > Rhizosphere > Soil | place: USA...
TTCCGCCTTCGGAAACCTCAACCTCAATTCGCCAGGGTGCCGACGGAGCGTGGAGAAAAACAGTTAGTTGGATCAGATTTCGCCGGGCCCAGGTGAGGATGCGAAGGTCCTCGATGCGAATCGGTGGGGCAGGTTCTAACCAAACTGTTTGCCAGATCCCGGTGGTGCAATAGTAATCGATGCCTTCAGGCACTCCCGTGTGGGATTGTTTACCGCGTGGTTGTTGCGGATCCTGCCGGTCTACAACTCGAACTGTCAGACGGTTGTTGCCACGTTTGGTATATGGAGCGATGTCAAACTGAAAAGGAATATGGCCACCTTGATTGTGACCAACTTCTTGTCCGTTTACCCAGATCGTGGATGAATAATCAACGGCGCCGAAGTTGAGTAATAAATCCTTTCCAGACCAATCCTCCGAGAACTCGAAGCTACGCGCATACCAAACAACTTCGTGGATACTTTTGTCGTTTATGCCGGAGAGTTCAGTTTGATAGGCAAATGGAACTGTGATCCTGCCGGGCAGTTTCCTTCCGTCTTGCCATCCTTCCGACAAGCCGACTTCTTTATCATCAAACGCAAACTCCCATTCACCATTAAGGTTGATCCAATCGTCGCGTACAAAATGTGGGCGTGGATGCTCGGGACGGGGAACAGGTTTTTGTTCGTCGCTCATCGGCGGTTGCTGGACCATCGAGGTTTGTTTACTCAGATCTGTTTTGCCGTTGAAATCTCACAAAGATGTGACGTCCTTTATTCATGTTTGCATCAATTCTTCCGAGTAAGATGGTCCTACTCTTTCCCTGACTGGCTTTAGCAAGCGATCGAAATAACGTTGCTGACGTTCTATTTCACGAGCGAGCGGTTCATATATCTCACGATTCCCGTCTTCATCTGGATAATCCCAAAGGCCGTTGTGGCAGTGACGATCATCAACCCATCCAGGATGATTGACGATTGGATAAAGACAGATGCCTTCAACCTGAGCACCTGCGCGCATCGCCAGGCGCACTTGTTTGCAAATATAGCGAAACCACGAAGGCCGGGCTTCATCTTCAATACCTGTCTCGGCAACAAACAACGGCCGCTCGTAACGCGCGTAGAACTCTTTGATCAAGTCGCCGAAGGGTCGATATCGAGGATTCGTAGGCTCAATGAATGAACCACCGAGAATCCATTGGTTGTGCACGTAGTAGTTGATGCCGATGAGGTCGAGATACTTAGGCTTTCCGCCAAGATGCGGCTTCACGCGGCCACTCAACATGTCAAATGCTTCGTACTGCGAGAGCCGGTAGTTTTCTGCATCACGACAGTGCTTCGGATTATTCGGATCGTCGGGAAGAACGTTGATAATAGGATCGATTTGCGCGATGCGCGTGCGTGAGTTCACATCCCACACGGCCTCGGTCGCGGCGATAGCCGAACGCACGAGTTGATCCTTCAACTCATCGCCTCGATTCCGTGCGTAAGGATTCAGCCATAAGGAGTCGCCGCCTCCCCAGGCGAAGAAAGAAATCTCGTTGATTGGACAGATGAACGGAGTCTCGTCGCCTTCTTCACGCAGAAGTTTTGCAAACGCACGTGCGAGACGCTCGAATGCTGTCACAAACTCGGGCGAGAAGATGTCGAGCCAATCGGGCCAACCGTAGTGGCAAAGGTCCCAGATAACTTGTGTACCTGTCTCCCTCGCGGCACGGATCATTCCCAGCGCGCTGCTGAAATCGAGCTTGCCGGGTTGCTGCTCGATGAGGTGCCAGCGAATCCCCTCTCTGGCTGTTTTGATTCCGAGTTGATGCAAGCGAAGGTAGTCGGGCTTCGCGAGTACGTCGTGTTTAGTTGCGGCGATTTCGTCGAGACGTTTACCGGACGGAAGGTAATGAGTAGAACATTCAAACCCGCCTAAGAGAAAACTTTCAAACAACCCTTCGTATTTAATCATCCTGAAAAGCCAGGAGCAGGAGCACCGAGCAGGAGCAGGACAGCGCCGAACCTGCTGCTGCTCCTGTCTACTGCACCTGCTCCTGGGTCTCCTGCCTGCTGACTCACTGCGTGAGCGTCAATTCCTTTCTGACTTCGTTTCCTCTGAGCCTGCGGCTGCCAAGATCCACAACAGATGTGTTCGCGGTTCCCAACCGCACAGCCTCTTTGCGCTTGGCGCTTACCATCTTAGCGTAAACGGTCAGAGCCTGCGCGACGATCTGATCCATGTTGTAATATTTGTAGGTCGCCAGACGCCCGACGAAGTGAACACCAGTTGTTTCATCGGCTAAAGCTTGATACTTCGCATACAAATTAGCGTTCTCTTTTCTCGGCACCGGATAATACGGATCGCCTTCAGCTTGCGGAAACTCGTACACAACACTCGTCTTGGAGTGTTCCTGCCCTGTTAGATATTTGAACTCCGTCACACGCGTGTATAGCTGCTCATTCGGGTAGTTGATCACGGGCGCTGACTGGAACGTCGGCTTGTCGTGTGTTTCATGCTTAAACTCCAGCGACCGGTACGGCAGTTTTCCATAACAGTAGTCGAAGAAAGAATCCACCGGTCCGGTATAGATCATTTCCCGGTACGGTATCTCTCGTTGAATCTCACGATAATCACAATTCAGCAGGATCTTGATGTTTGGATGGTCCAGCATCTTCTCAAACATCGCCGTGTACCCGTGCAGCGGCATTGCCTGATACGTATCGGTGAAGTAGCGGTCGTCGCGATTTGTCCGCGTTGGCACGCGTGAAGTCACGCTGGCGTCCAGTTCCGACGGATCCAATCCCCATTGTTTGCGCGTGTAGTTGCGGAAAAATTTTTCGTACAGTTCGCGGCCAACTGCGTTCACCACGACGTCCTCGGAAGTTCGAATCTGCTCGCAAGGCTCCGCGACACGCTTGAAAAAATCCTCCACTTCAAACGAAGTTAGATTCAGACCATACAAAGCGTTGATCGTGTCGAGGTTGATTGGAATTGGAACAATCTGACCGTCGACACTGGCGCGAACGCGATGCTGGTAGGGACGCCACTCAGTGAATCGCGAAAGGTATTCAAACACTTCGCGCGAGTTGGTGTGAAAAATATGCGGGCCGTACTTGTGAACGAGAATACCGTCTTCGTTGTAATGATCATAAGCGTTACCGCCAATATGCGGCCGCTTATCACAAATGATTACTTTCTTATTAGAACCCCGAGCGAGACGCTCGGCCAGTACACTTCCAGCGAATCCAGCCCCTACAATCAGATAATCGAACATGTCATCTTTTCCCCCTTGAAATATATGTTGGTCAATGAATCAGACAGCTCCGGCACTGCCGGCCGCTTCCGTTTTATGAAGTCCGAGATTCGGCGATTTCACGGCGGGCTTGCGCTGCCGGCCTGAGCCAATCTCTTCTATTAATTTCCACATCTCCGACCACGTGGAATCCCACGACATCTGAGAAAGAAACTTATCTACACTGCCCAACCACTCAGTTCTGTCGTTATCTGAAGCGAGTAAACGCTCCGCTGCGAGACAGAATTCCTCGGGCGTATCAGCAATTTCGACGAGACCTTTTTCTCCGTAAGGTCGAACCACGTCGGTTATCGACGTGGAGATAACCGGCTTGCCTGCCGCCAGGTACTCAGGTGTTTTTGTCGGACTGATGAACTTGGTTGATTCGTTTCGAGCGAACAGCAGCAACGCGACGTCCCAACCCGCGACGTATCGTGGAAGGTCGCGGTAGGGTTTGCTCCCGAGGTAATGGATGTTTGGAGCTGTCGGTAAAGCCGCCGGATCGATCTTCACGACAGGCCCGACGATAACGAACTGCCAGTCGGGGCGCGCTGCGGAGACAGATCGCAACAACTCGATATCAAATCGCTCATCGACTACACCGAAGAATCCGAGACGCGGATGCGGTATGTCTTTCTGATCGTCCGGTTCAGAAGCCGCATCAAATGTGCGCGACTGCATGAAATGATCGCGATCGATGCTGCTCGGAAACGCGTGAACGTGTGGATGTTGAGACTTCTTCACTTCATAAAGACTTTGACCGCCGGTGAACACAAGATCTGCTCTTGCGAACAACTCCGTCTCGAGGTCTCTTAGCTCCTGTGGCGCTCCCTTAAACGCTGAAAGCTCATCCATGCAGTCAAAGACAGTGACTGAAGGTTTTAAGTGTCGTGTGAAATCCAGCGCCATGGGCGTGTAATACCAAAGTACAAAGTCGCGCACACTCTCAGTCGTCAGCAGGCGATCGATCATCTGACGTAACACTGCGCCCGTAGCTACGCCGCTGCGCAATCCAACTGGCAACCGTGGCACAACCACTTTGACTCCAGAATCTGCTTCTTTCACTTCCAATCGCATAGAACCTTCGTCGAACACGGGCTCCTCAACAAAGTAGACACGGCGGCTGCGCGCCGCACGACTCAGAAGGTGCTGAGGTCGCTGATACACAAAGTCCCAGCGCAAATGCGACAAGCAAACTAGATCACCGGGATAACCTGTTTTGCGTGACGACGCGTTCGACCATTCATCAGTCGCGCCAGTGACGCCGCCTTCAACTTCGTTGTGCTTTTTCAACCACGTTTTGATCAGTTCATTTGGATACATAACCGTCGAATCCGTCTCTGCCATATCAGTTTCGTTCCTCTCAAAGTCCTGCGTTCCGACAGACAAATCCACATTCGCCCGGAAATATCCCTAGCCTGGGAGAGCGGAATGGATCCTTGTTTAGCTCAGTCGATCTAAACACTGTGAAGGGTCTCAGCGGCTAGAGACGCTCGTCGCGAGGCTAAATAAATAATTGCAGTAATCGTGGTGAACTTTTCGCCTCATTTCAGTACGCCGCAACCTAGTCTCGTTGTTTTATCGTCCGCTTTCTTAATCGTTAGATCGCAGCCATTGCCCGAGTGGCAAGCTCAATGCCAGAGGTTGAATCAAGTTTCCGGCGAGTCTTGCGTCGCAATAGCGAATAACTATTTACAACTTTACGTCTAAGCTTTCTGTTTCAGACCGCACAGATCAGAAAATCGACACACACTTGTTTGAGTTTTGCCAATCGTTCACGGCGCACAGTGCGCATCGCAAATGGTTCGGCATTTGCTACCTGAAATTATTCGCAAATACCGAACTGATTAACAAACGAATTACTTTTACAAAGGGGAAGCAACTGATGACACGTGGAGAATTTTCGCAAGGAACGGACTTGGTGAGTAGAACGAATCTTAACAACGTAGAGCGAGCAGCTTCATTGATTGGCGGAGCGACTTTGCTTTTTGTCGGCCTTAAACGACCGTCCTGGGGCGGCTTGCTGATGGCGGTCGCGGGCGGTGCTTTAGTTCACACCGGTGCCACGGGATATTGCGTTGCTTATAGCGCGCTTGGCAGAACAAGTAATGGAACATCAGTCGCCGACGATGACAATGTCGCGCGAGACGTGCACGTAGAGAAGTCGATCCTGATTAATAGAGACGCCACAGAGCTTTATTCCTACTGGCGGGAATTTGAAAACCTTCCCGCAATCATGCGGCACCTCGAAGCAGTAACGACGTTCGACGACCAAAAATCACACTGGGTCGCCATTGGTCCCGCCGGAAAGAAATTCGAATGGGATGCAGAAATCTACAACGAAAAGCCCGATGAACTGATTGCTTGGCGATCAATGCCGGGAGCAGACATCGTAAATGCCGGCTCCGTGCATTTCGAACCTGTTGGGTTCGGACGCGGCACCAGGGTCAAGGTGGTACTCAATTACAACATCCCGGGCGGAAAGTTGACCGCGCTCTTCGCGAAGCCCTTCGGGACTGAACCTGGTCAGCTGATAGAGGATGATCTACACCGCTTCAAACAATTGATGGAGACTGGCGAGCTTCCAACCGTTCAGGGGCAACCAGCCGGGGTCGCTACTAACGGCAAAGCCGCGCGAAAGCCAAAGTCAGGCGCAGCAGTATTGCCCAAAGAAGTTACAGGTGGTCGCGAGCAGGCTCAGACTGCGTAGAAAGGAGAAACGATGCGCGCTCTATGTTGGTTTGGCAAATACGATGTACGGATTGTTGATGCGCCTGAGCCAAAGATTCTTAATCCTCGTGACGCGATCGTGAGGGTCACGACTACCGCAATCTGCGGTTCAGATCTGCACCTCTACGATGGTTACATTCCGACGATGGAAAAGGGAGACATTCTCGGCCATGAATTCATGGGCGAAGTCGTCGAACTCGGTTCTGCCGTCAACAACCTAAAGATAGGCGATCGCGTGGTGGTGCCCTTCACCATTGCCTGCGGCAGCTGTTTCTTCTGTGAACGTCAACTCTGGTCAGCGTGCGACAACTCAAATCCAAACGCTCGAATGGCTAGCAAGTTCTACGGTTACTCGGGTTCGGGCCTGTTTGGCTATTCACACATGATGGGTGGTTACGCCGGTGGGCAGGCTGAGTACGTGCGCGTTCCGTTTGCCGATGTTGGTCCGTTGAAGATTCCGGATCATCTCGCCGATGAACAAGTGTTGTTTCTTTCTGACATATTTCCGACCGGCTACATGGCGGCAGAAAACTGTCAGATCCAAAAGGGCGACACCGTTGCTGTTTGGGGCTGTGGTCCAGTCGGACAGTTCGCAATCAAGAGCGCATATCTACTCGGCGCAGAGCGGGTGATTGCGATCGATAACAACGTGGACCGGCTTGAAATGGCGGCACGAGACGGTAAAGCAGAAACTATCAACTTTGATAACGATGATGTCTTTACCACGTTGAAAGAAAAGACTGCGGGAATCGGACCTGATGCATGTATCGACGCCGTCGGTCTTGAAGCTCACGGCACAACGATCGACGCGTTATACGATCGGGTTAAAACAGCTCTGTACCTGGCAACCGATCGCGCTCACGCGTTACGTCAGGCAATCTACGCCTGCCGCAAAGGCGGCACCGTTTCAGTTCCTGGTGTTTACGGTGGGTTTCTCGATAAGTTCCCATTTGGCGCTGCGTTTTCGAAGGGATTGACGTTCAAGATGGGACAGACACACGTTCACAAGTACATGGGTCAGCTTCTACGATTGGTAGACCAGGGCGCGATCGATCCGTCGTTTGTGATTACACATCGTCTGAATCTGAGCGACGCCCCATTTGGTTATGAAACATTCAAGAAGCAGGAGAACGACTGCATCAAGATCGTTTTGAAACCGTAAGGCTAGTGAATCGTGAATCGTAAATCGGAACTCACGATTCATTATTCACTTATCACAATTCACTATTCAGGGTTTACCATTCACGATTCACGAACGGAGAGACATGTCACAGAAAGATCGACAAAAGAAAGACGGACAGGACAAGAACAAGAAGAATCAGCGGATGCGAGAGAATGTTGCTGAGCGTCAGCAAAATGCCGAACCGCGCGAGCGGGGATCGAATTCAAAGGGAGAAGATCGAGGTCAACAGGAAAAGAGGCGATTCCCTCAGTCGTAGCCAGGAGCAGGAGCAGGAAAAAGCTTAGCCGCAGATTGCACAAATAGACGCAGATCAGAACGATCAGAGTTAGACCTTTGTTCTTAACTCATTAATTTCTGATCTGCGCTATTTGTGAAAATCTGCGGCTCACTTTTTCCTGCTCCTGCCTGCTGCTCCTGCTCCGGTTTACACTGCGGCCATATCCGCTTCGCTGATATCAAAATTCGCCGACACCTTTTGCACGTCGTCATGATCTTCGAGAGCTTCCATGAGCTTCAGCATCTGACGGGCCTCGCTACCTTCAAGCTTGATGTAATTCTGTGGCACCATCTCGATCTCAGCGACCTGCGTCTCAATACCAGCACTCTTCAGCGCCGCTGACACTGACTCAAAATTCTCTGGTGAGGTGATTATCTCAAAATTGTCTTCGTCATCGCGCAGGTCATCTGCGCCGGCTTCAATTACGATATCGAAAAGTTCTTCTTCCGGTTTTGCACTCTTATTAACAACGAGGTAACCCTTCTTATCGAACATCCAACCAACCGATCCACTCTCTCCGAGATTTCCACCGTTCTTTGAGAATATGTGCCGGATCTCCGCAACCGTGCGATTGCGATTGTCGGTCATCGATTCAATCAACAAGGCGACACCGCGTGGTCCATAACCCTCGTAGGTGATTTCTTCGTAATGGACGCCTTCTTCTTCGCCCGTGCCGCGCCGAATCGCTCTGTCGATCGTATCGTTTGGCATGTTGCCGGCCTTCGCGTCGCTAATCGCTTTTCGCAAACGCGCGTTTGCATCGGGATCCCCTCCACCCGTACGGGCGGCAACTGTTATTTCTTTAATGAACTTGGTGAAAAGTTTGCCGCGCTTGGCATCGAGCGCGCCTTTCTTGTGCTTGATACTATGCCACTTCGAATGTCCGGACATGTTTGTAGATCCTTCTGGAATGTGTAGTCGAATAGGACCTATAGGTCCCGATAAGTCCTATTGGCTTTGAGCAGTGAATGCGTGGTCGAAAATATATCACAGACGGCGATAGCCGTTCAGCGCCCAGAGTCACGACTTCAGGCCTTCGTATTCCTTTCTTGCCTCCGCCAACGGTGCAAGATTCGGATCGGCATCTTTCCACAATGCGAAGAAATCCTGATAAGCCTTTCGACTCGCTGCCATATCTCCAGACATGGCAGCCGCCCGTGCTAATCCAAGATAGGCTAACGGTCGCGCGGGGCTAAATGCGTCAATCCCGCGCCTATCAATAATGTTCTGGAATTCGCTCCGAGCCTCAGCGCCCTTTTTCAGATTCAGATATACATAACCGCGTAGATAGTTGTTAGTGGAACCGGCGAGGAACGACATGTCGTAGGTACGAACCGTCTCGAGTAATTGAAGCGCCTGTTCATAATTGCCGCGACTCTTCTCCATTGCCGCGCGCACCAATGGTGCGCCCAAAGAAGACAACGCTGTATCAAGGGGGTAATTCTTTGCCATCTCATCAAGTAGTGATTGCGATTGCGCAGTATCTCCACATAACGCGAAGGTCAAGGCAGCGTTCCCAAGTATTGCTCTGCCACGAGACTGCGCCAATGCCGCAGGCACATTCTGTTTCGCCTCCTCACTCCTGCCTATAAGCGCTTGATTCGTAGCCAAGGTAAGTAAGCTGGTCGCCGCATTCTCCGATCGCTTGTCTCTCACGAATAGAGCTATGGCTCGCCGGCTCATCTCCTCAGCCTTGTGGATTTGTCCCAAAGCGAAGTATGCCTGAGCCACAAACGATAAAAGATCCGCCTCCTGCGGCTTGCCACGCGCCCAATCAAGTTCTGTATTTATGGTGGTCCAATCGTTCCGCAGAAACGCGAACATTACACTATCAAGGTGAACGGTAACGGCGTCAGCATTCGCTGCTTTGATCTGATTCGAAACTTCCTGCGCTTCCTCAAATCTGCCGAGTCCAAGAAAAGCGCCGGTGAGATTCACGCGCGCACTGTTGTTTGTCGGACTCAAACGCAATGCGGCCTGCGCTTCTTTCCTGGCATCTTCGTAACGACCAAGTAGCAAGTACTGCAGGGCAAGATTATTATGAGGGATGTAATCGTTTGGATATAGACGCGCACTTGTTTCAAGCACTTCAATCACCTTTGGAATCTCGCCGGTGATGTAGCCATAGTATTTCTCAGAGATATAGAGCCGTTCTCTTTCACTTACCCGGTCCTTTAGTTCATATGCTTTCGTAACGTACTCTTTCGCTTTTTCCAATTCACCGGTATTGCCATAGAAGACAGCGATGCGGGCGTAAGCCACAGCAAAATTAGGGTCGAGCGATACTGCGCGCTCGTATAGCGCCAACGACTCGCGAGGCCTGCCCTTCGCCCTCTCTTCGTTACCCATCGTGAAAGCTTTTAATGCTTCAAGTGACGAAGTAGTAGCCTGCTCAACAGGCACGTCATACTTTTGTATCGAACTCAATGACTCGCCGAGCTTCTCGCGCAAACTCGAGGCGGCCGCTCCAAGCGACGATAAGACCTTCTCTTTGGCCTCGACTTCCGTTTGTTCGCGGGCGATCGACTCACCTGATTGCGCATTAACGGCTTCGAGCGTGATCACGTAGTTGGATCCGAGGCTCGATATCGAACCAATCAACAACGCCTTCAATCCTTGTCGTCGACAGATCTCCAGGCCGACATCTCGCGTTACCCGTTCATCTGGCGCACGATTCATATAGCGAAGCGTTTCCCGCACACGCTCTTCCGGAAAGATGTTAAGAAACGGCGATTGGGCCAACTGCACCGAGAGGGCTTGTTTCAACGTCCCATCAAACACTGGTTCACCCGTTGTGTTGACAAAGTCAGCCAGTAAAACTGTGTCTTTGTCAGTCAATGGCTTCGCTTTGTTGAAGTGAACTAAGGCTGCGATGATTCCGATAACAACGATCGCGCCGATCAGCGCCGCTGCAACTTTGTGATGGCGAATGCCACTGACAATGTACTCGGCGCTCGATACAGTCGGTGCAGTCCTCATCTCCGTAGGCGTAACTTTGTCGGAAACCGTCGGCGCGGCGACTGCTGAGGAAATGTTCGATCTTGTAACACTCTCCGGAGCTACAGATCTCTCAAGCTCAACTTCAAACTCCAACTTCTGCCTCAACCGCCTCAGATCTGTAATCAGTTCCTTGATCGTCTGGTAGCGCTCGTCCTTTGCTTTGCGAAGAGCCTTCATAACGATCCAGTCGAGCTCTGCCGGAACGTTTGGAGTAAAACGGGCAATCGGCGCCGGCTCTTTTTGTGTGATCGCAACAAGAACATCCGTTGCCGTCTCACCCTCAAACGGCAATCGTTCAGTAATCATTTGGTAGATCACAACGCCGAGACTCCAGATGTCGGCCCGCGCGTCGACCGGTTTGCCACGAGCTTGTTCCGGCGACATGTAATGCGACGTCCCCATCACTACTCCGGCATCAGTGTGCACGAGCACACGCGTTGCTGCTTCTCCGTCAGACGGTGTGCGATCAGTGGAGTCCTCGGTCAGCTTTGCAAGACCAAAGTCGAGAACCTTCACATAACCATTTCGCCTCACCATGATGTTGTCGGGTTTGATATCGCGATGAACGATGCCTGCACCGTGAGCTTCTTCTAGCGCAGCAGCGACTTGCACAGCGATGTCCAGAATCTCGCCAGGTTCTAATCGAGCCTCGGCTAATTTCTGCCGGAGCGTTACACCATCGATGTATTCGGTAGCAATAAAGTGACGGCCGTCGTCGTTACCAACTTCATAAATGGTGAGGATGTTCGGGTGATTCAACGCCGACGCTGAGCAAGCTTCCTGCTCAAATCTGCTGAGGCGATCTCTGTTGGTTGTGTATTCGTCGCTGAGGATTTTGATTGCGACCTTTCGTCCCAGCTTCATATCCTCAGCGAGATAGACTTCACCCATCCCACCGGCACCGAGTTTTTTGAGAATTCGATAGCGAGAGATCTGTTCCATTTGTACTTACTTCACTGTCAGGGCCTGAAGCTCTTGCGCCGTTATTCCTTTGACAGCAATCTTTTTCATCCGCGACGCTTCACCTGAAACAATCGTGACCGAGCTCGCTCTCACTTCCAGTTTCTTCGCCAGCAGTCGAATCAATTCTTCGTTCGCTGCTCCAGCCACTGGCGGCGCAGCTATCCTCACACGCAATGTCCCGTCCTGTTCTCCGACAAGCTCACTCCGCGATGCTCTCGGTACAACTTTTACATTAAAGATAAGGTGGCCGTCGCGAGTAGAGTAGTCAATCACCAGCCGAACCTAAAGTGTTATTTGACCCGCACCGCGCAACAAAGTGCCAGCAATAGCCTGCTGAAACAGCCACAAGATTAGAAAAGCGACGATCGGAGAAATGTCGAGCATACCTAACGGCGGGACGATCCGTCGCAGCGGTCCCAGCAGAGGTTCTGTAGTCTTAACCAGGAATCTCATGATGCGATTTGAGTAGCTGACCATGCCCCAGGAGAAAACAATCCGCATGAAAATGAAGATTATGTAGAGTGAAACAGCGCCGTAAATGATGAAGCCTAATGCCGACACCATCGCTCCATGACGCACGCTGTTTAGTAGACCTGCGGCAGTGTAGGCGAGTGTCTCAGCCAGTTGCAGCACAAACCAACCAAGGAGTATCGCAATTAATATCACCACAACGGGCGAGTACTTCGGATCGATACCAAAACCCATTAACCCGCGGCGCATGCGAGACACGAACGGGTCGCTGAGTTGGCGAATTAACAAAGAAGGCCTCGAGAATGGATTGAGGTTGGCAGCGTCTGCAATCAGACGGATCACCATCAAGGCAATCACCGCAATGATGGCCGCCACAACAATCCATTGAACAAACAGAAACGTTCGGCTAATAACTAGCATAGTCCTCTATTCTAAACGTCCGCAGCGTTACGACCGTTCGCCAAATATCGCAGTGCCAATCCTTACCAGGGTTGCGCCCTCTTCGATCGCAACTTCAAAATCGTGGGTCATTCCCATCGAAAGTTCTCCCACCGCCCTGCCAAAACTACCACGCGCCTTTAGTTCATCACGCAGCTGTCGTAATCGGCTAAAGAATGGACGTACCTGTTCTGCATCGTCAAAGTAGGGTGGTACACTCATCAATCCAATCAATCTCAACCGTTCGCAGTTCTTGACTCGCTCAGCAAGATCAAAGACGTCTCGCTCATCGAGACCTGATTTGGTTTGCTCTTCCCCAAGGTTAACTTGGATAAGAACATCCAACACCTCTCTTCCCTCTTCACCGCAAAGTCGATCGAGGCGCTGCGCCAGCGCGACGGAGTCGAGAGAGTGTATAACATCAAAGAGTCTTACCGCCTTCCTTGCTTTGTTGGCTTGCAGATGACCAACTAGATGCCAACGAACTCGGTCTCGTCCTACCCCCTGAATCTTTGGCTCTGCTTCCTGCAAGCGATTCTCCCCGACGTCCGTCACGCCGCACGCTATTGCTGTTTGGATACGATCGCTTGAGTGCGTCTTACTAATAGCGATGAGTTTAATGTCACTCGCGGAGCGTTTAGACCGGACGGCGGCTGCATTGATGCGTCCAATAACGTGAGTTAATCGATCGCACAAATCATCCTTAATGTTCGCGGTAGAACTCATCTGACTCGACATCTGAATCGACTTGGATACAACGAAACATCAACTGATCGCCTACTAAGCAAGTGAACGTTATCGTATATCAAAGGCAAATATCCCGCGACATCTCGTGGCAACTGACGCCCAGATGAGATCCGCACGATGGGCAATCTGGCGTTTCTTGACACCTTCTAAAGCGGTTCGCATAATGACGTGCCCACTTGCGGATGTGGCGGAACTGGCAGACGCGCAGGTCTCAGAAGCCTGTGATGGTGACATCGTGGAGGTTCAAGTCCTCTCATCCGCACCAAATGGTTTAGTCAGGCGAGCTTCTTCGGAGCTCGCCTTTTTATCTGCGAGCTGAATTGTTAATTGTTGTTAAGGTCGGTCGTTTACAAACCACCATGCACTTACTTTCAGCAGTGCATCTCGCATCTCATTGACATCATTAAAAAAATTGCCACGGAACACTAAACCACGGTGTTCTCGTATCAAGAGGTTAGTCGAAAGGGGAGCTTTACATGAACGTGGACCAAGCAGCATTTATGGATAGCGACAGTCTGCGCCCTGCCGCTCTTTCCACAAGCGCTGACAAAACTGTGCACTTAAAACTGGCTGAACGGCCCGACCGCGACCGCCTTCAGAGGGTGGTTGATCTCGCAGCGGTACTTCTGACTGAAGCCGAAACGCTCGCAAGAGACAAAGCGTTTACCGATGAAGCAACGAGACTGAGGCCGCTTGATATTCTTGGCGGCATCGATTTCTACGCTGAAGTTCAGCGCTTTGAAACTCATCTGATTAAGATGGCTTTGGCTGAAACCGGTGGGAACCAGGCGAGGGCAGCGCGGTTGCTTGGGATTAAGGCGACTACCTTAAATTCCAAAATCAAGCTATTCAACATCCAGGCCGAGTAACGGCGGGCACTTCAGTTAACAGCTTCAGAAGGACCGATAGGCAGCGGCTCGTTGGCTTCCGAAATTACCAACGGCTGTTCTTCGAATAAAGTTGAATCCACCAGGGTCTGAATCCAGTACTGACCTGGCGTGGTGAAAGTAACATTCACGAAGAAACTAATATTGTCTGCGTGCCCGCCCGCAGCAATTTCAAACCGTGTTGGTTGTGAAACCACGACGGGCTGCTGCTTATCGGGCGTTAGAATTCTGACTTCCGAAAGGTAAGCGCCCTCACCGCTCCAATGACTCACTACCGCGAACTTGATTAACGATACCGGGAGGTGTTGGACCATTATGTTTTGGAACACTCCCATGAACGACAACTTATTACCAGCTTCGAGTCGCACATCGTCACACAGCAGCGTATAGATAAGTGTTAAGTTTTGTGGTTTTGATTCAGTAGGCATCTTGTTATTCCAATCGGTCGCAGCGAACTCAACCATCTCATTCTCCCCTGGCTTTAGCCTGGGGTCGCGGGCGCTGCTAATGTGCGGAACCGTTTCAACGGTTTACCCTGCGCCTTCGCCATCTGCAAAGAGATTTCAGAAACCGTTGAAACGGTTCCACATTTGAGAAGCTGATCTTAACCCCAAGCTAAAGCTTGGGGAATGAGATGGCCCCGACTAACTCAACATCTCTTTAAATGCTTGCTCGTCGAGGATCTGAACGCCGAGTGACTGAGCTTTGTCCAACTTTGATCCCGCTTCTTCGCCTGCAACTACATAATCGGTCTTCTTACTGACTGACGAGTTCACTCTTCCGCCGCGAGCCTCGATCAACGCGCGCGCTTCGTCGCGCGTGAAACTAGTCAACTTACCTGTCAACACAAATTGCTTTCCGGCGAAGCGTTCATCAGCGGCCGTCGTCGCCTTAGCTTCTGATTCAGTCTTTACTCCTGCTGCTCGCAGCCTATCACAAAGCTTCAGATTGCCCTCATCATCAAACCAGTCGCGAACACTTTCGGCGACCGTCAATCCAATCTCCGGAATGTCGTCCAACTCTTCAACAGTCGCCCGCGCAAGATTCTCGAGTGACCCAAAATGCCGCGCCAGGATCCCGGCATTTCGTTCCCCTACATGACGAATGCCCAGGGCGTAAATCAAGTTTGACAGGTCGCGTGACTTACTCGCTTCGATCTGCTCCAGCAGGTTTGTTGCTGACTTCTCAGCCAGGCGCGGAAGTGAACAGATCTGCTCAAGCGTCAATGAATACAAGTCACCAACATCACGGACGAGTTTCGCTTCAAGTAGTAGTTCGACAAGAACTACACCAAGTCCTTCAATCCGCATCGCGCGTCGTGACGAAAAGTGGATTAACCGACCCATCAGTTGCGCCGGACAATCAGCGGCAACACAGCGTGCTACGACTTCGCCTTCCGGTCGCGAGATCGCGCCACCGCAAACCGGACAGTTTTTCGGAGCGCGAAAAGATTTTTCGTTGCCGGTTCGCTTCGACTTAATCACGCTCAGGACTTTGGGAATGATCTCGCCGCTCTTTTCGATCATGACCCAGTCGCCGATCTTGAGTCCCAGGCGCTTGATCTCATCTTCGTTGTGCAGCGTTGCCCGCGAGACAGTCGTGCCGGCAAGAAAAACCGGCTCAAGGTTGGCCACAGGCGTCAGCGCACCGGTGCGACCAACTTGAACCGCGATTGACAAAACCTTGGTCGATGCTTGCCGTGCCGGATACTTATAAGCACTGGCCCAACGCGGGGCTTTCGACGTCGTTCCAAATTCATCTTGCAACGCAGTTGAGTTCACCTTGACGACGAGCCCGTCAATTTCGTAACCGAGATTGTCGCGCTGCGCTTCCATTTTGTTGGCGAATTCAATCACTTGATCAATTGAATCGCAGAGTGCGCGGTGAGGATTAACTCTGAATCCGGCCTTATCCATCCATTCAAGTGATTCCCAGTGAGTTGGAAACGGCTTGCGATCACCAACCAGCAAGTCGTAAGCGAACATGTCGAGCTTTCGCCGAGCGACCAAACGAGAATCTAGTTGGCGAATGGCGCCGGCAGCTGCGTTGCGCGGGTTTGCGAATCGCGGTTCGCCCAGCTCCTCGCGTTCTTCGTTGGTCTTCTGAAAGACATCCAGCGGAATAAAAACCTCCCCACGCACCTCAACGTCCTTTTGGATCTTCGACGCACCAGGCTTCAAACGGAGCGGAATTGCACGGATGGTTCGCGCGTTTTGCGTAACTTCTTCGCCGATTCGCCCGTCGCCCCGCGTCACTCCGCGCATCAACACACCATTCTCGTAATGGAGTGCGATTGAAAGGCCGTCGATCTTTAATTCAGCCACGTACTGCAACGACCGACCATCGGCCAGCTTTCGACAACGCTCGTCAAACGCACGCAACTCATCGATGTTGTAACTGTTATCCAGCGAAAGCATGGGCCGGCCATGAACCACCTCGGGAAAGCCTTCTGCCGGTCGCCCACCTACTCGCTGCGTCGGACTATCAGGTGTGATGAGGTCAGGATTCGCGGCTTCGAGTGCCTGGAGGTTTTCGATCAGTTGATCGTATTCACGGTCTGAAATCTCCGGACTGTCTTGAACGTAATAGAGTTCTTCATGCCGGCGGATCTCTTCACGTAACTTTTCGATCTCCTGTTTCGCTGACTTCGTCGCGGCCAAGTTTTACTTTTCCTTTTCCTTAACGGTGGTCACACGCGGAAGTCGAGCGGTGGGTAAACTCTCGCTGTCAGCGGCCGCTGCCCTGGAAGTTGCTTTGGGGTTCGACTCGGCGAGCTTATGAATCATGCGTCCAATGAGTTTGATGCTTTGGAGAAAATCATCAATCCGAATGTTTTCGTCAGGACCGTGAGGATTAGAGCCCGCGTAACTGGTTCCAAAAGAAGCGACAGGTGTTGGTGGTTGGTTAACACCACATACAGCACCGACTGGTCCGCTCGACGGATCCATCGGGTAGATCAAAGGCGGCTGGCCATAGACTTCCGTCGCCGAATCGATAACTGCGCGCGCCACTGTCGATTTCGCTGACGACTTTGCGAGCGGCGCATTACCGAGTTCGATGATTTCGATATCCTTGAACCCTCGAACGTCGAGGTGAGATCGCAAAAGCTCTAGGACTGTCTGCGCAGTCAGATCAGGGACCAACCGGAAATCGAGACGCGCGACCGCCGAGCTCGGCAAAACTGTCTTAGCGCCCGCATCCGTGTGACCTGTTTGAATTCCGCAAATCGTGCAGGTTGCGCCAAAGATGTGCTCCTTTACGAGCGTTTGGCCCTTCATCGCTCTAACCCAATTGGAGATACGGAATTCACGCTTCAATCCAACTTCATCCAGCTCGATTGTCTTTAAGACTTCTGAATCTTCATCGCTGATTGGGGCGATGTGAGAACTGAAGCCATCGATGGTGATCACGCCCTTCGGTGATGTCAGTGTTGCCAGGGCCTGGACCAAACGCCACGCCGGATTCGGCACGATGGTACCCCACTTCGAGTGCAGGTCCGCGCGTGCGCCATGTGCTCGCAATTCTAAAAACGTAATCCCTTTGAAGCCCAAACTAACAACTGGTGCTTCTCTTGTATCGCGATATCCTTCGTCCCAGATGCAACCATCGGCTTGTAGCAACTCAGGATTCTCGTTAGTGAAACGGTAGAGACTGGGACTTCCCAGGCCATCCTCGCCTTCCACTAGAAAGCGCAATGAGACCGGCAGTTTACCAAACGATTTCTGATAGGCCTCAATAGCCGCTAAGCGCGCAATCAAATCTCCTTTACTGTTCGCGGCGCCGCGCGCGTATAACTTGCCGTCAGTTATCGTTGCCGCAAACGGACCAACCGACCACTCGGTGAGATGACCGACTGGCTGCACATCATAGTGACCATAAACAACATAGCTGGAAGGACCAGATCCACACTCACCGTAGATGATCGGATAGCCGGAGCTCATGCGGAATGTTCGCGTGCCGATCCCGACACGTTGCATCAGTTGTTCAACCGTTTCGGCAATCGCGCGCATTCCCGTGCCGCGGGCAGCCACTGACGGCATGCGACAAAGCGCCTGCAAACGTTCGGTGAAGTTGCGGGCGTGGCGCTCCACGTATCGATCGAACTTCGTGAAAGGCACGGTCAAATACTTTCCTTCTCGTAAAACAAATACTTCGATTGATCGCGGCCGCGTTCAAACGCAGCACATACCAATCCTTCGGCAATTGCGTTTTTGAATTCTGAACGAACACGCGCCTGCTCACGACGCGCCGTCACCACATCCGCCTTCACTAGCACGCCCCATTCTGATGGTACGGCAATACTTCGCGCCAGCTTGGCCGTAATCTGATGGTCTTCGCCTGCCGCCAGCCGGCGAACTCGATCGGAGTTGAGCCTCCAACTCGCGAACAGACGATCGCTCTGAAGTCCCGGACGATTCTGTTCTTTTTGAGTAGGATCGGCGTTGTAATCCATTCCGTAGAAATTGTCGGCGAATGTTTCGACGATTACACCAAGTCGATTGAGATTGAAATGCGCATTGCGCGACTGCATTGGATCCCAGGTCCATTTGATAAAGTCGCGGCCTTCACCAAGAGAACGTTCGCGTTGCGCCCATTTCAATCGAGCGCCAATTCCCTTGTTTTGATAGTCCTTCGCCACCGCCATCATGTGCGAATAGCCAAACAGCTCATTGTTTGGTCGAACTCCGGCCATATGATGGACGAACCCAACCATTCTTTCGCCATCAAAGGCGCCGAGCGTCCAACCGCCTGCTTGGCGCGAAACGATCAAATGTCTGCGCGGCGAGATCTCGATATCCGGCAAACCAAAAGCCTCGCGTTGGAGAGAAATGCAGTTGTCAAAATCTTCGATTGTTGTGCATTCGCGAATAACAGGTTCCACAGTCAGTCTAGTATCCCTTCAAAGGCTTCGCAGGGAGTTGGATTGTCACGACGATTCCCTGAGGCTCACAATTTTTGATTGATACACTTCCTTCGAGCAGCTCAAGCATGCGGCGAGCGATGATGATTCCCAAATGATTGATATTCGGATCGTCGGCGCCGCTACTTTCCGGATCGAACAGTCGCTCCATTTCGGGCACCGGCTCCCCATTGTCGGTAATCTCGAGCTGCAATTGCGCAGGCTGATTGAGAGTAGCGGTAATCTTGACCGCATCGCCAATCGGACTACGACCGACGGCCCACGCGATAAAATTGAAAACGATCTGTCTAAATTTCCCCTGGTCGGAAACAATCGTTGTGATCTCAGGCGCAAGTTCGTATTCAATCTTTACTTCGCGCTTTTGCGCCATGCGAGCTGCCGCAGCGCACGATTCGCGAAGTGTTTCGCGAAGCGAGAACTCCTGCAAGAACACCTCAGTTTGACCCGCTTCCAAACGTGACAAGTCCACGAGTTGATTGAGACTCGCCTGGAGTTGGAAACCTGAGTCCTGCACCTTCTGACAAAAGCGGCGCTGAGTATCGGTCAGTTCCTCCTGGTCCAAGAGTATCTCACTGAACCCGAGGATTGACGTTAGCGGTGTGCGCAGTTCGTGTGACATCCGCGCCAGGAACAACGACCTGTAATGCGAGAGTCGTCGCAGTTCGCGGTTAGCGTCCTCCAACTCGGCTGTCCGTTGTCGAAGCTCGGTAATGAGATCGTCTACGCTTTTGTTCTTTTCCACGTCGTTGCCAATCACTGTATTGAGGCCCCCTTGTAGTTTCGTGCCTGGCCGATCCGCGCCTGGTCGACTAACCAAGCAGATCTCAAACATCTTCGATCTGTCGGGAACGGGCGATTGCAAAATGTCGTGTAGCGTCAATATAGATTTCGCTTCCAGCGGTGTCAAAGTCTTCTTCTTTATTCTGGCGTAAGATATGATCGGCTGGCGCCCCGGCGCGGTATTCACGCCCGAGCCGGGTCTGACCTGAACTCCCATGAATGGACAACTGAGCGAACAGCCGTTCGCTGAATTAGTTAGAGAGATTACAGCAAAACGACTGTCTGGCAGGTTGCGGGTCCAGCAGAACCGCGTAACCGTGGTCAGTTACTTTCGACGTGGGGTGTTCTTGTATGCGGCCGCGAATGTGCGCTCCCTTCGGTTGCAAGAGTACCTCACAAAACTCAAGGTTATTGAAGACTTAGACCTGAAGGACGTCGCTAATAACAGATCCGATCTCCAATTGGCGTCGGTGCTAGTTGAGAAGAATCTACTCGAAGCCAAAACCGCCCATGACGTTCAGTTGAAACAGGTGGCCGACGTCCTTCGTCTCGCGTTGATGTGGACTGAAGGCAGCTGGGAGTTTGATTATCGTTCACATTTGAATGAGCAGATCACCTTTAAACTCGATCCTGCGCCGCTACTTTTAGAAACAGCGCGACGCTTGCCAGGTAGTTTTCTATCGTCGCGCTTCCGAAATGAAACTGAACTCTTATCCCTTGATCCATCAGCGTCAAACGTCCAAGGGCTGGATCGAAAAGAGGTTTTGATTCTTTCGCAGTTAGAGCGGGCCAGACCATTGAACGAACTCATTGCTGTAAGCGGGTTCTCCGCCGAAGACACGATGAGAGCAATCTACGCGCTTGCGCTCTCGGATTTGATCATCCGTGAAAGCTGGAAGACTGCATTCCGCGAAACTGCGCCGGCGCCAGTTGAATCAACGAAGCCGACAGAGCCCGTCGCAGAGACCGACGAGCAGCCTCAGGTAAACCGTTCAGACGCACGTGATCTACCTCGCTACCTGGAGCGAGTGGAAGCGGCCTCGACACATTACGAAGTGCTGGGAATCTCTAGCGACGCTTCCGCCGATGAAGTGAAACGAGTTTATTACGATTTCGCGCGGCGTTATCACCCAGATCGATTTCGTCGAGAAGCAGCCGCTTCTATGCATGGACGAATCGAGGTGGCGTTTGCGCGCGTCGCGCGAGCGTATGAAACGCTTCGCAACTCCGGTGCGCGAGCGACATATGATTCAAAACTCGCCGCAGGTATTAAACCGGCGATGCAGTTTGTAGGAAGTCGAGCGAACGCCAGTTATCCACAGCAGGAATCCGTTTCAACTCAGGAGCAAGCGGAGGCTCGCTTTAGGGAGGGACTTGCCGCTTTGAAAGCCGGTCAGAGTACGGCTGCTATCAGTAACTTCGCATCCGCGGCCCAGGTATTTCCGAATGATGCACGCTACCGTGCGTTCTACGGACAGGCCCTATCGTTGAACGAGAAGAGTCGTCGGCTGGCAGAGGTTGAACTACAGGCGGCGCTAAAGCTGGAGCCGGACAATCCTGACTATCGAACGATGCTCGGACAATTGTATAAAGCATTGGGCTTCCAGCGCCGCGCCCGAGCGGAAGCTGAACGAGCCCTGGCTGCCGCCCCCAACCACGCCGGCGCGCGCGATTTATTAAATGATCTTTCGGAAACGTAAGGCTTAATTTGCAGGTCGACCCTCCCTGGCCGACGGAAACTCGTTAGGTTGCGAGTGGCCATTGGAAGGTCGCTCTACAATCTAAGGAAAACTACTGCACCATACTGTCGTTTGCTTTTTGCAGTCTTCCATTGTTGAATCAACAGTCACGAGCCTTAGTTCACAATGTCCGCTACTCAGCAAATAGAATTGATCGATACGGCGACTGACGAGGCTTTTCTTCAACTCGCCACCACGACGGATCGCTTCGAGAGATTCGACAACCCGCACGCCGTGCGCGTTGCGGCAATCGCCGATCAAATGGCGAAGGTCTTTCATCTTGCCCGCCACGATCGCGGGTCTTTGCGTGCCGCTGCGTTGCTGCACGATCTTGGCGAAGTTGCCATGGAGAGAGATTACATCCAGCGCGCAGGCCCACTAACGGTTGAAGATCGAATAGACCTGTGGCGCCATCCGGTGATTGGTGAACGAGAGGCTTCGAGGGTTGGGGCAGATCGAGCGGCGCAACTACTCGTGCGTTGGCATCACGAATGGTGGAACGGCTGCGGTTATCCCGATGCGATGCGCGGTGACGACATTCCTTTGGCCGCGCGGATTTTGCGCCTGGCGGATTCCTACGCAGCGTTGACTGACGCAAGACCATTTCGTCCCGCCCTTACAGCTGAAAACGCCACGAGCGAGATCGTAAGACGCGCGGCAGTGGAGTTTGATCCCACCGTTGTGAACGCGTTTCTCTCGCTTGCGCCAATAAAAGACCTCGAATCTTTTGCTAAGACTGATGAAAACACAACTGTCGAGAGTCCAAAGCCTGGAGGCTGGGACATGTTTTCGACTTTTATGCGATAGGGCCCCATGCAATTCACAAACGGCTGGCTAGCTTTTGAATTAGGAGTCTTGCGGCGATTGAAATTCTCGTCCGTCGCATTGCCGTTCACCGGCGAGCCGGAGATAGCCCTTCATCTGAAGCGGTGGAAAGTCAGAGTGTTGGCGAATGATCCGATGATGTGGTCACACATCAAAGCCACCGCACTCGTCGAAAATCATTCAGACTCGCTCACCGCAGAGGATCTCGACCTGCTGCTAGACGACGCTTACATCCCTCGAGACAAACTCGACAACTCTTCGCTTCTGAAATGGTTCAATGAAACCGATGCCTGGTGGTTTGATAATGTTCGATTCAACGCCGAGCGATTAGACCCTTACAAACGAGCAATCGCTCTCACCGCCGGAATGATGGTCGGAGACTATGTGCTTTCGTTCAACGAAAAGACTCGACACCTACGCGAGCCGTTATCGTTGTCAAACATCTTTCGATTAATGATCGAAACCTTGCCGGCCCAATACGACAATTCGCTGCGCAACCGAAGCACTAACCAGGACGTTCGCTCGTTCGTCGCCGAGCGTCATCACACGGATCTGCTCTTTCTCAGACTGCCGGGGCCAATAACGAAAACGAGTTTTAGCGATCAGCTTGTCACCTGGCGCGAAGAGTGGATTCGCGGGAGCGACGACTTCTGGACCGACCTGGAACGACAACGATTGTCACGACTTGGTTCGCGCGTCCAGAGCAAGCAGCAATATCTCGGATTTGTAGAAGACCTGTTGCGGACAGGCTCGCATATTCCCGTGTGGGCAATCGCTCACACTGAAAACGGATTTATTACAAATGATGAGTTGGTTGAGAAGGTGAGTTTGGTTCGTAAAACCGATGCGATCTATTCGAAAGACTTCTCAGACTTGCTCGGTGTGCGCGCCTCGCTGCTCATCGCCACTGCTTAGACTCTGCCACTGCTACATGTCAACCTTACCGCTTGGTTTCGTCTTTGCTCGAGCCTTTGAGATGAACTTATAACCCACGCCACGGACTGTGGTGAGATGTTTTGGCTGCGACGGCTCGTCTTCGATGTATTTGCGCAAACGGACGATGAAGTTGTCGATAGCTCGCGTGTCGGTGTCTTCGCGCAGGCCCCACACATCTTCGAGAATTGAACGGCGTGACACGATCCGTCCGTCATGCTTGATCAAGTAGCGCAAAAGCTCGGCTTCCATGACGGTCAAACGCACAATGTGATTTCCCGAACGGAGTTCAAGTGCGTCGAAATCGATAGTCTTACCGTCGAACTCGATTAGCTTGGGGGGTGTTTCAGGAGCGGTTGCTGATTCTTCGTTTGCTGTTCCGACGGGACGCGTGCTCCTCAACCATTCGCGGCGACGCAGCAACGCGTTCAGTCGTGCAATCAAAACTGAAAGCTCGAATGGTTTTGGAAGATAATCATCAGCGCCTGCTTCGAAGCCACGCAACACGTCCTGCGCCTCACCTCGCGCCGTCAACATCAAGATCGGTACAAACTGTTCCGCCTTGCGCAAACTCGAAGCAAGTGCGAAACCGTTCTTTCCCGGCAGCATCACATCGAGCACGACCACGTCATACGGCTTACGTTTCTTCAACAACAGGTCTTCGGCCGACTCCGCGTCAATTGCTATATCAACCGAAAAACCTTCTGCCTCCAGATTGAACCGGAGTCCATCTGCGAGGTGTTTCTCGTCTTCGACAATCAAAACGGCGCTCATCGCAATCACACGCGGGGCAACTGAATCGTAAACGTGCTTCCCTTACCCAATCCCGGACTCTCGGCGAAGACGCGGCCACCATGTTTTTCTACTATCGACCGCACAATGAAAAGGCCCAAGCCAGTTCCCTTCACGCGCGCCATGAACATTCCTGGTACGCGATAAAATCGCTTAAAGATCCGTTTGAGCTGAGCGTTGGGTATTCCGATTCCCTGATCAGCCACTCTAACCGCAACTCGCTTCGCGTCAATCGCTGCGAGTTCAACTGAAACGTTGACGTGATCGTCGGAATACTTCACCGCGTTATCCAGTAAATTGGAGAAAACAGCTCGAAGCTCGTCGATGTCTCCAGAAACTTTAGCGCCGCGTGCCGACGGCGCTTCGACAAGACTCAAACTTGTTTCATCCAGCCCGTGAGTGATGCGCGCAAGCTCGAGACACTCACGCACGGTATCGCTCAGATCGATAACGGTGTTGGCGATTCGTCGTTGTCGATGTCGGGCTCGGCCGGCACGCAGAACCTGTTCGACAGTTTTCAGCAAGCGATCACTGTCGGCGAGCATGTTGTCGTAAAACTGCCGGCGCTGGTCCTCGTCGACGTTTCGAGTCTTCAATGTTTCCAGGTATAAGCGAATTGAAGCAATTGGGGTCTTCAATTCATGTGTAACGGCATTGATGAATGCATCGTGCTGTTCGTTCCGGCGGATTTCACGAATGAGGAATGTCGTATTGATCACAAGTCCAAAGATAATCACAACAAAGAAGATGATTCCGAAAACTAGCAGAGCCACTTCGCGCCAGTTGAGTATGATCCAACCGACATTCAGTGCTATCGCCAATGCGACAAGACATGCTCCCAGCGTAACGAAAAACGCAATCGATTTTCTACGGCTTCTTACACGCATCACCCGTTATTGTAAGGATCTAACCGTGGAAGCACCACATAGGCCATGCGGTCCCAATGCTCAGAGGGGTGCCGCAGGCCTGCATGTCAATGTCTGGGTTAGGCGGCTTTCTTGAGTTGCTGGCGTTTCTGGTTGGATTCACCCTTCTGATTTACCAGGTGCACTTCCTTTACAAGACCGAAGGACTGCAACGCGCGAATAGCTAACCAATTCATGTCGAGCTCATACCATGCTAATCCGTGTCGAGCGGCACGCGAAAAGGCGTGATGGTTGTTGTGCCAGCCCTCGCCAAACGTTAATAGCGCAACCCACCAGTTGTTAGTCGAGTCGTCGCTCGTTTCAAAACGCCTGGTTCCCCACAAGTGCGTTGCTGAATTAACCAACCACGTCGAATGATGCGCAACGGTGACGCGCAAAAACACTCCCCACAGAACGGCGGACATACCACCCCAGGCGAGTAGCGCGATACCACAGAAAATGAGCGGCACAAAATAAAGTTTGTTAAGCCAAACGTGGATTGGATCATTAGTGAGATCCGGCGCATAACGTTTCATGACGTCTTGCGGATGTTGTTGTGCGGTGCCGCGCAGGATCCACCCAATGTGAGACCACCACACTCCATGCCGCGGACTGTGTGGGTCACCATCGCGCTCAGTAAACGCATGATGAATTCGATGGGTTACGACCCAGTTTATCGCTCCACCTTGAAGTGCGAGCATGCCGCACACCGTTAGAAAGTATTCCAGCCATTTCGGCGCCTTGAATCCTCTATGAGTTAGTAAGCGATGATAGCCAATACCTATCCCTAAGCTGCCTGCTACCCAGGTCAACACGATCGCCGCGAACAGACCTTTCCAGGTAAAAAAGAAGAGCGCCAGTATCGCGCCGATATGGAACAGCGAAAGAAAGACGGCCGAACTCCAATTCACATCACTGTTAAGATAGCCTTTGATTCTTGTTTGCATTCATTCCCCCGATAGAAAAATCGCACACGGGCATCGTAACAAACGAGAAATTTGTTCACTGTAATAGTTATGTATTGGGTGTAATAGTTATGTAAGTTCCTTTGGAGTGCGGGGACTTGTCACCGCTTTCATCTCGCTTCCGTTTAACTCAATGCAGGTGAAAGCGGTGACAAGTCCCCGCACTCCAAAGAGGTTGAAATGCTCTTTTCAGTCTGCCGCAACTGTGTGAGTAACTCGAGTACCCGCTGTAAATCTCTTCGGCAAACGGACTACGCGCGCCGCAAACAACCACAACCATACAATTCCCGATAAACCAGAGAGCAGTCCGGAGGTAACTGTCAAAGTGCGCGGCGTGATGCTGTAGAGCAACCAACCAGCGCCCGCAGTTGAGAACGTCCACACCAACATCTCGCTCGCCCGATCAGTGATCGACACGCGCCCGCGCAGGTTGTCAGGAACCAGGCGCATCAACAGAGTCTCCTGAACAGCGAACTCCGCGCCCAACAAAGCGCGCGATATAAACATGAAACCGCTGGCAAGCCACAGATTTGGCATTAGACCGATCAACGCAAAGAAGATCCCTTGAACGAATAAACTCCAGCCGATGAAACCAATGATCCGTCCAACACTCTCGACATATGTTCCAACCCGACGAGCGATCATCATTCCCACGAACAGTCCTGTCCCATTCGCGACATAGAAAGCAGCGACCGCTGCATCAGCATTCGAACCCGTAGGACCAGCGAAAACAATACCGCCCAAGCGATCAATGATCAGATTTATTGCGCCACCACCGATGGCCCAA
>Ga0157380_10000387_pt1 | contig 26589 bp, 25 predicted proteins | sample S35metaG_FD_119757 | JGI IMG/M metagenome (GOLD analysis project Ga0157380, IMG submission 119757) | Switchgrass rhizosphere microbial communities from Kellogg Biological Station, Michigan, USA - S3-5 metaG | ecosystem: Host-associated > Plants > Roots > Rhizosphere > Soil | place: USA...
CCGACGCGACCCGCGCGAGCGCCTCGCGCGACGGCCCCTGCAGGCCGTCCGCCATGAGCGCCGCGCGCAGCTGGATCTCGAGGAACATGCGCAGCACCTCGGGCCGCCCGCGGCAGGCGGCGGAAAGCTCGGCAAGCATGGCCTCGGGGTCGAAATCCGCCTGCTTGCCATTCGTGTACAGCTCCATCGCCGCGCGCTTGTCGGCCTCGCCCAGGTTGAACTGGCTGAAGATGCGCCGGGCGGCGGCGATGTCCTGCTCGGAGACGCGGCCATCCGACTTCGCGACGTGCCCCATGACCGAGAATGTCGCGCGGAAGAAGGCGGCGCGGACCGCGGGCGCGTCGGCGCGCGCACCGCCGCTCGCGCGCGCCGCGTACTGGTCGTACAGGTGGCCGACGATCAGGCCGAGCAGGACCCCCATCGGCCGCCGCGTGAGGATGAAGCCGAGCACCGCGCCGATGATCTTGCCGGTCCAGTTCATGTGTGGATGAGTCCCGTCCTTGACCGCCCGAAGCGCGCCATGTTAGCAAGGGCGCCCGCATGAATTCCGAAGCGCTGTTCGAATCGAAGCTCCGCTCGCTGCCGCTCCTGCATCGCGGGAAGGTGCGCGACAATTACGCGATCGGCGACGACCGGCTGCTGATCGTCGCGAGCGATCGCCTGTCCGCGTTCGACGTGGTGCTGCCGGATCCCATTCCCGGCAAGGGCCGCGTCCTCACGGCGATCTCGAACTTCTGGTTCGCCCGGACGCGCCACATCGTCGCGAATCACCTGACCGGCGAGCCGCTGGCGCGCTACCTGCCGGATGCGGCCGAGCGCGCGCCGCTCGAGGGTCGTTCCGTGGTCGTGCAGCGGCTCGAGCCGCTGCCCATCGAAGCGGTCGTGCGCGGCTACCTGATCGGCTCGGGCTGGAAGGACTACCAGAAGACCGGAAAGGTGTGCGGCATCGCCCTGCCGGCGGGGCTTCCCCAGGCCGCGAAGCTGCCGGCGCCGATCTTCACGCCGGCGACCAAGGCGGCCGCCGGCCAGCATGACGAGAATGTCCCGTTCGAGACGATCGCGGACACGGTCGGCGGCGCGATCGCGGCACGCGTGCGCGACCTCACGCTTGCGCTCTATGCGTTTGCCGCGGACTACGCGCGCGGCCGGGGAATCCTGATCGCCGACACCAAGTTCGAGTTCGGGCTCGACGCGCGCGGCGAAGTCGTGCTCATGGACGAGGCGCTGACGCCCGACTCGTCGCGCTTCTGGCCGGCCGACAGCTACCGCGAGGGCACGAGCCCGCCCTCCTTCGACAAGCAGTACGTCCGCGACTACCTCGAGACCCTCGACTGGGACAAGCGCGCGCCCGGGCCGCGGCTGCCGGCCGAGGTGATCGCGGGCACCGTGGCGAAGTACCGCGAAGCGGAGCGCCGGCTCACGAAATGAAAGGGGCGCGCCCCTTCATTTCCCTGCCCAACGCGCAATGTGCGCATGGATTTCCGCGAGGCCGTCGGTGAGCGCCGCCGGGCCGGGCTGCAGGATGATCGCCGACTTGACCTCGTGCAGCTCGCCGTCGCGCACGGCGGGAATCGCTTCCCAGCCGGGGCGCGCCGCGACCCTGTCGGGGCGGAACTTCTTGCCGCACCAGGAGCCGAGGATCATGTCCGGCGCGCGGCGCACGACTTCCGCGGGATCCGCGATGATGCGGTCGCGGCCGAGCGGTCGTTCCGCGAGCTCCGGGAAGCAGTTGACGCCGCCGGCCGCCTCGACGATCTCGCCGACCCAGCGGATGCCGGCGATCAGCGGCTCGTCCCATTCCTCGAAGTAGACGCGCGGCCGGCGCGGCAACCGCGCGGCCGCGGCGCGGGTCGCCTCGACGCCGTCCTCGAGGCGCGCCGCGAGCGCGTCCGCCTTCGCTCCGCAGCCGACCATGCCGCCCAGCATGCGGATCATGCGCAGGATCTCCGCGATGCTGCGATGGTTGAACAGGTGCACCTCGAGGCCCGCGCGCGCGAGCTCGGCCGCGATGTCCGCCTGCAGGTCGGAAAAGCCCAGCACGAGGTCGGGGCGGAGCGCGACGATCCGGTCGATCTTCGCGCTCGTGAACGCGGAGACCTTCGGCTTCTCTCGTCGCGCGCGCGACGGGCGCACGGTGAATCCGGAGATGCCAACGATGCGCGCGTCCTCGCCAAGGAGGTAGAGCGTCTCCGTCGTCTCCTCGGTCAGGCAGACGATGCGTTCGGGATACGTGCCGGGCACGGCGGCACTCTAGCAGGGCGCCATTTGCGGGCGCAGGGGCCCTGTGCCACGCTGCCACGATGACCCCGTTCGCCAGGCAGCGCGAGCGCGCCGAGCGGCTGCTGTTCGACCGTCACGACCTGCCCGTCAAGCCGGCGAACTGGCTGCTCGACCTGCTTCGCTACCCCTTCGCGCTGGTCCGCGACATCCTCACCGGCGAGCTGAACCTGAGGGCGATGGGCCTCGTCTACACGACGCTGCTCTCCCTCGTGCCGCTCGCGGCCTTCGCCTTCGCGGTACTGAAGGGCCTCGGCGTGCACCGCGACCTCGAGCCGCTGATCTACGAGTTCCTGGAGCCGATCGGCGAGCGCGCCTTCGAGCTGACGGCGCAGTTCATGTCGTTCGTGGACAACGTGCGCGGCGACGTGCTCGGCTCGGTCGGCCTCGCGTTCCTCCTTTATACGGTTATCTCGACCATCCAGAAGCTCGAGGAGGCGTTCAACTTCGCCTGGCACGTCGATCGGCCGCGATCGCTGATGCGCCGCGTGAGCGAATACCTGAGCCTCATGGTGGTCGGGCCGATATTCATCGTCGTGGTCTTCAGCCTGTTCGGCGCCGTCTCGAACAACCGCGCCATGACCTGGCTGACGACGCACGAGCCGTTCGGCGCGATTGCGCGCGGGCTCGGGTCGCTGGGGCCCTACCTGTTCGTCACCGGCGTGTTCACTTTCCTGTACGCCTTCGTGCCGAACACCCGCGTGCGCTTCAAGGCGGCCCTGATCGGCGGCGTGGTCGCCGGCATCCTGTGGGCGGCGACCGGCGCGATCTTCGCGCGCGTCGTCGCCGCCTCGACGCAGATGGTGGCGATCTACGCGGGCTTCGCGATCTTCCTCGCCGCGCTGATCTGGATCTACCTCAGCTGGCTGATCCTGCTGATCGGCGCGCAGCTTTCTTTCTACTTCCAGAATCCCCGCTACCTCCGCGTCGGCCAGGGGCACGTGCGGCTCACCAGCGCGCTGCGCGAGCGGCTCGCCTTCACGATCATGCTGCTGATCGCGCGCAAGTTCATCACGGGTGAGGCGCCCTGGCAGCAGCGCGACCTCGCCGAGGACCTGGAGATCCCGGGCAGCGCGCTCGCGACCGTGATCCGCTCGCTCGAGCGCGCCGGGCTCGTGACGCTGACCGAGGACGAGGAGCTGATCCCCGCTCGCGACATCGAGGGCATCGCGCTCACCGACATCCTGCACGCCGTGCGGGACGAGCGGCAGTACGAGACCTGGCTGCTCTGGCGCGCGCGCACGGAGCCGGTCGCGGACGAGGTCGCAAACTCGGTCGAGGCCGGAATGCGCGAGCGGATCACCGGCATGACGCTGCGCGAGCTCGCCTCCCAGCCCGCACACCCGTAGGTCCAACTTCGACTTGTGCCGCGCGCGCCTGGCCGGCCGGGGACCCTTCGCTCGCGCCGCCGGAACTTACGCGCTTCGCTCAGGGAACCCGGCCGGCCAGCGTGCGCGTGAACCGCCGCGGCGATTCGCGCGCGTGCGAGCCGTGGCGGGACCCCCGAGTGAGCGAATTTCCGTTCTTCTGAGCGAACGAGGGGAGTCCTGCCGGCGAAGCACGCGCGCGGAACTTCGCGGTCAGTCGCCCGCGATGGTCATCTCGTCGATCAGGAGGGAACCGCAGTGGATCGCGCCGCGCGTGTCGACGTCGTCGCCGAGCGCGACGACCCCGAGGTACATCGCGCGCAGGTTCCCGGCGACCGTGATCTCGTGCACCGGCCGCACGGGCTCGCCGTTCTCGACCCAGAAGCCGGCCGCGCCGCGCGAGTAGTCGCCGGTGACCGGGTTGACGCCCTGCCCCATCATCTCCGTCACGAGCAGGCCGGTGCCGAGCTTTCGCAGCAGCGTCTTCGGGTCGAGCATGTGGCCCTGCACGACGAGGTTGTGCACGCCGCCGGCGTTGCCGGTCGTCACCAGCCCGAGCTTGCGCGCCGAGTAGGAATCGAGCAGGTAGCCGTCCAGCACCCCATTGACCACCAGCGCACGCTCGCGGGTCGCGACGCCCTCGCCGTCGAACGGCGCCGAACCGAGCGCGCCGCGCAAGTGCGGCCGTTCGACCAGTGAAATCGCCTCCGGGAATACCTGCTGGCCCTTTGCGTCCAGCAGGAAGCTGCTGCGTCGGTACTGGGCGCCGCCGCCGATCGCGCCCGTGAAGTGCCCGATCAGGCCGCGCGCGAGCTCGGGCGCGAACAGCACCGGCGCCTTGCGCGTCCCCATCTTGCCGGCACCGAGTCGACCCACGGCCTTTGCGGCGGCCTTGCGCCCGACCGACTCGACGTCCTCGAGCGCGCGCCAGTCGCGGGCGGCTGTATACCAGTAGTCGCGCTGCATCTCGCCGTTGTCCTGTCCGAGCACGACGCAGCTCACGCTGTGCGACGTGGACGGATAGCCACCGACGAAACCGTGGCTGTTGCCGAAGACACTCAGCTTCTGGTGCGTGCCGACCGAGGCGCCCTCGGAATTGCGGATGCGCGCATCGTGCGCGAGGCCGGCGGCCTCGCAGCGCCGCGCGAGTTCGACGGCGGCCGGCGCCTCGAGGTCCCAGGGATGGCTCAGGTCGAGATCCGGCAGCTGGCTCGCCATAAGCTCGGCCTCGGGCAAGCCGGCATATTCGTCGTCCGCCGTGAAACTCGCGATCGAGAGCGCCTTGCGGACAGTCTCCTCGACCGCCTCCGGCGTCAGGTTCGCGGTGCTCGCCGATCCCTTGCGGTGGCCTGCATACACGGTGACGCCGAGGCTCCGGTCGCGCTGGTACTCGAGGGATTCCACTTCGCCGAGGCGCACGGTGACCGACAGGCCGGTCGACACGCCGACGCCCGCCTCTGCCGCCGTCGCGCCACCCCGCTTCGCGAGCGTGAGCGCGCGTTCGACGACCTGCTCGAGCGCTTTCTGGTCGGGTTGGGAGGCGGGAGCCATGGATTCACGGGATTGTACCGGCTAGCATCGATCCATGCGCCGCCGTGAGCTGCCCGGCGGCATCCCGCCGCCGACCAAGGGTGAATTGAAGCGACAGGCCCAGGCCGTCCAGGAACTGGCCGACCGGCTGGTCGCCGCGCCTGCTGAGCTCGTAGAGCGCCTGGGTCTCCCCGACAAGCTCGTCGATGCCGTCGAGCTGGCCCGCCGGATTTCCGGCGGCGGCGCCCTGGTTCGCCAGCGGCAGTTCGTCGCCAAGCTGATGCGCGGACTCGACCTCGAGCCGATCAGGGCGGCGCTGGAAGCGGACGCGGACACGGCCCGCCTCGATGCCGCACGCTTCCGCCGCGCGGAACGCTGGCGCGACCGGCTGGTCGAGGAAGGCGATGCCGCACTTTCCGAGTTCGTGGCCGAGTTTTCGGCCAATCGAGAGGAGTTGCGGCAACTCGTCGCCGCTGCGACCGCCGAGCGCCGCGGCGACCGGCCGGCGGGTGCAGGACGTCAACTTTTCCGGCGCATCAAGGACATTCTGGAGCCGCTTCCGCCGCGCGGCTGACCGCGTCGCCGGCAGCACCGCAATCGCCTGCGGGCTTCTTGGCATCCGAAAGTACGTAGTATTCGCCGTTGATCTCGATTGCCTGCCAGGGCAGGTCGCCGATCCGGTAGGTCCCCGCCTCCAGCGCGCGCCGGATAGTTTCGCGGTCGTTGCGCGAGACCGATGCGCCGAGATGTACGAGACGGTCAAGCACACGCCACCCGCCCTCGACCCGGGTAGCTCCTACCACCCCGTACTGCGCGAACAGGATTGCCTCGTCTGAACCCTCGCGGTTCAAGTTGGCGAACAGGACCGGGCAAGGCAACTCGGGTGTGCAGGACTGGACTATGGACTGATCGTCCGAGGTACCGAACGCCGCGATCAACTCCGGGTCGATATGCGTCCCTGCCGGAATGGCAACCAGACTTTCGGGTGCCGGTGCCAAGCCTTGCCAGGGCTGCTTCAGTTGCAGCGCGCGGGCGGCACGCCCGCGAATGTCCGCCGTTCGGGCATGCCCCTCGATCGCCGCGAGCGAAGCGAGCCGCGCGCGACCGTAACGCCCGGTGCGGAATCGCAGGTCGGCATAGGCGTCGCTATCCGGGTCAGCGAGCACGCGCCGGTACTGGCTGGCGGCGGCCAGCCGTTCCGGCGACAGCGGCGGCGTCAGCATGAGCAAGAGCATCCCAATCGCGAATACGGCGACCGCGACGTTGACCACGCCGATGCCCCCCATCCAGGCACCTTTTCGCAGCGCAGCCCCGGCGTAACCGGACGCGTAGGCGAGCGCCACGGCACCGACCAGGAACGCCCATGCCCGCGAGACCGTGATGCCGTAGGCCGCGATGCGTATGCCGAGTGCGTAGACCGCGAGCAGCGCGACCGGCAGGAGCAGCAGGCTCGCGAAACGAATCGCCGCGCCGATCCAGCGCGGATAGGGGCCTGGCTCCTTGCCGTCCTGGTAAGCGGCGTTCAGCAATGCGACGGTCAGCGCAACGAGCCCGAGGAGCCAGGCAGCGCTGATCGCCCGGCGATGCTCGGCAAACAGCTCGGGCGACTTCGCGAGCAGGGCGCCCGTGAACAGCACGAGGATCAGGATCGCGAGCGGCGCGAGCCACTTCAGCATCGCGAGCAGCTGCTGCCGCAGCGCCGTTTGCAGGCGTTCAACCGAACCCGCCAGCTGGAGGCCCACGCCGGCGGCGACGGCGGTCGCCGGGATCGTGAACCGCGCCGACTCGAAGAGTTCGTGGAAGAAATCGATGCCGATCATCCGGAACAGCCCGCCCCACAGCACGAGCAGGAGCCAGAACACGCCGGTGAAGACGCCGCCCAGAGCGGCGAGCAGCGCGTTCCGCCAGGCAAAGTGAAACAGGTCCTCGTAGCGCGGCCGCAGGTCGCCGCGGGTCAGCGCGGACTGGACGAACGGCAGCAGCAGGAACATCAGGACACCGAGCGGCAACACGAAGGACAGCGGCTCGCTGTACGGGGAGTCCACCGTCCAGGCGCCGTGGTGCCAGCCGAGCCCAAGCGCCAGCAGCGCGACCGCCAGCAGGACCCGGCGCTGGCTGGCCGCGGACGCGAGGTCCGCCAACAGGTAGTGAACCCCGGGCACCAGCACCGCGACGGTGATCAATCCTGCCAGCCAGCCTCGCTGGCCTTCCGGCCAGCGCTCATGGGCAACGGCGTCGTAGAGCCACCAGAGCACGAAGCCCTGCAGGAGCGCGATACCCGTTCGCACGGCCAATCGCGGCGGGTCCAGGGTTCTGACTTCGCTCATCACCGCCGTCCTTCCGGCATCAATACTTGTCTGGGCTTGCCTTCCCGCCATCCAGCTGCTCGATCGTCGCGTAGGACGGGGGCCGCTCCTGCTGGATGCGCACGGCCGCCTGCTCCGCACCGCGCAGGACGCGCAGCACATTGCCGCGCGCGAGCTTTGCCAGGTCCTCTTCCTTCCAGCCGCGGCGCAGCAGCTCCGCGAACAGGGCGGGGTAGCTGGAGACGTCCTCGAGGCCTGCCGCCATCCACGCGGGCTCGCCGAAGAAGTCGGCGCCGATGCCGACGTGATCGATGCCCGCGACGTCGCGCACGTGCTCGATGTGGTCGGCAACGTCGGCGAGCGTCGCGCGCGGCTCCGGGTGGAGAACCGTGTATTTCTCCAGGGCGGCATCGTATTCCGTGTCGCCCAGCTTCACGCCGGTTTCCTTCTCGAAGGCCGCCTCCCAGCGCGCGTGCTCCTCGCCCTGCACGGCGAACAGCGAGATGAAGCTGACCATCACGACGCCGCCGTTCCGCGGCAGGCGCCGGAGCACGGGATCGGGCACGTTGCGCGGCGTCGACGAGAGCGCCCGCGCGTTGGAATGCGAGAAGATGACCGGCGCCCCCGCGACGTCGAGGGCGTCGTTCATCGTGTCTTCCGACACGTGCGAGAGGTCCACGAGCATGCCGAGGCGGTTCATCTCGCGCACGACCTCGACGCCGAACTTCGAGAGGCCGCCGTGGCGCGCCGGCGCGGTTGCCGAGTCGGCCCAGTCGTTGCCGTCGAAGTGCGTCAGCGTCATGTAGCGGACGCCGAGCCGCCAGTAGGCGCGCAGGGCGCCGAGCGAATTCTCGATGGCGTGGCCGCCTTCGATGCCGAGCAGCGAGGCGATGCGTCCCGCGGCCGTCGCGCGTTCGACGTCGGCGGCGGTGAGCGCGAGCGAGAACGCGTCCGGGTAACGTTCGATCATGCGCAGCGCGATGTCGATCTGCTCGAGCTGCGCGCGCGCGAAGCCGCGCTTGCCGACTTCCGCGGAGCTCGGGATGTACACGGACCAGAACTGCCCGCCCACGCCGCCCGCGCGCAGTCGCGCGATGTCGGTATCGCCGGCGGCGTTCCGCCGGAGGTCGAACGCCTCGACGTCGCGCGGCGGCTCTCCGCGCTCGCGGATCACGCTCGGCAGGTCGTTGTGGCTGTCGATCAGCGGATGGCGCGCGAGGATCGCCCGGGCCTGCGAAAGAGCCGCAACTTCGGCGTGGGCGGAACCGGCCGCAAGCGCCGCCAGACCGGCGACGAAGAGTGCGCAGAGTGGTGCGGGGCGGCGGCTGCACGCCGCAATGTGGGATCGATGCATCGAGGCGTCCTTGTCCTGTAGGACGCTGTCTCCGTGCAGAGACAGCGTCCGGGTTGTCGTCGCCGCGGGGCGCGCTAGCCTGACCGCGTTGCCCAGCGTATCAAGCATCCCCTGATCTTCGGGCATCCCCCCTGCGTCGCACCACTCCCTGTCGGCGCAGGGGTTGTTTCTTTGGGGATCCCGTATTCCAGAATCGCTTTGTAGACAAGGGGTTACAGCGGACCCCGGGCACGCGCGTGCTAGACTCCCGCGATGAAACCGCTGGTCGGCATCATCATGGGCTCGTCGTCCGACTGGGAGACGATGCGCCACGCCGCCGACATGCTGACGGCGCTCTCCGTGCCGTTCGAAAGCCGCGTAATTTCTGCACACCGGACGCCGGACCTCCTGTTCGAGTACGCCGGCAGCGCCGTGGCGCGCGGCCTCGAGGTGATCATCGCCGGCGCCGGCGGCGCCGCGCACCTGCCGGGCATGACGGCGTCGAAGACGCTGCTGCCGGTCATCGGCGTGCCGATCCAGTCGAAGGCGATGAACGGCCTCGACTCGCTGCTGTCGATCGCGCAGATGCCGGCCGGCATTCCCGTCGCGACCGTCGCGATCGGCGAGCCGGGCGCGCGCAACGCCGCCCTGCTCGCGACCGCAATCCTCGCCGGCCGGCACCCGCCGCTTCGCGACGCGCTCGCAGCCTTCCGCGAGCGCCAGACCGCCGAGGTCCTCGCGAAGCCCGATCCCGCCGCCGGATAAGGCGCCCATGCGCATCGGCATCGTCGGCGCCGGCCAGCTCGGCCGGATGATGGCTCTGTCCGGAATCCCGCTCGGGCTCGAGTTCGCGATGTACGACACGCATGCCGGCGTGCCTGGCGCTGCCGTCGCCGAGATCCATACCGGCGCTTTCGACGACCGGAAGAAGCTGGCGCGCTTCGCGCGCGCCGTTGACGTCGTCACCTTCGACTGGGAGAACGTCCCCGTCGCCTCGGCGCGCGCGATCGCGGCCCTGCGGCCGGTGTGGCCGCCGCCCCGCGCCCTCGAGGTCGCCCAGGACCGCATTTCGGAGAAGAAGCTCTTTCGCCGGCTCGGCATCCCGGTTGCGCCGTTTGCCGCGGTGGACTCCGCAGCCGACCTCGCGCGCGCGATCGACGCGCTGGGGGCGCCCGGGATCCTCAAGACGCGCCGGCTCGGCTACGACGGCAAGGGCCAGGCGCGGATCCGCCGCCCGCGCGACGCCGCGGGCGCCTGGGAGCAGCTCGCGGGCCAGGCGCTCGTCTACGAGCGCTACGTGGACTTCGCGCGAGAAGTCTCGCTGCTCGGCGTGCGCGACCGGCGCGGCGCAATCCGCCACTACCCGCTCGCCGAGAATGAGCACGTCGCGGGCATCCTCGCGGTCACGCGCGCCCCGTACGCCGACTCCGCACTGCAGCGCCAGTCGGAGCGGAACCACCGGCGGCTGCTGCGCACGCTCGGCTACGTCGGCGTGCTGTGCGTCGAGTACTTCGTCGAGCGCGGCCGGCTGGTCGCGAACGAGATGGCGCCGCGCGTGCACAACTCCGGCCACTGGACCATCGAGGGCGCCGAGACCAGCCAGTTCGAGAACCACGTGCGCGCGATCGCCGGCCTGCCCCTCGGCGCCACCGCGCCGCGCGGCCACGCCGTGATGGTGAACGTGATCGGCAGGAAGCCGCGGCCGCGCGATTTCCTCGCCACGGCGGGCCTGCACTGGCACGACTATGGAAAGGCGGAGCGCCCGGGCCGTAAACTGGGCCATGTGACGCTCGTCACGGGCAGCCGCGCCGCGCGGGACCGCGCCGCCAGGCGATTGCGGCGCCGGTTGATTTCCCAGTAATAGCGCGCACTTGGGGCTGTGCTAGCCTGTAGGACTGCATGTACCTGGAACACTTCAAGCTGACCGAGCTGCCGTTCCGGCTGAGCCCGGACCCCGCTTTCCTGTACCTCTCCAAGCACCATGCCCGCGCCAAGGCGTACATGGAGTCGACGATCTGGTTCACCGACGGCTTCGTCGTGATCACCGGCGAGATCGGCTCCGGCAAGACCACGCTGCTCGAGACCTTCCTGCGCGAGCTCGAGAAGGACGTGGTCGTCGCCCAGGTCGCGCAGACGCAGGTCTCGCCGATCGAGTTCCTGCAGGCGGTGCTGGTCCAGTTCGGCTTCTCGCCGTTCAAGATGCGCAAGGCCGAGCTGATCGCGACCCTCAACCAGTTCCTGGTCGAGCAGTACGCCGCCGGCCGCAAGGTGCTCCTGATCGTCGACGAAGCCCAGAACCTCTCGAACCGCGTGCTGGAGGAGATCCGCATGCTGTCCGGCGTCGAGACCACCAAGGAGAAGGTGCTGCGGATCATCCTCGCGGGCCAGCCGGAGCTCAACGAAAAACTCGACGCGCCCGACCTGGTCCAGCTCATGCAGCGCATCCGCCTGCGCTTCCACCTCACGGCGCTGACGCCGGAAGAGACGCAGGCCTACATCCTGCACCGCCTCGAGGTCGCCGGCGCCCACGGGCGTCAGCTGTTCGATCCCGAGACGATGGCGGTCATCTTCCGCTACACGGGCGGCGTGCCCCGCCTCGTCAACACGCTCTGCGACACGGCGCTGATGATCGCCTTTTCCTCCGAGGTGCCGGTCGTGACGCCGGTCGAAGTCAAGGCGGCGATCGAGGAACTGCAATGGGTCGAGTACGCCGCGCGCACCAACCGCATGCGCGCCGGCATTGCGGCGCCCGGGCCCGCGCCGCGGCCGGTCGGCAGCGACGAAGTCCTCGCGCGCATAATCGTCGCGCACGGCGGCGAGCACGTCGAGGAGCGGCCGCTGCGCGTCGGCCGCCTCATCATCGGCCGGACCGCGGACAACGACGTGCAGATCGACAGCAAGTACATCAGCCGGCACCACTGCCAGATCACGACCACGGCCGACGGCAGCGTGCTCGAGGACCTCAACAGCACCAACGGCGTGTACGTGAAGAGCAAGCGGGTGCGCCGCCACCACCTCAACGACGGCGACGTCGTGGTGCTGGGCAAGCACGAGATCATGTACCTCGACGAGCGCTCCGCGCGCGCGCGTTCCGCCTCACTCGAGCCGACGGGCGACCATCCGGCGGTCGACGAGGCCGGCGGGCAGGACTACTCGCCTTCCTCGAACTCGGAGCCGTAGTGCCGCTTCTGGATGCGGTAGTCACGCCGGCGCAGCGCCAGCACCAGCCCGCCCAGGATCGCGACCAGCCCGAACGCGGCGAGCAACCAGGACCAGTCGGCGACGCGCCAGGCAAATGACGCGGCGAAGGCCGCGAACCCGATCGCGATGTAGAGGTAGGGCAGGGACTCGTACAGCGGCCGCGTGACCCGCATTGCCGCGGCCTCAGCCCGTGCCGCCGACCGTGAGCGCATCCACGCGCAGCGTGGGCTGGCCGACGCCGACCGGCACGGTCTGCCCGTCCTTGCCGCAGCTGCCGATGCCGTCGTCGAGCTTCAGGTCATTGCCGACCATGCTGACGCGCGTCAGCACGTCCGGCCCGTTGCCCACCAGCGTCGCGCCCTTGACCGGCGCGGTGACCTTGCCGTTCTCGATCAGGTAGGCCTCGCTCGCCGAGAACACGAACTTGCCGGAGGTGATGTCCACCTGCCCGCCGCCGAAGTTGACGGCGTACAGGCCCCTGCCCACCGAGCGGATGATCTCTTCCGGCTCGTGCGGCCCCGCCAGCATGTAGGTGTTAGTCATGCGCGGCAGCGTCGCGTGCGCGAAGGACTCGCGGCGCCCGTTGCCGGTCGGCTTCATGCCCATCTGGCGCGCATTAAGCTTGTCCTGGAGGTAGCCCTTCAGCACGCCGTTCTCGATCAGGGTCGTGCAGGTCGTCGGCGTGCCCTCGTCGTCAATGTTGAGCGAGCCGCGGCGGCCCGGCAGCGTGCCGTCGTCGACGACCGTGCACAGCGGGGACGCGACTTTCTCGCCGATGCGGCCCGTGAATGCGGAGGTCCCGCGGCGGTTGAAGTCGCCCTCGAGGCCATGGCCGATCGCCTCGTGCAGCAGGACGCCCGGCCAGCCGGGCGCGAGCACGACGGTCATCGGGCCCGCCGGCGCCGGCACGGACTCGAGGTTCACCATCGCCTGGCGCACCGCCTCGCGCGCGAGGCGCATCGGCTTCTCCGCCTTGATGAATTCCTCGAGCGAATAGCGGCCCCCGGTGCCCGCGTAGCCCTGCTCGCGGCGGCCGTTCTGCTCGACGATCACGGAAAGGTTCATGCGCACCAGCGGGCGGACGTCGGCGGCGAGCGTGCCGTCGCTCGCCGCGACCAGGATGATCTCGTGCACGGCGGCGAGCGTCGCCACCACCTGCTTCACGCGCGGGTCGATCGCGCGGGCGTGGCGATCGAGCTCGGTGAGGAGCGCGACCTTGTCCACGTCGGCCAGCGACTCGATCGGGTCATCGGCCGGGTAGAGCCGGTGCGCGGCGGTCGCCCGCCAGGCCTGCACCTGGCCGTCGCCGCCGTCGCGCGCGATCGCGCGCGCCGCGCGGGCGGCTTCGAGCAGCGCCGTCGGCACGACCTCGTCCGAGTAGGCGAAGCCGGTGCGCTCGCCGGCCATCGCCCGCACGCCGACGCCCTGCTCGATGCCGTGGCTGCCTTCCTTGACGATCCCGTCCTCGAGCGCCCAGTGCTCCTCGCGCGCGAGCTGGAAGTACAGGTCGCCCGCGTCGACGCTGGCGCCGAGCAGCGAGCCGAGCGCCTGCTCGAGGCGCCCGTCGTCGAGGCCCGACGGCGTCAGGATCCGGTCGCGGGCCGTCTGTAGCGCATTCGTCGTCAAGCGAGCACCCGGTGCTTCAGCGCGGGAAAGCTCTCGCGCGTCGCCTTCTGGCCGTCCTTGTCGAGCGCGGCGAGGACCACGCGGGACCCGCGCGGCTCGCGCGCGAGCACGCGGCCCCAGTAGTCCGCGATCAGGGAGTCGCCGTAAGTCTCGCGGTTGCTGTCGTGGACCCCGCTCTGCGCGGCCGCGACCACGAAGCAGAGGTCCTCGATCGCGCGCGCGCGCAGCAGCGTTTCCCAGTGCGCGCGGCCGGTCGGGCTCGTGAATGCCGATGGCACGCTGAAGATCTCGGCGCCCTCCGAAACGAGTTTCCGGAACAGTTCGGGGAAGCGCAGATCGTAGCATACGGTCAGCCCGAGCCGGCCCGCGGGCGTGTCGACCAGCACCGGCTCGTTGCCCGGCACGGCGTTTGCGGATTCACGGTAGCCTTCGCGCCCGCCCGGCAGGTCGACGTCGAACAGGTGGATCTTGTCGTAGCGCGCCGCGCGCCGGCCACGGTCGTCGTAGACGACGCAGGCGTTGGCGGGACGCGAATCGCCCGGCACTTCGATCGGCTGCGTGCCGGCCACGATCCAGAGCCCGAGCTCCTTCGCGGCCGCCGCCATGGCTGACTGCGCCGGCCCGTCGCCGTCGCGCTCGACGATCGCGCGGCGCTCCGCTTCGTTCCTGCCCATGAACGAGAAATTCTCCGGGAGCACGGCGAGGCAGGCGTCCTGGTCGCGGGCCTCGCGAAGCAGGCGCCGTGCGGTCGCGAGGTTCCGGCCGACGTCGGCGAGCGAAGTCATCTGCAGCGCGGCAACGATGGGTTGGGTCATTTCTTTCCTTGGGCAGCCTGCCGGTCGTCCTTCGCGTCGCGCGCGTCGATGCGGCGAATCTGCGGGTCGTCCCAGCTGCCGGTGATGCGATAGTAGCCGCGCGTCACGCCCTCCAGCGGCTCCTTGAAGATCTGCGAGAAGAGCAGCAGCGCCGCCCCGACGGCCGGGCCTGCGGCCAGCGCGCCGGCGACTCCCAGCGAGGCGCCGAGCCGGCCGGTGACGACGGCGGTCTGGTCGTAGGTCCGGTCGCGCAGGTTGGTCTGGCCCGCGAGGCCGATTTCCGCGGCCGAGCCGCGCAAGGTCAGGTTGTCGGTCGTGGCGATGCCGTCCGAGAGGCGAAACGTGCCCTTCAGCGTGTCGAACGACAGGCCCTTCCCGGTCAGGTCGTCGAAGTCGAGCGCCAGCCGCCGGCCGAGGTGGGCAAGGCTCATGAGCCCGAAGACGCGCCCCGCACCGGGTTCGACGGCGGTGAGGTTGCCGTTCTTCGCCGAGATCTCGATCCGCCCCGACAGCCGGCCGATCGCGCTGACCTCGGGCGGGCCGGGCCAGCTGAGGTCCGCAGTGACGTGCGCTTTCTCGCCCTCGACCTGCGTGCCGAGCAGCATCGCCCCCATGAATGCCTTGACGTCATTCGTGTCGACGTCGAAAGCGAGCCGGCATTCCGCGGCTTCGCCCCGCTTCAGCCAGCTGCCCCGGCCTTCCGCGCTGAAGGCCGCGTGATTCATGGTGAACCGGTTCGCCGTCAGGCCGGCCGTGCCGCGGGCGAGCTCCGCCTCGACGCGGCCAAAGTTGCGCCCATCGAAGACGAATTCGCCGAGCTTCGCGCGGATCGCCGGCAGGTTGCGCGGGTCGGGGTCGGGACGCTTTCCCTGCCCGGGCTCGCGCTCCCCGAAGTGCAGCCGCTCCAGGTCGAGGGCGAGCGGCACTTCGCCGGGGAACGTGAAGGGCACAACCATGTGGCCGGCCACGGCGGCGCTTTCGACGTCGACTTCCCAGGCCTGGTTGCCGGGGCGCAGCCGCCCGTTCACGCCGGAAAATACGTATCCGAGCGCTTCGAACCGGCCGATGGAGAGATTGGCGCCGCCGAGGTAGTCCTGGATCGGGCGGCCGCGCGGTTCCTGCCACTTCAGGTCGAGCAGGCGCGTCAGGCTCGCGGATTCGAGCCGGCCAGCGAGCCATAGCCCCGCGGACTGCGGAAGCGCGGCGGGCGCCGCGCCGCCAAACAGGATGGTGCCCCTCTGGATGAGCGGATCGGCGGGCTTCGCGCGCCACTGCAGCAGCGCGTGAACGTCGCGCCCGAACGCGCCCTCGACGCGGGGCCCGCCTGCACCGTCGAAACTCAGAGACAGCGAAAGCGGCCGCACGCTGTCGGCGGTCTTGGCGAAAGGTTCCGGCAGCCCGGAAGACAGCCCCCGGAGGTCGCTCTGGATCCGCACCGTTCCGCGCGCGGGGCGCTTCGGATCCACGTCGCGCGTGACGTCGAGCGAGCCCCGCCACTCGGTGGCGCCCGCGAGCCCGGCATTCACTGGCAGGTGCGCGACCGGCACGATGGCCGCTCCCTGTGCCGTACCGGACGCGTTCACCACCGTCCGCAAGTCGCCGCCGGGCAGCACGGCGGTCGCGATCGATGCCTGGAACCGTCCCCCGAGTGCCCGGCCCACGAGTTCCGGAGCGTGGATCTCGCGATTGCGCACCCAGAGTGTGCCGGTGAGGCCACTGAGCTCCGGCAGCTGCTGCCGGTGGCGCAGCGTGACGCCGTCGAGGTTCGCCACGACGGTGACCACCCGCCGGGCGAAATCCTTGACCGGCAGGGCGATGGCGACCTCCCCCTGCACCGGCCCGGCGCCGGACAACCCCGGGAACATCGCGCCGAAGGAAGGTGCGAGCGGCGTCGCCTGCAGCATGCGGATCGCACGGCCGGCGTCAGTCACTGCCTTGCCGCGCAAGGCGAAGATCGCCTCCCGCAGGTCGCCGCTGTTTACCTCGCCGTCGGTAAAGCCGATGCCACCCATGCTGCCGCGGCTCGCCACGGCGTGCAGTGCCGGCCCGTCGAAGCTGAATTCGGCGTCCACACCGCGCAATTCCGGCCAGCCGGGCGCGTAGAAGAGGCCGATGCCGGCGGCCCGTCCGCGCGCTCGAAACACGCCCTGTCCCTGGCGATACGGAAAGCCCCGCGTCGGGCCGGTGATCGAGACCTGCGCCTCCGTCACGCGGCCGGCCCGGAACGCCGCGTCGATCCAGCGCACCGCCTTGGGCGATAGGCGCCTGACCGGCAGGTAGCGCCAGATTTGCGTCGCGTCGGCATTCTCAGCGGTCGCGCTGACATCCATCAGCGGCGCTTCGCCGGGGCGCAGGACCATCCGCAGCTTGCCGCGCGCGATGCCGTGGCCGGTGTCCGCGACAGCGTCGTCGAGCCAGAGGCGCACACCGTCGCCGAAACGCTGCCACTCGATCCGGCCGTCGCCACGCTTCAGGACCGCGGGCGCGCGCCATTCCTGCGGCCAATCGATCGTCGCGTCGCGCGCGGCGAGCTCGACGATGCCGCCCTCGCCGCGCGCACCGATCGTGCCGTCGAGCCCGGAGACCCCGGCCGCCTTGCCGAGGGGGCTGAAACCGACATCCTTAAAATGCACCTGGCCGTCGATGTCCGGCACGCGGCGCGGCCCCGCGCTCTGCACGGCGAGGTCGACGCGCGTCAGTTCGCCGCGGGGGGCAAGCGTCTCGATGCGCTGCCGCAGCGTGCCCGGCGGCAGCATTGCAGCGAACGCCGCGAGGTTTTCGATACGCAGGTAGTCTGCCTCGAGCGTCGCCGCCACCGGCTGCCCGTCGCGCCGCGTGAGGCTGGCCGAGAGGCTCGATGGGCGCCAGGGCGCGCCGGGCCGCGACAGCTGGAGGTCCGTGGCCTCCAGCGAAATCGTGCTCGCATCGCGTTGCAGGCGGATGTTGCCGCCGATCCGCGAGTACTCCGTCCGCGATCCCGGGAGCCGCAGGTCCGTGAACTCGGGCTCGATGCGCAGGCTCGCGAGGAATCGGCCGGTGCCGCGCGCCGAGGCTCGCATCGAGCCGTAGCCTTCGGCGGGCACGCGGAAACTGTCCGGCAACATCGCGGCCCAGTGCCCGAAATCGAGCCCGTTCGCTTCGAGTCGCGCGCGCCAGGCGACGGCTTCGTTGTCGCCGAGCGGCCCGCTCGCCTCCGCGTCGAACTCGATGGAGGAGCCGAGGTGTTCCGGCAGCGCCACCTGGCCGGAGAGCGTGATCTCGTCTCCCTTGCGCACGACCTCGATGTCGACTCCCGTCAGCTGGAAGCGGCCCTGCTGCGCACGCAGGTCGAGGACATCGAGCACCGCGTCGCTGACGCCATAGCGGCCGCGCGGCATGCGGTCGAGCGTCATCGATCGCGGGGGATCCTGCGAATGCGGGAGCGCCGACTGGCCGACGAAGCGGACCTGGCCGTCCGGCATGATGACGAGGCCGAGCCGCGGCCGCACGAACACGACGCGCGCCACCTCGAGGCGGCGGTACCAGATCGAGCGCAGGATGGAGAGGCTGACCCGCCCGGCCGCGGCCGTGACGAGCGGATCGGCGCCGGTTTCAGGCAGCACGCGCGCGCCGCGGAACACGATTTCGGGGCCATAGCGGCCGATGCGCGCGTACACGGAGTCGAACCGCAGCCGGAGCCCGGTGGCTTCGTGCACGCGCTCGACAACCCGCTGCTGGTAGCCCGGCAGGAGCTCGATGGCAAGCCGGAACGCCCCGATGCCGAGCGCGAGCAGCAGCGCCGCGACGCCGGCGAGCGCCGCCAGCCAGCGCCCCATTCGCGGCAACCATGACGTCCAACGGCTCACTTCGCTTCGACCAGCCGGGCGATTGCCTCGTTCCGGCAGCTCACGGGATTTGCCAACGCCGCACGGCCGCGGCGTCGAGGAGCGCCGCCGTCTCGAACAGTGGCAAGCCCATCACGTTGGAGAAGCTGCCCTCCAGGGAGCGGACGAAGACGCCGCCGAACCCCTGGATCGCGTAGCCACCCGCCTTGCCGGCAGGTTCGCCGGTCGCCCAGTAGCGCCGGCACTCGGCGGCGTCGATCGCGCGGAAAAGAACGTGGCTCCTGGCGAGCGCCTCGGCCAGACGCCCGTCATGCCACAGGGCGACTGCCGTCAGGACCTCGTGCCGGCGCCCGGCCAGCGTGGAGAGCATGGCGATGCATTCCGCTTCGTCAGCCGGCTTGCCGAAAATCGATCCATCCAGCACCACCGTGGTATCGGCTGCCAGGACCGGACAGCCCGGATGGGGGCCTGGCACGTCGACAGCGGCGCGCGCCTTGGCCGCGGCGAGCCGCGTCACGTAAGTGTCCGCCGACTCGCCGGCGCAGGGGGTTTCGTCAATCTCGGTGGCCTGGATGCGGTGCCGGACGCCGATCTGCGCCAGTAGCCGGCTGCGGCGCTCGGATGCCGAAGCCAGCAGGATGCTGTCGTAACCCATTGAGCCGCGAGAATAACTCAGGCCCGGTGATACGGGTGTCCCTGCAGCAGGCTGTGCGCGCGATAGAGCTGCTCCGCAACCAGGATGCGTACCAGCGCGTGCGGCCATGTGAGCGGCGACAGCGACCACCGGAAGTCCGCCGTCGTGGACAGCTTGGTGTCGAGCCCCTCGGGTCCGCCGACGAGTAGCGCGAGGTCGCGACCGGAGGCCATGCGGGCCGCGAGCCACCGGGCGAGCTCGGGCGTCGCCATCGCGCGGCCCTGCACTTCTAGCGCGACGACGTAGTCGCCCTCGCGCAGCGCCTTGCGCATGCGCTCGGCCTCGCGCGAGAGGGGGATTTCGACCAGCTCGAACTTGAGGCCGTGACCGAACCGGCGCGCATAGTCGGCGACGCCAGCGTCCACCCAGCCAGGCAGGCGGGTACCGGCCGCGATCAGCCGGATGCGCATCCTGGACCGCTAGGCGGCACTGGTCGCGCGGCGCGGGGGGCGCAGGTCCCAGAGCTTTTCGAGCCCGTAGAACTCGCGGATCCGGGGCAGCATCACGTGGACGATGAGGTCCTGCAGGTCGACCAGCACCCACTCGCCCTCGCGCTGGCCCTCGACGCCAAAGGCGCGGTGGCCGGCTTCGCGGCACCGCTGGATCACGCGGTCCGCGATCGACTTCACGTGCCGGTCCGAATTGCCGGTCGCGACGATCATCGTGTCGGCGACGTCGGTGAGCTTGCGCACGTCGAGTACCTTGACGTTCACGGCTTTCATGTCTTCGAGCGCGGCGACTGCAATCTTGGTCAGGCTGCCAGGTCCGGTCCTGGTCTTCTTGGTGGCGGGCGACTTGCGTTTCGGCTTCGGTCTCGTGGCGGTCATTCCTTCGATTCACCTGGCAGGGCGTAGCTGCCCGTGCCGACGATGATCCTACGCGCCGCCTCGGGCATCAAGTAGCGCGGATCGCGGCCCGCGGCAATCACGGCACGCACGGCGCTGGACGACAGGTCGAGCTGGGTGTTGTCGCTCACGAACACGAGGCCGGCGGGAGTTGACGAAAGCTGCGCGGCGTCCGTCGCGCGCCGCTCCTGCAGCAGCTCCGCGCCAAGACCCGCGCCGGGCAGCGACGCGTGCGGACGCAACGCGATCACGATGTGTGCGAGCGCCAGCAGGTCCGCGGAGCGATGCCAGCGGTCGATGCCCGCGTAGGCGTCCATGCCCATGATCAGGACGATGGGCTGGGCGCCGCGCTCGGTGCGCAGCTCCTCCAGCGTCAGTACCGTGTAGGACGGGCCGCGCCGCCGCAGCTCGCGATCGTCCACCCGGAAGCGGTCATCGTCGCCGACGGCGGCGCGCAGCATGGCGAGCCGCGTCTCTGCGTCCGCAAGCGGCGCCGCACGGTGCGGCGGGTCGCCGGCGGGCACGAAGGCGATGGCCTCGAGGCCGAGCAGCTCGTGAAGTTCGTGGGCGGTGCGCAGGTGCCCGAAGTGGACCGGGTCGAACATCCCGCCGAACACGCCGAACGGGCGCACGCAGCGATTCGCTCAGCCGGCAGGCGTCGCGGCCGACAGCCGGGCGCCTGCCATCGCGGCCACCAGCCCGGTGAGCGTGGTCCAGGCATCGCCGCCTGCCGGACCTTCCTGGCCCTTGAATTGCCGGTCGACGCGCGCCGCGGCGGCGAACCACGGCCCGATCGGCTGGCCGGCGGCACGCGCGGCCGCGCGTTTCACGAGCGCCTCGCGGCGCTCTGCGGCCTGCCCGAAGGCCTGCTTCGCAACGCCGCTGCGCAAGTCCGCGAGCGCCCGCAGGTCCCGGCACAGCGCCCAGAGCACGAGCGGCGGCTCGACGCCTTCCGCGCGCAGGCCGTCGAGGATCCGCAGCGCGCGCGCGGCGTCGCCGGCGAGTGCCGCCTCGCCGAGCTGGAACACGTCGTAACGCGCGCTGTTCGCCACGGCGGATTCGACTGCCTCGAGATCGGCGCGGCCATCGGCCCGCAACAGGGCGAGCTTCTCGATCTCCTGGTGCGCGGCCAGCAGGTTTCCTTCGACCCGCTCGGCCAGGAGCTCCGCGGCTCCCGGCTCGAAGCGCAGGCCGAGCCGCGCCGCCCGGGCCGATATCCATTGCGGCAGGCGGCCGATTTCGACCGGCTGTGCCTGCACGACGACGCCGTGCTTGTCGAACGCCTTGAACCAGGCGCTCGACCAGGTGTCCTTTTCCGGCCGCGTCGTCACGACCAGCAGCAGGTTGTCCGGGCCGGGATCCGCGGCCAGCGCCGCCAGCACGGCGCCGCCCTCCTTGCCCGGCCGCGGCGTCGGCATGCGGACTTCGAGGATGCGCCGCTCGGCGAACAGCGACAGCGTGCGGCTTGCCGCGCTGACCTCGGCCCAGTCGAAGCTGCGGTCGGTGACGAAGAAATCCCGCCCGGCGTAGCCCTCGGCGCGCGCGCGGGCACGCACCGCGTCCGCCGCCTCGCCGGTCAGGAGCGCTTCATCGCCGAGGACCAGCCAGGCGCGCGCCAGGCCTCGTTCCAGCGTGCGCGCGACCTGGTCCGTGTTGATGCGCATGGCCGGTCAATTGTATCCATCGTCGAGCGTCCCTAGGAACGCGACCACGTCGTCGATCTCGGCGGGGGTGAGCGCGGGCGTGCCGCCCTCCTTGCGGCCGTAGGGCACCTCGGTGGTATTTACGGACCCGGCCAGCCCGGGCGGCAGGTCGTCGAACTTCCGGAGCCCCGTGGTTGTCGTCGGGAACCAGTCGCCGGGGTGCGTGTCGCGGCGCGCGTAGAAATCGACGGCCTCGCGCAGCGTCGCAAAAGCGCCGTTGTGGAAGTAGGGAGCGGTGCGCGCCACGTTGCGGAGCGTCGGCACCTTGAAGGCGCCGCAGAGGTCGCGGCGCGCGGCAAGATCCCTGCGCTCCGGGCCGCAGACGCCGAGGTCGTGGAACCCGGGATCGGCATTCGCCGGGATGCGCGCGTTGCGCGGCAGCCCGACGTTGTCGTAGGTGAAATCCGTGAACAGCGGCGGCGAGCCGTCCGGTCGCGGGCGGCTCGGGTGGCACTCCGCGCAATTACCTTTTTCGGGGTCCTCGAAGAGTTCGAGGCCGCGCGCCTCCTGTTCGGTCAGCTGCGCCTTGCCGGCCAGCCAGGCGTCGTACTTGCTGTCGAAGCGGTGGAAATCCGGCAGTTCCGTTTCGTATTGCGCAATGGCCACGGCGAGCCCCTGGAACGCCCGCACCGCGTCGTCGAGCGCCGCCGCCCCGAATACGGCGCGGAACCGCTCCGCGTTCGCAGAGCGCCGGAGTCGTGCCACCACGGCGTCGGACGAGGGATTCGCCATCTCGCGGACGTCGAGGAAAGGCAGCTTCGCCTGTTCGACGAGGCTCGGCGCGCGGCCGTCGCGGAACAGGCCGCCGAACGCGGTGCCCTCCTCGTCGAAGCCGAAGGGCGGCGTGAAGCTCGCGTAACGGACCGAAGGCGAGTTGCGGATGCCCGGGATGTCCATGCCCGGGCCGCCGCGCGACACGAGGTCCGTCGGCGGCGCCGCATGCGCGAACTCCGGCTGGTGACAGGTCTGGCAGGCAAGCCGGCCGGAAACCGACAGCGACTCGTCCTTGAAGAGTTGCTCACCGAGCGCGGCAAGGGGTGACAGGCCGGGCGTCGGGGATGCGGCGAACACCCCCGTGGCGGCCAGCAGGCCCCCGGCTGCAAGGAGAAGGACACGCAAAGTGGCGTGATCCTAATGCGAATGATTCGTGTTCACAATGGCGACCTGCCGGGACCTATGCGATAGTCGGAACCACATGAAACACGTCATTGCGCTCTTTGTTGCCGGCCTGCTCGCCGCGCCGCTGGCGGCAGCGGACGAGCTGCCGCTCTTCCAGGTCGGGCTGCACGGCGGCTACCGCATGGGCGGCGGGCTCGAGGACAGTGACACCGGCGAGGACCGCGACTTCGACGACAGCTCGAGCTTCGCGATCGCGCTGGAGATGCGATACGGCCAGGGCGACGACCGCTTCTACCAGCTCTGGTATTCGCGCCAGGCGACCAGCGTCGACGACGGCGTCGACGACTTCGACGCGGACATCGAGTACCTGCACATCGGCGGCACCCTGCCCTTCGGCGGCTGGGAGCATGCGCAGCCCTATTTTGCGGCCGGAATCGGCGCGACGCGCTTTTCGGCCTCGATTCCGGATGCCGACGACAACACACGATTTTCCGGGTCGATGGCCTTCGGCCTCGAGATCCCGCTCGCGACCCATGCGGCGATCCGGCTCGAGGCGCGCGGTTACCTGACGGCGGTCGACACGGAAACGTCCTTCTTCTGCCGCTCGGACGACGGCGAAGGCGTGTGCAGGATCGTTGCCAGCGGCTCGGCGATCTTCCAGGGCGAGGCGCTCGCCGGCATCCTGGTCCGGTTCTAGGGAATCGGCGCCCCGGCTTTCAGCCAGCCCGCCAGCAGGCGGATCTGCGTTTCATCGAGGCGGGCGCCGAATGCCGGCATCGAACCGGCACGACCGTGTGCGACGGACTCGACGACGTCCGCGCGCTCGCCTCCGTAATTCCAGGCCACGTCGTTGAGCGCCGGCGCCCCCAGCAGCGGATTGCCTTCGCCTCCGGCACCGTGGCAGGCAACGCAGTACTGCTGGAACAACGTACTGCCGGCGGTCGAATCGGCGCGCCCGCCGCGCGAGAGCGCGAGGACATGGTCGGCGAGCTGGTCGACCCCTTGCGGACCGACAATCGAAAGCCAACCCGGCATGGCGGCCTCGCGGCCCCCATGAATCGTCGTGATAACCGCGGAGTCATCGGAGCCCCACTGCCAGGCGGCGTCCGTGAGGTCCGGAAAAATCCCAGCCTGGCCGGCCGCATCGCGACCGTGGCAGGAACTGCAGTTATTGTTGAACACGCGCCAGGCGGACTGCATTGCCGAGTCGCTGGCGGCAAGCTCCGAGATCGGCAGGTCGCGGATGAGCTTGCGCTGTGTCCCGAACTGGCCCTCGTAATCGACAAATCGCTCCTCGATCCGTCCGCCCATTGACCAGCCGAGCGCGCCGCGCCACCTGCCGAGCCCGGGATACAGCATTACGTAGACCACCGAGACCGTCATCAGGGCGAGGATGAACCAGAACCACCAGATCGGCGCCGGCTTGTTCCCCTCGCGCAGGGTCTCGTCCCACACCAGCTGCTCGTTGCCGTCGGGACCGCTGCGATAGACACCGACGATGAACCACAGGAGCGCGAGGAAACTCAAGACCGTGATTGCGACGATCCAGCCGCCCCAGAATTCCGATGGCAGGTCAGCCACGGCTTTCCTCATCCTCCAGGGGAATGCGCGCGGCTCCGTCGAGCCGCTCGCGCGTCGAGCGCATCGACACCCAGACGACCAGGGCGGTCATGAATGCCATCACCAGCATGTCGCCGACGAAGATGAACCAGGTCACGGGCCTGGCTTCCCGGCGCCACTGCGCCCCAACACCTGGAGGTAGGCAATCACCGCATCGAGTTCGCTCTTGCCTTCCAATGCTGCGGGTGCCGCTGCAACGTCCTCCGCGGTATACGGATGGCCAAGCCTTGCGAGCGCACGCATGCGGGCCTGGATGCTGCCTCCGCGGTCCGCGTTGCGGGTCGCGAGCCATGGATAGGCCGGCATGATCGATGCCGGTACGACCGAACGCGGATCCAGCAGGTGCAGGCGGTGCCACTCGTCGCTGTAACGCCCTCCCACGCGATGCAGGTCGGGACCCGTGCGCTTGGACCCCCACAGGAACGGCCGGTCGTACGCGAACTCCTCGGCGCGCGAATAAGGACCGTAGCGCTTCACCTCGGCGAGCAGCGGCCGGATCTGCTGCGTGTGGCAGGTGCTGCAGGATTCGCGGATGTAGATGTCGCGTCCCTCCAGCTCGAGCGCCGAGTACGGGGCCATGTCCCCGGGTCGGTGCATGTCCGGGCCTTCCGTAACGACCGGCAGCAGCTGGACCATGCCGCCGATCGCGGAAACCATCAGGATGCCGAAGATCAGCAAACCCGCATGGCGCTCCAGCCGGTGGTGCAGCGACAACCAGCTCATGCTGACGCCCCGGCGGCGGCCATCGCGGGCGGCGCGACCACGATCGTGCGTCGCCCGGCAAAGGTGCATGCGAGATTCCAGGCCATCAGCACGGCGCCGGCCAGGAACAGGAGCCCCGCGAACAGGCGCAGGACGTAGTACGGCCGCATCGCGGCCATCACGTCGTTGAAGCTGAAGCGGACCTCGCCGAGCTCATCGAGCGACAGCCACAACACGCCCTGCGACACGCCCGCGCCCCACATCGCGAGCACGTAGAGCATCGTGCCCGCGAGCGCGAGCCAGAAATGGATGTTCGCGAGGCGCACGCTGTAGAGCGGCGCACCCGCCATGCGCGGCACCAGGAAATAGTAGGTGCCGAAAGTGATCAGCGCATTCCATCCGAGCGCTCCCGAGTGCACGTGGCCGATGGTCCACTCGGTGAAATGACTGAAGACGTTGACGCTCTTGATCGCGAGCATCGGGCCCTCGAACGTCGCGAGCCCGTAGAAGGCGAGTGCCAGCACGATGAACTTGAGCGCGGGATCGGTCTTCAGCTTCTTTGCGGCGCCGCTGACCGTCATGATGCCGTTGACCATCGTCGCCCAGGACGGCGCCAGCAGTACCAGGCTCATGACCATGCCGAGCGACTGCAGCCACTCGGGGACGGCGTGATAGTGCAGGTGATGCGGCCCGGCCCAGATATAGGTGTAGACGAAGGCCCAGAAAGCGACGATCGAGAGCCGGTAGCTCCAGATCGGCTGCTCCGCCTGCTTCGGGAGGAAGTAATAGAGCATTCCCAGGAAGCCGCCCGTCAGCAGGAAGCCGACGGCATTATGGCCGTACCACCATTGCACGACGGCATCCTGGGCGCCCGCGAACAAGGAATAGGACTTTCCGATCGTCACTGGCAGCGCCAGGCTGTTGACGATGTGCAGCATCGCCACGACGATGATCAACGCACCATAGAACCAGTTGGAAATGTAGATGGCGTCGACCTTGCGCTTCGCAATCGTGCCGAAGAAGACGACTGCAAAGCCGACCCATGCGGCGGTAATCGCGAGGTCGAACGGCCATTCGAGTTCGGCATATTCCTTGCCGGCATTCCAGCCCGCGAGTATCGAGACCGCGCCGAGCACGATCGCGGCCTGCCACGCATAGAAGATGGCCCAGGCCAGCCAGGGCGCGAACAGCCGAACGTGCGAGGTGCGTTGCACGCTGTAGAACGCGGTTGCGATAAGCGCCGAGACGCCGAAGCCGAACAGCACGAGCGTCGTATGCGCGGTCCGCAGGCGGCCGAACGACAAGGCGGGCAGGCCCCAGTCGATCGTGGGCCAGACCAGTTCGGCTGCGACGTAGACGCCGGCGAGCATGCCAAGCACCGCCCAGAGTACGGAGCAGTACATGAAAGCCGTGACGACGCGATCTTCGTAGGTGGGCACGTCAGGTACCAATCGACGGTCCGATTCCGTAGCCCCAGAAGGCCACCGTGATCCCGAGCAGGCTGACCAGCGCGACCAGCAAGTAGGCGATGAGGGCTGAAGCCATCAACATCCCGCGATTCGGTCCGGTGGCGAGGACGACCGGCAGTCCGCGATACAACAGGTACATGCACCAGATGAGCACGGGC
>Ga0157380_10000388_pt1 | contig 26589 bp, 23 predicted proteins | sample S35metaG_FD_119757 | JGI IMG/M metagenome (GOLD analysis project Ga0157380, IMG submission 119757) | Switchgrass rhizosphere microbial communities from Kellogg Biological Station, Michigan, USA - S3-5 metaG | ecosystem: Host-associated > Plants > Roots > Rhizosphere > Soil | place: USA...
AGGAAGGGCCCGCCGATATCGAGCCGCCTCACGCCCCCTCGCATGTCGCCAGGAGCGAGCTCCCCGACGACCATTTCTAGGAGGCAGGCCTAGCCGAACGGACGGTCGATGCTCGGCGGCGGCGTGGTGAAGAATTTCGGGCCCGCTTCCGTCATGTGGAAGCAATCCTCCAGCCGGACCCCGAACTTGCCGGGAATGTAGATGCCAGGTTCGTTAGAGAAGCACATGCCGGCGGCCAGCGGCGTCTTCTCGCCATGAACTAGGTTGACCGGTTCATGCACCTCCATGCCGATGCCATGGCCGGTACGGTGGGACGTGCCGGGGAGCTTGTAGCGCGGGCCATACCCCCAGCTTTCGTAGGTGCGGCGGACCGCATCGTCGACGCTTCCCGCCGGCGCGCCGAGTTTGGCGGCGGCCATGGCGATCTGCTGCCCGCGATGGACCTGATCCCATAGTTTGCGCTGCTCTGCGTTGGGATCGGCACCGAATATGAAGGTGCGGGTGATGTCGGCTTGGTAGCCATGAACGGTGCAGGTGCAGTCCATCAGCACCACTTCTCCGCGCTTGACGACGTGCTCATGCTTGCTGCCGTGCGGATAGGCGCTTGCCTCGCCGATCAGCACCAGGCCCCCGTCATAGCTTGCCCCAAGCCGCTTGTGCGCAGCGGCGATCGCCGCGTCGATCTCAACCGGGGTCATACCCTCGCGGGTCCGTTCGCCGGCATAGCGCAGCGATGCGGCCATGACGTCCGCCGCCGCTTGCATCAGCGCGATCTCTGCCGGGGTCTTGATCATCCTGAGCGCTCGCACGATTGGATTGGCGCTGACGATCGGCGCTTTCGGCAGTTGCTGCTGGAGCCGGTCCATCAGGAAAAACCGATTTGTCTCCTCGAACCCGATGGGCTGCCCGGCAAGGTTCCGGGTCTTGAGGAAGTCAGCGACCAGCCTGAGCGGCTCTTCATCTTCCTCCCAAGTGCGGATCTCCGCCGGAACCTGCAGCATTTCCTGGATGCTGGGCTTTTCGAAGAAGGGCGTGACGACGATCGGGTCGCCCTCGGCGGGAATCACCACCCCAGTCAGCCGTTCGCTCCGCCACCATTGGATGCCGGTGAAATAGTCGAGACTCGGTCCGGATTCGACCAGCACCGCGCCGATGCCTTGACGCCGCATGAGGTCGCGTGCCTTGCCCAGCCGGGCGATCCGCTCGGCTGCCGTGATCGGCGGCGGGATTGGAATGGATGGCAAGTCAGCTGCGCCCTGGACCGCGGCCCAGGCACCAGATCCGCGGCTGAGCAACCCGCCCGCCGCCAATGCCAATCCACCGCCGAGCATTGCTCGCCGGCTGCTGTTTGCGAGGATCATCGTCGCCCCCCTTTTTTCACGCCGCCGACTGTTGCACGGTCCCGCGCGATGCGCCAGCAGGCGTCCTTCCATGTTTGACTCGGCATTTCACGATTACAAGAAGCGCCCCGGATCGCGCGAGATGACTGCCATGCTGGCGGGACTGATGGCGCTCAATGCGTTCGCCATCGATGCAATGATTCCGGCGTTGCCGGACATCGGTCAGTCATTGAATGTGGCGCAGGAAAATGATCGCCAACTGGTGGTGGTTGCCTATTTCGTCGGATTTGCCTCGACCCAGCTTATCTGGGGCCCGCTCGCCGACCGGTTCGGGCGCAAGCCGATCCTCGCCGCGGGCATTGTCCTTTATGGCCTGTTCGCATTGCTCTGCGCCTTTGCCGGCAGCTTCCCGCTGCTGATCGCCGGCCGGGTGGCGATGGGAGCATCCGCCGCCGTGACCCGGGTACTGGTGGTGGCGATGGTGCGCGACCTGTTCGAAGCCGAGGCGATGGCGCGCGTGATGAGCCTGGTTTTCATGGTGTTCATGCTGGTGCCGGTTCTGGCCCCCAACATAGGCCAGGCGATCCTGCTGGTCGCGTCGTGGCGGGCGATTTTCCTGGTGCTGGCCGCCTATGCCCTGACCATGCTGATCTGGTCTTCCTTGCGTTTGCCGGAGACATTGCATCCCGAATATCGCCGTTCATTGAAATGGCGGGACATGGCGGGCGCCATCGGACAAACCGTGCGCGAGCGGCAGTCGCTCGGTTACACACTGGCGCTGACCGTCACCTTCGCTGCGCTGGTCGCTTACATCTCGTCGGTCCAGCAGATCATTTTCGACGCGTTCCATGCCCCTCAGCTGATTGGGCTGGTGTTCGCGGGGATTGCAGCGCCGATGGCGCTGGCATCATGGTTCAACAGCCGGATTGTAGAACGTTTCGGACTTCGCCGGGTCGGCCATAGCGCCGCGCTGGCGCTGGCGATCGTCACCGCGATCCATGCCGCCGTGGCGGTAGCCGGTGGGGAAACGCTTGCCAGCTTCATCGTCCTGCAGGCCTTGACGATGTGCTGCTTTGCCTTGGCCTCGTCCAACCTCGGCACGCTGGCGATGGAGCATATGGCGCCGATCGCCGGAACCGCCTCGTCTGTCCAAGGTGTGACGGGAACGCTCGGCGCCGCGATTCTCGGCTTCCTGATTGGCCGGCAATTCGACGGGACAGCAACCCCATTTGTCGTTGGAACCGCGCTTTGCACCACCATGGGGTTCGTGCTGATCGTGCTGACCGAGCCGAAACGGCTGTTTGCTCGTATCGAGGCCAATCCCGAAGAACGGGAAGCGGCGCGGGAATCGACCTCACTGCCCGAAGATCTCTGCTAGCGGCGCGAGCGCAACGAAAAGGGGCGGAGGATTTCCCCCGCCCAATTTCAAGTGCCAAATGCTGGGCGCCTAGCCTTCGACGATCGCGTCTTCATCCCCAGGCCCGACCATCAGCGCCTCGCCGACTTCCTCGGTCTTGCCGCGGATTGCATTCTCGATCCGCTGCGCAACGTCCGGATTTTCCTTAAGATACTGCTTGGCGTTTTCGCGGCCCTGACCGATCCGGATCGAGTCATAGCTAAACCAGGCGCCCGATTTCTCGACCAATCCGGCCTTTACGCCGAGGTCGAGGATCTCGCCGACCTTGCTCACGCCCTCGCCATACATGATGTCGAATTCAACTTGCTTGAACGGCGGCGCGACCTTGTTCTTGACCACTTTCACCCGGGTGGTGTTGCCGACGATATCGTCGCGATCCTTGATCTGACCGGTGCGGCGGATGTCGAGCCGGACCGACGCATAGAATTTCAGCGCATTGCCGCCGGTTGTGGTTTCAGGATTGCCATACATTACGCCGATCTTCATCCGCACCTGGTTGATGAAGATGACGGTGCAGCGCGAACGGCTGATCGATCCGGTTAACTTCCTCAGCGCCTGGCTCATCAGCCGCGCCTGGAGGCCAACATGGCTGTCGCCCATTTCACCCTCGATCTCGGCCCGCGGAACCAGCGCGGCGACCGAATCCACCACCAGCACGTCAATCGCGTTGGAGCGAACCAGCGTGTCGACGATTTCCAGCGCTTGCTCACCGGTATCCGGCTGCGACACGATCAGCTCGTCGATGTCGACTCCAAGCTTCTTGGCATAGCCCGGATCGAGCGCATGCTCGGCGTCGACGAAGGCCGCGGTCCCGCCGACCTTTTGCGCCTCGGCGATGGCATGCAGCGCAAGCGTCGTCTTGCCCGAGCTTTCCGGCCCATAAATCTCGATCACCCGGCCGCGCGGCAAGCCGCCGACACCCAGTGCAATGTCGAGCCCGAGGCTGCCGGTTGAGACCGTATCGATCTCGATTTTTTCGCGGCTGCCCAGCTTCATTGCCGAGCCCTTGCCGAACGCGCGGTCGATCTGCGCGAGGGCTGCATCCAATGCCTTTTGACGATCCGTATTCACGCTGTCCCCATCCAAGCCGACGACTTTAAGCTGCGCTGCCATGGCCTTTGTCCCTTCGTCAATCGGGCAGCTCGCTGCGCCCTTCAAGGGACATTTCGTATCCTGTTTGTTCCGAAAGAACAAGAGGAGAACTTGCGAGGCTCTTTTATGGGTTGGCGCTCGCCAGAACAGCTTCAATAATCGGCGTAACCCGGTCGATCGTATAGGGCTTTTCGATTGTCGGGACGTTGGCGAATTCGACTGGCGGCGGATCGACATGGCCACCCGTCGCAAGCACGAACGGAGTGCCCCTGTTGCGCAATGCCGACGCCACTGGCCACACGCTTTCGCCTTTCAGGTTGATGTCGAGAATGGCGAGGTCGAATTCGCTCTTTTCGATTTCCTTGAGGGCGGCGCTGACGCTGTCGCAATTGCCGCTGACCTGATGGCCGAGGGACACGATAAAGTCCTCGAGCATCATTGCGATCAATGGTTCGTCCTCGACGATCAGGATGGAACGTGCGCCCGCCATAATCATGGAAATAGCAGCCGTTCCGCCGGAGGAAAGGATTTAATTGCCTGCCAGTGCCTTGCGCACCGCCTCGGCCAGCTCCTGGACCGAGAAAGGCTTGGGCAAGAACGCGACGTTGGCGATGTCGATCGATTTCCGGAGCTGCTCCTCAGCATAGCCGGACATGAACAGGATCGGCAGCTCAGGCCGGGTCTTGCGCGCCTCGCGAACCATGGTTGGCCCGTCCATCAGCGGCATCACCACGTCGGAGATCAAAAGGGCGATCTCGTCGCCCCGGTCGATGATCTCCAGCGCTTCCTCGCCATTGTTGGCGGTCAGCACTTGATAGCCGTGGCGGGTCAACGCCCGCTCGGCCACCGTCCGGACCATCGCCTCGTCCTCGACCAGCAACACGGTGCCGGTGCCCCATAGCTCGCCCTCGCTCTCCTTCTTCGCCGTCCGCCGCCCACGGCCCTTGTCTTCCTCAACATGATGGACCGGCAGGTAAATGGTGAACCGGGTGCCCTCCCCCACCTTCGAATCGGCGAAGATGTAGCCGCCCGACTGCTTGACGATGCCATACACCGTCGACAGGCCAAGGCCGGTACCCTTGCCGACCTCCTTGGTGGTGAAGAACGGCTCGAACACTTTGCTCAGGATCGACGCGGGGATGCCGGTTCCGGTATCCGCGATCGATACCGCCGAATAGTCGGCTACTGGCAAAATCTCGCTGCCGAGGTCGGCGACCTGATCGGCGCGCACGGAATAGGTCTGGATGGTGAGCGCACCGCCGCCCTTCGACATCATCGCGTCGCGGGCGTTGACGGCAAGGTTGACGATGACTTGCTCGAGCTGACCCGGGTCGGCCCGGACCGGACCGAGGTCGCGGCCGTGCTTCACCACCAGCTGCACCGTTTCGCCAAGCAGCCGTTTCAACAGGTGCGACACCTCGCTGATCACGTCCGGCAGTTGCAGCAGTTGCGGACGCAGCGTCTGCTGGCGCGAGAAGGCCAGCAGCTGCCGGGTCAGCCCCGCGGCGCGGTTGGAGTTCGATTTGACCTGCTGGATGTCGTCATAGTCGGTATCGCCCGGCGTGTGCCGCATCAGCATCAGGTCGCAATGGCCGATGATCGCGGTCAGAATATTGTTGAAGTCATGGGCGACGCCACCAGCCAATTGGCCGACCGCCTGCATCTTGGTCGCTTGGGCGATCTGCCGCTTAAGCTTGGCTTCCTCGCTATTGTCCTTGAGCAGCAGCAGAACCGCGGCATCGCCGAGGCCACGCAGACCTGCCACCGTCAGCGCCACTGGCTCCGTCGGCTGGTGGGCGAGCCGCACCGGCAGATCCTGCGACATGGCCGGGCCGCGGACGCTGCGGCGCACCGCATCGGCCACGGCAGCCTTGTCCTCTTTGACCACCAGGTCGCCCGGATAGGATGGCATTTCGGTGCCAGAGATGCCGCCTGCCTGACGGAAGGCGTTGTTCATCGTCAGGAACCGGCCGTCGCGGTCGACCAGGGCGAGGCCGATTGGCAGCATTTCCAGCAGCACCTGGACGTTGGTCGAGCTGGCGAGGCTCGGCCCCTCGTCCCAATCGAACATCAACAGCGTCGCCGCGCCCTTGTCCGTCCCCGGCTCGAGCGGGATGCTGACCATCCGCAATGGCCGTCCGTCCGACCCTTCGGTCAGCAAGCGCACCGCTCCTTCGGTGGACGTTTCTATGAGGTCGGCGAACAGCGGCGCTGCGCCCTTAACTGCCGTGCCGGACAGGGCGCGCTCGCTGAACAAGCCATTGGCCGAAAGCAGCCGCCCCTTGTCGTCTACCAGGGCGGCCATGACCCCGGCGGCAGCCAGCCGCTCTCCAGTCGCGCCCGATATCCGCTTGGCGGTCACCGCCAGCACGTCAGGCGCAGCGGCGCCCACAAACTGCCAGAGGAGCAAGTCGCCGTTCGCCCCGGCCCGGGTCACACATACCGTTGCTGGACCGCCGGACAGTTGCACGTCCGCCATGTCGCTCCCGCCGTCGCGCAAGGCGGTTTCGACTAGCTCGCCGATCGCCTTGCTGCCTTGCTTGCCCTTACCCAGCTCGAGCGGCGGCTTTTGCCCGAACCGCGCTTTATATGCGGCATTGACCGACTTCAGCGCGCCGTCGGCATGTGTCAGCGCGGCCGGATCGCTCGACAGGCCGAGCGCCGACCCGACCAGCGCCAGGTCGGGCAAAATGAGAGGCGCGACCTCGACCTGCTTGGCGCCACGCCGATCGAACACGAACGCCGCCACCAACATGGCAACGAAGCCGGCAAGAAATAGCGCGCCGTAGAGCTGCTGGCCGAGCAGGAAAAAGAGTAGCGCGCCACTGGCAGCCGCAGCAGCGACCAGCGCCGGCACGAGCCAGCGCAGGCCGCCCTTCAGCGGCTCGGCTTCAGCGAGGTCGAACTGCTCGTATAACAAGGCTCACCATATGCGGACGCGCTGTTCCGGGGTCAGATAGAGTTTCTGGCCCGGCTGCACGCCAAATGCAGGGTACCATGGATCGAAGTTCCGCACGATCCAAGTCCGCTGCATCGAAGGAGCGTGCGGATCGGTCAGCAAGCGTGAGCGCAGATTGGCTTCGCGATAGTTGCGCCGCCAGACCTGGGCCCAACCGAGGTAGAAGCGCTGATCGCCGGTGAAGCCGTCGATGACTGGCGCTTCCTTGCCACCCAGCGTCGCATGATAGGCGTCATAGGCCGATAGGATGCCGGCGAGGTCGCCGATATTTTCGCCGAGCGTGAATTCGCCTTTTACGTGCGCGCCGGGGAACACCTCATATGCATCATATTCCTTGACGAGATTCTGACTCAACGCCTGGAAGTTCTTCACGTCCTGCGGCGTCCACCAGTCGACGAGGTTGCCCCTGGCATCATATTTCGACCCCTGATCGTCGAAATGGTGGCTCATCTCGTGGCCGATCACCGCGCCGATGCCGCCATAGTTGACCGCCGGGTCGGCGTTGGGGTCGAAGAAGGGTGGCTGCAGAATGGCGGCCGGGAAGGTGATGGCCACCAGCCCGAAATTGGCCTGGGCGTTGACCGTCATCGGGTCGAGGCCCCACTCCCAGCGCATCACCGGCTTGCCAAGTTTGCCGATATTCCAGTCATGCGCCCATTGGTTGGCCCGGAGGGAGTTGCCGAACAGATCGTCGCGGCGCACCTCAAAGCTATAGTCGTGCCACTGGTCGGGGTAGCCGATCCGCGGCGTGAAGGCGGCCAGCTTGGCCTTTGCCTTGACCTTGGTTTCGGGCGCCATCCAGCTAAGATTTTCGATGCGCCGGCCCATCGCCGCGACGATGTTGCCAACTAGCTGCTGCATCGCCGCCTTGGATTCGGGCGGGAACCACTTGGTCACATAGACCTTCGACACTTCGTCGGTGAGGATGTTGGTCGTGAAATCGACCGCCCGCTTCCAGCGCGGCTGATTCTCCGGCGTGCCGTTGAGCTTGGTGCCGTAGAATGCGAAACTCTCGTCGGTAATCGCCTTCGGCAGGACGTCCGAATAGGTGTCGAGCGACTGCACGATCAGCTGGTCTTTCAGAACCTCCAGCGGGGCGCGAGCGGACAGTGCGGCGATCGCTTTGAACGCGCTCGGCTCCGCAATCAGCAGCTCGTTGATGTTGGCACCGCGAAGCTTGAGGTAAGTCGCCCAGTCGAATCCCGGCGCCAGCTTCTGAAGCTGGGCCAGCGTCATCTTGTTGTAGGTCTTGGTCGCGTCGCTGACGTCTTCGCGAGTCCACGAAACCTTGGCGATCCCGGTCTCGAAGTTCAGGATCGCCTTGGCCCGCGCGGCGGCGTTCTTTTCGCCGGCGAGAGTCAGCATCTTGGTCAGATGATCGAGGTAGGCGGTGCGGAGCGACACCAGGTTCGGCTCATTGAGCAAATACATGTCGCGGTCGGGCATGCCGAGGCCGGCCTGGCCAAGGCCAGTAATGTATGCATCGCTGTCGCGATCGTCCTGCCCTACTCCGCCTGCCCAAAGACCGGTGACGCCGTTGCGCGCCGCGTGGGCAGCAAGCGTCGCATAGCCGTTGCGGCTGTTTAGCGCGCGAATTTCGCCCAGCCACGGCTCGATCGGGGCAAGACCCTTTGACTCCACCGCTGCCTCATCGAGGAAGCTCGAATAAGCGATGCCGACCCGGCTCGCCGGATCGTCCTTCGCCGCGTCGAGCAGGTCGCGGACCCGCTGCTGGCTCTTGTCCTGGAGCGCGACGAACATGCCATAGTTGGACTTGTCCGACGGGATCGTCGTGCTCTTCGCCCAGGTACCGTTGCCGAATTGGTAGAAATCGTCTCCGGGTGCGACCGTACGATCCATTCCAGCTTCGTCGAATCCGAAGGTGCCGATCTCTGCCTTCGGCGCGGGCGGCGCTTCGGGCGTGACCGGCGCGGCGGGCGCCGCATCAACCGGCACCACCGGCGGTGGCGGCGTCGTCGTACATCCGGCGAGCACGGTGCTAGCTGCCAACAACAAGTGCCAACGATTCATCTTATTTCCTCCCCGGATCAAACCCTTAGCGCGACTCGAGTCACGGCCGCGCGTAACGCTGGCGCCACTTGCGAGCGATCCACCAGCGCCATCCGACGAGCGACACGAAATATCCTATGAGCGCTAGGCCGAGCCCGATCAGGAACAGGCCGCTGATCAATGCCGGAGCGGCATCCGACAACAGCCAGGACAGCCATTGGGCAACGTCCTTGCCCCTCAAGGCATAGAAAGCGGCAAGGTTGGTGTGGAACCCGATCCGGCTGCCCACTTCCATCGCCGCCCCAAGGAAAAACGGCGTTGTGAGCGGATTGGACAAGAAGGTCATCCCTGCCGCGACCGGGACATTGGCTCGCATCGGGATCGCCAGCAACGCCGCGCCCACGATCTGCAGCCCCGGCACCATCAGGAAGATACCGATGAACAGCCCCGCGAACACTGCTCGCGGCACCGACCTGCGAGTGAAGCGCCACAATTCGCTGTGCCGGATGCGGCTGCCAAACGGCTTCAGCCACGGGCTCTTCAGCACCTCCTCGCGCGACGGCGCGTGGCGATGCATCATCCGCTGCCAGAAATTGGGGCTGCTAGCCACGTTGCCTCATCAACCGTCCTTGCTCGCGCTTCCAGTCGCGCTCCTTGATCGTCTCGCGCTTGTCGTGAACTTTCTTGCCCCTCGCCAGCGCCAGCTCGATCTTCGCTCGCCCGCGCGAATTGAAATAGAGCGACAGTGGGACGAGCGTGAGACCCTGGCGGGTGATCGCACCTTGCAGCTTGTCGATCTCCTTGCCGCGAAGCAGCAGCTTCCTCTGCCGCCGCGGCTCATGGTTCATCCAGCTGCCCGCGCCGTATTGGGGAATGTGGCTGTTGATGAGGAACACTTCCTCGCCCTCGACTAGCGCATAGCTTTCGGCGATCGATCCCTCGCCCGTGCGCAGAGCTTTCACTTCCGTGCCCCTGAGTTCGATCCCCGCCTCGAACCGCTCCTCGACGAAATAGTCGAAACGCGCGCGCCGGTTCTCGGCGACGACCTTGGCCTTGTCGAATTCCTTGATGGCGATGGGCTTGGGCACGGGTGAGCCTTAGACGTGCAGCAAAGGTGATGCCAAGGGCGCGCTAGCCGCCGATCGTCACGGGCGCGATCTGGACGGCGTAAATCAGGCAGACAATGACCAGGCCGGCAATGTGCAAGAGCCGCCAGCGGACGAAGATCAACGAACCGTAGATCAGCAGTAGTGCAAGCCCCAGGATCGGAGAATTGTTGATCGGAATATGGTCTGCCGGATAAAATAATCTGCGGTAGGCGGTGAACAGCAAAAGTCCCGCGATGAGCGCGCCGTAGGTGACCCTTCGCGATTCCAAATAATGTTGCCTGAGGTCGATCGGCCCCTCGTCCCGCGGTTCGGGGAGCGCGGCCGCGGCGACCACATAGACTGCCATCAGCTTCAACACTTGCAGGAGGCTCTGCGGGACCGTGAATGTCGCGATATTCCGGTCATGCCACTGGTCGACCCAGACGAACACCAGGATCATGATCACCAGTACCGACTGCAACACCGGCTCGATCGCCCAGCTGACCCGGCGGCCGGCCCGCAGCAGCAGCTGAAAGCTGTTGGCGAGATGGGTCAGCGCCAGCGCGAGAATGATGGTGGAGAGCCCGAAAAAGAGCTCGAATGGAGTCATGCCTCAAACAAGTCCGGCGTGGGCCAGCGCGGCGTCGACCGCGGCCTTTGAAGCGGCCGACGGCTCGGTCATCGGCGCGCGGAGCTCGGCGGAGAAGCCGGAGCGCACCTTCGACAGCGCATATTTGACTGGCCCAGGCGACGCATCGCTGAACAGCGCGGCGTGCAGAGGGTAAAGCCTGTCCTGCAGCTCAAGCGCTTCGCCCCACCGTCCCTCGCGCATGGCTTCCTGGAACTGCGAACAGAGTTTGGGCGCGACATTGGCACTGACCGAAATACAGCCGACCCCGCCCATGGCATTGAAGCCCAGCGCCATGTCGTCGTTGCCGGACAGCTGGATAAATTGCTCGCCGCAGGCCTGGCGCTGCGCTGACACCCGGGCCAGGTTGCCGGTCGCGTCCTTGACCCCGATGACGTTAGGCAATCTGGATAGCTTCGCCATGGTTTCCACCGATATGTCGGTGATGGTCCGAGCCGGTACATTGTAAAGGATGACCGGGATTTCGAGCTCGGCAACGGCGGAAAGATGTGCGTAGATCCCATCTTGGTTCGGACGGTTATAGTAGGGCGGCACGTGCAAGGCGGCATCGGCGCCCGCTGCCTTGGCCGCCTTGGTCAGCTCGATCGCATGAGCGCTGTTGTTCGATCCGCACCCTGCGATTACCGGCACCCGCCCGCGCGCCACCTCGACGGTAATCTCGATGACCTGGCGATGCTCCTCGTCGGTGAGCGTCGCGCCCTCGCCCGTGGTGCCGCACGGCACCAGCGCGTTGGAGCCTTCGCCGATCTGCCATTCGACCAAATCACGATATGCCGCTTCATTGACTCGGCCTGCCGCAAAAGGAGTCACCAACGCTGGTATCGACCCGAAAAACATGAACTATTTCCTCTGTCTGGGCATCGGGGGGAGCGTTGTTCAGCAGCTGATAAGGACTGATAGCGCACTATGTCCAGCATGAGGAGCGTGGGGATTCTCGCGACATTATTTCTTTCGTCGATGGCGGCTGCCTCGATGCAGCAAGCGCCTGCGCCAGCGGCAACCGCCGTCGCGGCCCAGGCAAACAGCCAGGCCGCCGTCTATGACATCAACTATGCCATTGCCGACTGGCGACGGCTCAGGGCCAGCGCGGGCTACACCTTCGCCGACTATGCCCGTTTCGTGAACGCCAATCCCGGCTGGCCGGGCGAAACCGGCATTAGGCGCAGCGCCGAGAAAGCAATGCGCCCAGGCGAGAATGCCAGTACCGTCTTCGCTTTCTTCCGCTCGACCGAACCGCAAAGCGGCAATGGCTGGGCGCGGTTGGCCGAGGCTCACCTCACGCTGGGCCGTCAGGCCGAAGCGCTGGCCGCGGCCAAGAGTGCCTGGCTGTCAGGCGACCTCAGCCAATATGATGAGCAGCTGATCTTTTCACGGTTCGGCAGCCAGCTCAGCGCCGACGATCATGACAAGCGGGTCGACGCGCTGCTGTTCGACAAGAAAACCAGCGATGCCTACCGCATGATGGCCTGGTCGAGCCCCGGCCGCCGCGCCGCGTTCCAGGCTCGCATCGCCATGCTGTCGCGGATGGGCGATGCCGAGCAGCGCTACCAGGCGGTCATTGGCCAGGTAACCAGCGACGCCGGGCTGATGATGGACCGGGCCCGCTATTTGCGCGATTCCGGCTATGAACAGGCCGCCCGCGACCTGTTCGCCCGCTCGCACAATTTCACCTCCAGGCCGGCCGACCCCGAACGGTTCCTCGACATGATGGCCATATTGGCCAAGGCCGCGGCGGGAGATCGCCAGTGGCAGACCGCCTACAACATCGGCCGCCAGGTCGACGATCTGTTCGCACCCGGCGCCGACGTTAGCCTCAAGAGCTACGCCATCCGCGACAATTATACGACCGTGACGTGGACCGCCGGCAGTGTCGCGCTGGAGCGCATGAACCGCGCCCGCGACGCAATTGGGCTGTTCGACAAATATGCCGCTTCGGGCCGCTCGCTGCAGGTCAAGACCAAGGGCTGGTATTGGGCCGGGCGGGCCGCGTCGCAGAGTGGCGATCCGTTGCGCGCGCGCGCCTATTTCGAGCGCGCTTCGGCAACTCCCGAACTGTTCTACGGTCAGCTGGCTCTCGAGCGCCTTGGCCGGATCGTTCCCGCCCCCGCCGGAACCCCGTCGCTGCTGGTGACTGACGCCCAGCGGCAGGCTTTTGCGCAGAAGCGGCTGGTGCGCGCGGTCAAGCTGCTCGGCCAGCAAGGCCGGTGGAGCGAGCAAAGCCAGTTCATTCGCGCACTGTCCGAGCATCTCGATGGCGATTCCGACCGGCTGCTGGCAGTGGAAATGGCGACGCAGGTGTGGCGCCCGGACTTGGCGGTATGGACCGCTCGCTCGGCGCGCAACGCCGGCAACGCTTTCTATTATAAGGCGACTTATCCAACCCATTCCGCCGGCGTGCCGCAGGGCCGCATGTGGTCTCTGGTTCACGGCATCACCCGCCAGGAATCGAGCTTCGACCGTGGCGCGGTCAGTGGCGCCAACGCGCGCGGGCTGATGCAGCTGATGCCGGGTACGGCCCGCGAGCAAGCCGGCAAGATGGGGCTGAGCTACGACTATGCGCGGCTGACGTCGGACCCCAGCTATAACGTCATGCTGGGCAGCGCCTACTTCCGGCGGCTGGTCAACACCTGGGACGGCAATTATCCGCTGGCGGTGGCGAGTTACAACGCCGGCGCCGGCAACGTTCGCAAGTGGATCAACAATTATGGCGACCCGCGCGGCAACGTCGACATTGTAAGCTGGATCGAGAAAATCCCGTTTGAGGAGACCCGCGGTTATGTGCAGCGGGTGCTTGAAAACAGCGTCGTCTATGACCGGCTGAACCCCTCGGTTCCGGGACCGCAGACGGTTCACATTTCGGCCTACCTCGGCAAGTCCTCGCGTCCCGGCTAAGTTCAGCGCATGTCTGACCGTCCACCGCGGTACATCACACCGCAGGGTTTCGCGCGCATCCGCGCCGAATATGAAGAGCTGTTTGGGGTCGAACGGCCGAGGATCGTAGAGACGGTGTCCTGGGCCGCATCGCTCGGCGACCGGTCAGAGAACGCTGACTACCTCTACGGCAAGAAGCGGCTTCGCGAGATCGACCGCCGCCTCCCCTACCTGTCCAAGGTGATGAAGTCGGCCAAGGTGGTCAACCCGGCGAAGCAGGAACAGCGCGACACGGTCCGCTTCGGCGCGATTGTCGAACTGGCCGACGAAGATGACGAACGCCGTGTGGTCACGCTGGTCGGCGAGGACGAAGCCGACGCCTCGGCCGGCCGGATCAGCTGGGCAGCACCGGTCGCGCGGGCGCTGATCGGCGCCAAGGTCGGCGACGAGCGCATTGTCCGGCTGCCCGCCGGCGAGAAAAGCTATGAAGTCATACGGATCAGCTATCCGTCAAAGGCGTAACGATCGGAAGGATAGCCCGGAATGTGGCGCTAGGCGCTGCTGGGCTCGCTCTGTTTGGGTTGGCGGAACGGAACGATCGTCTCACCCATAGCGGGGGGTTCGGCCGGCATCGCTTTTTGCATCTGGTCGGCGATCGCGGTCAGGGCGGTGATACAGCCCGCCGTCTCCTCATTGGCGTCGATCACGGTCCACGGCGCCCAGCGGGTGTTGGTGTGGGCGAACAAGTCCTGAAACACGCCGTGCGCCCGGTCGCGGTTGTTCGGTCCGATGATCGGCTGAAAATCGCGCAGATGCCTCAGCCAGGGATCTTCCTGCCGAGTCCGCAGGCTAGCCGCCTGCTTCTCCGGCGTAACATGGAAGAACAGCTTGCCGATCATCGTGCCATGATCGCGCTGCTGGGCCTCGAATTCGTTGATCTCGTCGATCGCCCGCGCCCAACGCTTGTCGTCGAGATTGCCGAGCACGCGTTGCTCGACGATCAGCCGGTACCAGCTGCGATAGAAGATGGTGGTGTCGCCCGCTGCGGGCAGCCGGCTCCAGAACGGTGCAAGCCAGTGACGCTCGTCGTCGGCCTCGTCGCTTCCGGCGACCCGGATGACTCGCACATGGGTCGGGTCGAGCGAGCCGACCAGCCGCTTCAGCACCGACTTCTTGCCCGAGCCCATCCAGCCTTCGAACAATATGATTGCCCGCTTGCGGTGCACGATCTGCGATAGCTGCAGGCGCGCGAGGCTGGCCTGAAGCGCCTCGAGCGCTTCAGCCGCGTCTCCGCTGAACGGAACGCCCCGTTCATATTCTGTTAAATCGATCGGCACGGAGGAGGCCTAACCCAAAGGGTGGGGCCCTGCAATTGGCCTAGGCAAATTGTCCGACAATGGGGCGGTTGGCCCGTGGCGCGAACGCCGCGAAGCGTTGCTAGGCCTTGGGCGCGGCGTCCGCCACGATGCAGATCGACAGCTCTTTCAGCTGTTTGTCCATGACCGGGGCCGGGGCGTTCATCATCAAATCCTCGGCCTTCTGGTTCATCGGGAAGACGATAACTTCTCGGATGTTGGGCTCGTCGGCAAGCAGCATGACGATGCGGTCGATGCCCGGCGCCGATCCGCCGTGCGGCGGAGCGCCGAACTTGAAGGCGCCGATCATGCCCGGAAAATTGGTGTCGACCTCCTGGCGGGTGTAGCCGGCGATCTCGAACGCCTTGTACATGATGTCTGGACGGTGGTTGCGGATCGCACCTGAGCTCAGCTCCACCCCGTTGCAGACGATGTCATACTGCCAGGCGAGAATGTCGAGCGGCTCCTTGGCCTCCAGCGCCTCCATCCCGCCCTGCGGCATCGAGAACGGGTTGTGGCTGAAGTCGATCTTCTGCTGCTCCTCATTATATTCGAACATCGGGAAATCGACGATCCAGCAGAAACGGAACGCGCCCTGCTCGATCAGGTCGAGCTGCTCGGCCACACGGGTCCGGGCGAGACCGGCGAGCTTTGCCGCATCGTCTTCCTTGCCGGCAGCGAAGAAAATGCCGTCGTCAGGGCCAAGGCCCATGGCATCGGCCAGCTTGTCCATGCCTTCGATGCCGTGATTCTTGGCGATCGGCCCGCCCCATTCGCCGCCCTTGCGGGTGGCGTATCCGAGCCCGGCGAAGCCCTCGCCGCGCGCCCATTCATTCATGTCGTCGAAGAATTTGCGGCTCTTGTCGGCGGTGCCCGGCGCTGGAACGGCGCGGACCACCGAGCCCTTTTCGACCAGCCCGGCGAACAGGCCGAAGCCCGAGCCCCGGAAGTTCTCGCCGACATCGCTGATCAGCAACGGGTTCCTGAGATCCGGCTTGTCGCTGCCATATTTGAGCAGCGCCTCCTTGTAGGGGATGCGGGGATATTTCCCGGCTGGCGTCACAAACTTGCCCTCGCCAAATTCGTCGAACACGCCTGACAGCACCGGCTCGATCGCAGCGAACACATCATCCTGAGTGACGAAGCTCATCTCGAAGTCGAGCTGGTAGAATTCGCCCGGGCTACGATCGGCGCGGGCATCTTCATCGCGAAAGCAGGGCGCGATCTGGAAATAGCGGTCGAATCCGGCGACCATCAGCAGCTGCTTGAACATCTGCGGCGCCTGCGGAAGCGCGTAGAATTTGCCCGGATGGACCCTGCTCGGCACCAGATAGTCGCGCGCTCCCTCGGGGCTGGAGGCGGTCAGGATCGGCGTCTGGAACTCGGTGAAGCCCTGATCGATCATCCGGTGGCGGATCGAAGCGATGACCTTCGAACGCAGCAGGATGTTGGCATGCAGCCGGTCGCGCCTGAGGTCGAGATAGCGGTATTTAAGCCGGATTTCCTCGGGATAGTCGGCCTCGCCGGCGACCGGCATCGGCAGCTCCGCGGCCGACGACTGGACCGACACTTCCTTGGCGACCACTTCGATCTCGCCAGTTGCCAGCTTGGGGTTCACCGCCCCGCCCTCGCGATCGACTACTTCGCCGGTGATTGTCACCACCGATTCGGCGCGCAACTGGTCCAGGATCTTGAGCGCCTCGCCACCCGCCGCGCAGACGATTTGCGTCAGCCCATAATGATCGCGCAGGTCGACAAACAGCACGCCGCCATGGTCGCGCTTGCGGTGGATCCAGCCGGACAGGCGGACGGTCGATCCGACGTCGCTCTTCCGAAGGTCGGCGCAGCTGTGGGTACGGTAGGCGTGCATTTGATTGGGCTCGCTGAGAAAAAGGCCGTTAGGGGCGAGAAAAAGAGCGCCGCCGCTTCGCGTTCACTCGGCCCTTTGTCAAGGCGCGAGCATGTCGCTATGGCGCGCGGCAGATGAAGATTCACCCGCTGATCACCACCACCAAAGAGCTTTCCGCCCTCGTTGCCCGCATGTCCACTCAGGATTTCGTCGCGGTCGACACCGAGTTCATGCGCGAAAATACCTATTGGCCCGACCTCTGCCTGGTCCAGATCGCCACGCCAGATGAGGCAGCCGCGATCGATCCGAAGGCCGAAGGTATTGATCTAACGCCATTGCTCGACCTGCTGGTCGCCAATCATGATGTGCTGAAGGTGTTCCATGCCGGCGGCCAGGACCTGGAAATCATTCACAACCTGACGCGCAAGGTGCCGAATCCGATGTTCGACACCCAGATCGCGGCTATGGCGCTCGGCTATGGCGAACAGGTTGGCTACTCCAACCTGGTCGAAAGCGTGCTCGGGCACACGCTCGATAAGGGCGCGCGTTTCACCGACTGGTCGCGGCGCCCGCTCGACAAGCGCCAAATCGATTATGCCATCGCCGATGTGACCCATTTGGCCGAAATCTTTCCGCGGCTGGTTAAAAAGCTGATCAAGACTGGCCGCGGTGCCTGGCTCGACGAGGAAATGGAGCGGCTGGCCGACCCGTCGAGCTTCGCCTTCGAGGCGGAAGATGCCTGGAAGCGGCTTAAGCTGCCGAGCCGCAATCCCGCCGTCTTGGGCCGCCTCAAGGCGCTCGCCGGCTGGCGTGAGACCGAGGCCCGGTCGAAAAACCTGCCGCGCGGCCGAATCGTCAAGGACGATACGCTCAACGAATTGGCCAGCCACCCGCCCAAGACCCAGGACGATCTGGGTAAGGTGCGCGGCCTGTCATCGGGATGGCGATCGAATGACATTGGCGGCCGGCTGATGGCGGCGCTGGCGACCGCCCAGCCGATGCCTCCAGAGGAGCTTCCCGACCGCGAACCGCGGCGGCCCGGCCTGACCAAGGACGCCGCGCTGGTCAGCGACCTGTTGAAACTGCTGCTCAAGATCCGCGCCAAGGAAGCGGGTGTTGCAGCAAAGCTGATCGCCCGTTCGGACGAGCTCGAAGCATTGGCAGCCGGCGTCCGCAATGGCCTCAATATCCTCGACGGCTGGCGGTTTGAGGAGTTCGGCCGTGACGCGGTCGATTTGGTCGAAGGCCGGCTGGCGTTCGCAACCGAGAATGGCAAACTCAAATTGAGCCGCATTCCGGTGGACTCGGGAACCCTCGAGACCGCCTAGCGCTTGTTCCGCCAGATCAAGGAGGGACTAATGCGACTTTGGACTGCAAGCCTCGCCCTGCTGCCCTTGAGCGCGTGCACCGTGGCACAATCAGACGGCACGGCTACCGGGCCGATGCCGGGAACATGCCGTCCCGCCTCCCTTGACCAATTTGCCGGTCAGTCTGCGTCTCAGGACCTTGGCGCAAGAATTCTAGCCGCATCGGGCGCGCGGCTCATTCGATGGGTACCCAAGGGCAGCGTTATCACCATGGAATTCAGCGCCGAACGCGTGACCGTCTTTCTAGACGGCTCGAACCGGGTCGAACGCGCTAGCTGCAGCTAGGTGAAGCGGACATCCGCCACGCGGCCGAGCGCCCGCGCGAGCAGGTGCAGGCGCCGATCGACCGAATCTGCATAAAGCTGGCTGTGCTTGGTCGGGATCGATAGCACCACCCTGCCCGGTTCCAGCCCGATCTGGGTCTTGCGCAGGAGCCCCTCGGTGCCGCCGCTGAGGCGCTGCGCAAGACGGATTGCCCGGCCCCACGCGCTTACCCTGGCGTCTTCGCCCGGCCGAAGCAGGGTCAATAGTTCGGGGCTGAACCCGCCGTCACCGCCAAATGCGCTGCACAGCGCCCGTCCCAGCACTGCCCGTCCGTTGGCGTCAATGCCGACCCAATTACCATGGATGGCCAGGTCCACCGCCCGCTCGGCGCGATAGTCGGGGTGTGCGTTCCAGGCGATGTCGCCGAGCAGACAGGCGGCCAGACGGTAACGCTTCAGCTCCGCGCTATCGTCGGGAAACAGCGGATCCAGCCATCGGTCGAGCACCGCGCCATGGTCGCCGAACCGGCCGAGCCGGTCGCCAATCTCCAGGGCCGCGGCAAGCAGCGGATCCTCATCCTTGGTCGGCTCGTCGAGATCGCCGTAGAGCAATCCTTCGCGAAGCCCGAAGGCGGAAACGATGACCCGCTTCGGGCCGAGCGTGTCAATCATCGCCTCAAGAATCGCCACCGCAGCGGGTAGCGTGGGCAGGCGGGCGGACGAAATGCCGGTCAGCCGTTTCAGCTCCTCGACATCCAGGGTCGCCAGGATCGCCTTCAAATCCGTCAGGCGCGCCGGATTGATCCGGTAGCAATGGACGATCGGCAACGGATGGCCCTGGGTCTTCATGTCGAGGAGGGCGATGGCGCGAAACGAGCCGCCTACCAGGTAGAGTCCGCCACTCTTGCCCGCGTCCTTAAGCTGGCTGCCCTTGATGCCCGACTTGATTGCGGCCGTGATGTCGGCGCGCGGAGGGTCGGCGCCGACGCGCAACACACCAAGCGGCAGCGAGATGCCCATTCCAGCGGCGCCGCGCGCCACTCCGATCAGCTCGAGGCTGCCGCCGCCAAGGTCGGCGACCACACCCTTGGCATCGGGGATGGCGGAAATGACACCAAGCCCCGATAGCGCCGCTTCCTCCGAACCCGACAGAAGCCTCGGCTTGAGGCCGAGATCCGCAACTCGCTTAAGGAACGCCTTGCCGTTCTTACTGTCGCGAACCGCGGCCGTGGCGACCGTGTGCAATTTTTTTAGCCGCATTTCGCGCGCCAGCTGGCGGAAGCGGGCCAGCGCCTCCAGCGTCTTGTCGATCGCTTCCTCGTCGAGCAAGCCGTTGCGCGCCACGCCCCGTCCAAGCGCGGCCATCACCTTTTCGTTGAACAGCACCGACGGGACCCGCTCCGCGCCGCCATAGGCGACGAAGCGCACGCTGTTGGAGCCGATGTCGATGATTCCGACCGGGCCGAACCGCTTGACCGCCATGAGGTCGAGGGCAGAGCGGATTACCCTCGCTGCGTCAACCGCAACTTCGGTACGGCCTTGCCCGCCAAGGCCTGTCCCCGGCCCGAAAGCGACGGGTTGGTCATGAAATAACGATGCAGGTTGAAGTGGCGCTTGCCAGGCTTCAGCCGGGTGTAGCTGCCCTCGGCGTTCAACACCCAGCTTTGCTCATTGTCGATCAAATTGGCGATCATCACCTGGTCCAGGACCTGGGCATGGACCGTCGGATTTTCGATCGGCATCATATATTCGACCCGCCGGTCGAAGTTGCGCGGCATCCAGTCGGCCGAGCTGATGTAAATCTTGGCATGGCGGTGCGGCAGCCGGGCGCCGTTGGCGAAGACGAAGATCCGGCTATGCTCGAGGAAGCGGCCGACGATCGACTTGACGCGGATGTTGGTCGACAGGCCAGGCACCCCCGGGCGCAGGCAACAGACACCGCGCACGATCAGCTCGATCGACACGCCGGCTTCGCTTGCCTCGTACAGCTTCTCGATTACCTGGCCATCGACCAAGCTGTTCATTTTCGCCCAGATCGCAGACGGCTGGCCCGCCTTGGCGTTGGCGATCTCCGCATCGATCAGCGAGACAATCTTGTCCCGCAGACCATTGGGAGAAAGCGTCAGCAACTCGAGCCCCTTGGGCCGGACATAGCCGGTGGTGAGGTTGAACAGCTTGGCGGCATCGCGGGCCGCACGGCGCGAAGCGGTGAAATAGCTGAGATCGGTGTAAATCTTGGCGGTCGTCGGGTGATAATTGCCGGTCCCGAAGTGGCAGTAGGTGCGCATGATGCTTCCCTCCCGCCGGATCACCATCGACACTTTGGCGTGGGTCTTCCACTCGACGAAGCCGTAGATCACCTGGACTCCAGCGCGTTCGAGCCGGCTTGCCCACAACAGATTCTGCTCCTCGTCGAACCGGGCCTTCAGTTCGACCACCGCGGTTACCGATTTGCCGGCCTCGGCCGCCGCCACCAACGCATCGATGATCGCCGACTGCTTGCCGGCGCGGTAGAGCGTTTGCTTGATCGCGACGACGTCCGGGTCCTCGGCCGCCTGGCGAAGAAATGCCACGACGACTTCGAAGCTCTCGTAGGGATGATGGACGATGAAGTCTTTGGTCCGGATTGCAGCGAAGCAATCGCCATCATGTTCCTTGATGCGTTCTGGAAAGCGCGGCGAATAGGGCGTGAATTTGAGGTCGGGCCGATCGACCTCGACCAGCTGGCCAAGATCGGCGACCCCAATCAGGCCGGCGCTTTCGGCCACCAGCGCGGTATCGGCCGCCAGTCCCTCGCGCACCATTGTCTCCAAGTCGGGCGGTGTGTCGGCGGCGAATTCGAGCCGGATCACCCGGCCGCGGCGCCGCCGCTTGATCGCGCTGCGGAAGTAGCGGACCAGATCCTCAGCCTCTTCCTGCACTTCAATGTCGCTGTCGCGGATCAACCGGAACGCTCCCGCTCCTACCTTCACGAAGCCTGGGAAGAGCTGGTCGAAATGAGCGGCGATCGCCGTCTCGATGGAAATGAAGTTGAGCTTGTCGCCGGGCAGCCGGATGAAACGCGGCAAAGTCGGGGGGATCATCAGCAGCTCGACCACCGGCTCCGCCGCCTTGCCGCGCCTAAGGTCGAATACCAGGCTAAAACCACCGTTCGGAATGAAGGGGAACGGGTGCGACGGGTCGATTGCCTGCGGCGTCAGCACCGGCAGGATCTGCTCGCGGAAATAATCGGCCAGCCATTCCCTCGCCTCCGGCTCGAGATCGGCCTCCCCGACGACCGCCAGGCCTTGGTCGGCCAGAGCTTCTCGCAGCAATATCCATTCCGCCTGCTGGGCGACGACCAGCGAATCCGCTTCGGCGGCAATGGCATCGAGCTGCTGGGTCGCAGTCATCCCGTCGGCGCTCAAATCGTCGATGCCCTGCAGCTGGTGTCCCTTAAGCCCAGCGACGCGGACCATGAAGAATTCGTCGAGGTTGGTGCCGGAGATCGACAGGAAGCGCAGCCGTTCGAGCAGCGGATGGGCAGGGTTGGTCGCTTCTTCGAGCACCCGGCGGTTGAACGCCAGCCAGCTCAATTCGCGATTGAACAGCCGCGGCGCGCTCTTCACCATCTTGGGTTGTACGTTCATGCCGCGCCCCTGGTATCGATAATGCCGCCCTCGCCCAGTGCCCTGCGGATCGTAGGCAGCGTCAACCTTGCCCGTTCGGCAATAGCGAAGCGGTCGATCGCCTCCACCACTCGCTCGGCCATAAAATAGCTCCGTTCGACCCGCTCACCGATGAACCTCAGCGCATCATCGGGGATGTGCAGGCCGCGGTCAGCAAACAGCAGGCGGATGATCGCCCGGAACAATCCATCGTCCGGCTGCTCGATGCGGGCAATCGGGGTAATCGCCAGACGCGTGCGAAGATCAGGCAAGGCCACCTCCCAAACCGGAGGTACATCGTCCACAATCATGACAATTGGACGACCACTGTCCTGAGCGGCATTCCAGGCGTGGAACAGCTCCTCCTCATCGTGGCCCTCGGCGCCGTCGAACAACCGCCCGCCGACCCGTGCGACGAACGCGCGGGCAAGCAGGGAGCGGCCCGACCGCCGCGGCCCGGTGAGCATTGATGCCTTGACCGGCCACAAGCTCCAGCTGCGGAAATGCTCGAAGGCGCCGGCATTGGCTTCGGACAGGATGAAGCGGCTGTCGTCTTCAGCCTGTGGCCAGTCGAGCGGCAGCGCGATCTGGTCCGCAGGCTGCTTCATGGCGAAGGACTGACTCCCGGCGCCGCGCCCCGGGTAACATACAGGACTCCGCCCCGGTTGGTGACAGACCAACCGCGCGAATAGAGCGCCGCACCCAATGCATTGATGTCGCCACGGAAATTGACCGACAAATTGGCATTGCCGTTGGGCAGCGGGGCCTGAGTGACCCAAACCACGCCGGCGAGGCCGCGGATCTGCGCTACCGATTGCGCTACGGCGCCGGCATCGCCGCGCTCGATGACGAGAACCTGGATCACGGTCGGCTGGATTACCGCCTCCGCCGGTCCAACTACTTCTTCCTCCGGCGGCGGCGGAGGAGGTTGGATGATCAGGTCGGGATCGCCGCGGACGATGCCCGCCGCAAGCGCCTGAGTGAAGATCTCGTCCATCCGCTGGACGCCCTCATTCATCATCCGCGGCAGGTCGTCGTTATTGCGTGCGGTCAATTCAAAGCTTCCCAGCGTCCTCCCGTCGGGGCCGAACCGGCCCACGAACAATGCCTTGCTCGGCCCGCCTGGATAGAGCCGGTCGAGCCGCACTTCGGCGACCAGGATATTGGCCGCGCCATATAGGTCGAGCACGTTACGCCACCAGCCGCGGCCCGGCCGCCTCGTCTGCGCCGCGTTGACCAGCAGCGGATCGACGCCCAAGCCGCTGACCCGGACATAGTCGATTGCGCTTTGTGAGGTGCGGAACTGGGCCCAGGCACGCTGCCAGGGATTGCGGAGCTCGACGCCGGTGGCGGTGCCGCCGGAAACCAGCACCGGAATCAGCAGCATTGGCGCGGACCGCCGCACCTCACCGGCAAGGCCGAGCAATTCGCCGGCCCGTTGCCGGTCGAACAATAAGCCGAGCGTGGCAATGTAGCGATTGGGCCCGATTTGCTCGCGTTCGACCACGATCGAGCTGACCAGATTGTCGAGCGTTGGATCCGACAGGCGGGGCGCCTCGCTGACCGGGCGTTTGTTCGTCTTCGCCCACAGTGCCCTAAAGCCCTCGCGCTGGGCGATCCGCCAGCCGGCATAACGCGCCGAATCCGCGTCCTTGCCGCCGACGTCCACCTTGATTCCGGTTATTTCCAGCGTTCCCGAACTGTCGATCGGCAGGATTCCGCGCTCCCCGCTCTCCATCTGCGCGACCAAAGCTCCGCCCAATCCAGCAAGGGCGAGCAAGGCGGCAGCAATGAGGGCGGCAGGCCGGCGAAGAAGCATCTGCGCGCTTTTGGCGACAATGGCGTGGAATTCCAAGCGCGATATAGCTAGGCGGGCCGTCATGTCGTCCAACTCCAAGCCGCTGACCTATGCCGATGCCGGAGTCTCGATCGCTGCCGGCAATGCGCTGGTGAAGGCGATCGCGCCGCTGGCCAAGGCCACTGCGCGTCCCGGCGCCAATGCCGAGCTGGGCGGATTCGGCGGCTTTTTCGACCTGAAGGCGGCGGGCTACGAAGACCCGCTGCTGGTCGCGGCCAATGACGGGGTCGGGACCAAGCTCAAGCTGGCGATCGACATGGGCAAGCATGATGGCGTCGGTATCGACTTGGTCGCGATGTGCGCCAACGATCTCATCGTCCAGGGCGCCGAGCCGCTGTTCTTCCTCGACTATTACGCTTGCTCAAAGCTCGACAATGAGGTCGCGGCGGCGGTCGTCGCCTCGATCGCGGAGGGATGCCGCCAGGCTGGCTGCGCATTGATCGGCGGCGAGACCGCGGAAATGCCGGGCATGTATGCGGCGGGCGATTACGACCTCGCCGGCTTCTGTGTCGGCGCAGTCGACCGGGCCAAGGCGCTGACCGGATCTCGCGTCGCGCCAGGCGACGTCATCCTTGGTCTCGCCAGCTCCGGCGTCCATTCCAACGGCTATTCGCTGGTTCGCCGGCTGATCGAGGTCAATGGCTGGAAGCTCGACCGTCCCGCGCCGTTCGATCAGGCGCTGCTGCTTGGCGATGTGCTGCTTGAGCCGACGCGAATCTATGTGAAGAGCCTGTTGCCGCTGGTCCGCGAAGGGAAGGTTGGCGCGCTTGCCCATATTACCGGCGGCGGACTACTCGAGAATATTCCGCGTGTATTGCCCAAAGGCGCCCATGCAATGGTCGATGCGGACAGCTGGCCCCTGCCCCGCCTGTTCTCATTCCTCCAGGCCGGCGGGGCAATCGAGCCGGCTGAGCTGGCGCGGACCTTTAACTGCGGCATTGGCATGATCGCGATTGTTGGGCCTGAAGCCGAAACCGACGTGATCGAGCTTCTCCAGGCGGCGGGCGAGACCGTGCATCGCATCGGCCGGATCGAATCCGGCGAGACCGGCTGTACCGTAGCTGGCAGCGCCGGCACCTGGAGTGCGCTCGAAGCCTGGTCGGCGAGCTATCATGGTTGAGCGGTCGCGGGTGGCGGTGCTGATATCGGGCCGCGGCTCGAACATGGCCGCGCTGATCTACGCAGCGCGCGCGGACGATTGCCCATATGACGTTGTGTTGGTGGCAAGTGACAAGCAGGCCGCACCAGGGCTCGAAGTCGCGAAAGCGGAAGGTGTGGCTGTCGAAGCCCTGGATGCCAAGGCGCTTGGTTCGGCCTATTGGGACACGCTGCACCAGACCCTTGAGCACGCCGCCATCGATCTAATCGCTCTCGCCGGTTTCTTGCGGATCATCCCCGACGATTTCCTCGCCAAATGGGCCGGGCGGATGGTCAATATCCACCCGTCGCTGCTGCCCAAATATAAGGGTCTGAGGAGCCATGAAGCTTGCCTGGCGGCCGGCGACAAGGTCAGCGGCGCTACGGTCCATCTGGTCACGCCGGAGCTCGATAGCGGCGACATCCTCGGCCAGGTCGAGGTTGCCGTCTTACCTGGCGACACGCCTGGGACGCTGGCCGAGCGGGTATTGATCGCCGAGCATCAGCTTTACCCGCGCGTCGTCAGCCAATTTCTCGGCCGGACGCGCGATTTCGACTGGATCACGGACAAAGTCGGCGAATTGGCGTTGGCGCTGCCCGAGACCAGCTTCCAGACCAGCCACGGCTCGCCCGGCTGGAAGGTCGGCAGCAAAAGCAGCGGCAAATTCTTCGCCATCATGTGGAACCGCCACCATGGCGAGGAAGCGATCGGCGTGCTGGTCAAGTGCAGCGGGCAGGACGAGATGGCGCAGCTGATCGAGGCCGAGCCCAACCTCTATTTCCGCCCGGCCTATTACGGCCCGTCCGACTGGATCGGGGTCAAGCTCGACCGGCCCCGGGTCGATTGGGACCATGTCGCGAACTGGTTGCAGCGCAGCTGGCAAGCGATGGCCCCTCCGCGCCTGACCAAATTGCTGCGGGTCGCCGAAGAATTCTGACTTCCCAGCCTTCTCTGGCATGACGGTGAAAATGGTCTAGAAATGTCCCGAACGGAGGGACCAACCGGATGATCGCTTTCTTGCTGCTGGCCGAAGCGGCCGCCCTGCCGATGCCCGCCTTTCTGTCCGGCTGCTGGGAGCAGCGCACCGAGGCGGGGCAATGGACCGAGGAATGCTGGACCGATACCCGCGGCGGGGTGATGATCGGCTCAGGCCGCACCGGCCAGGGCGACAGCGTCGGCCATTGGGAGTGGATGCGGATCGAGCGTAGCACGGATGGGTCAGTGACCTTTTTCGGCTCGCCCAAAGGCGCCCCCGCGGTCGGATTCAAGGCGGTTGAGGCCGACGGCAAGTCGGTGACCTTCGTTAACGCCGGCCACGATTATCCGCAGCGCGTGCGCTATGTCGTGACCGACCTTGGCCTCGACGCGGAGGTTTCGCTCGCGGACGGCAGCAAACCGGAACGGTGGAGCTACAGGCGGGCCGCGGGCAACTAGATTTGCCCTACCCCTCCGATGCAGCTCGGAAGACCGCATGCTGCGCGTCGAACGCACGCTTGAACGCCGGTCGCGCTTCGCCTCGGGCGACATAGGCGGCCAGGTTCGGAAAATCTTCCAGCAACACCGACCCACTAGGCCGGCGCAAAACGTTGATCATCAGCAGGTCGCCAGCGCTGAACGATCCGTCGAGCCAATCGGCCTCGCCCAGCCGGTTGGAAAGCTGGCGAAACCGGTTGCGGATGCGGTCCA
>Ga0157380_10000390_pt1 | contig 26480 bp, 21 predicted proteins | sample S35metaG_FD_119757 | JGI IMG/M metagenome (GOLD analysis project Ga0157380, IMG submission 119757) | Switchgrass rhizosphere microbial communities from Kellogg Biological Station, Michigan, USA - S3-5 metaG | ecosystem: Host-associated > Plants > Roots > Rhizosphere > Soil | place: USA...
AAAATTAATGCTCTTTTCAGAGATTTCAAACCTTCAGGATAAAAAAGTGTACCGTGGTGAGAAACTGGCAGTTGTTTACTACCAAACAGGCACAGGAAGAAAAAGAAAGAGCCCCGGAAATCCGGGGCTCTTTCACTTAAACTTTTAACCGTTTATCAGTTCGTCTTGATAATGCGGGTAAATGTACTTTCAGATCCCTGAGAAACCTGTACCAGATAAACACCTGCAACGAGGTTTTTGCCCATCTGGATGGTTTGCTGTCCATTGCCAAGCTGTGCATTTTCAATGATCCTGCCTGCCATGTCAACCAGTCTTACTTCAGTAACATCAGTTGAAGGAGTAAGCACGTTTACGTTGAACATATCATTGGAAGGATTGGGGAACACACCGATTTCGATATTACCTGAAGAAGCCATTTTCTGGCCGGTGTTCGGGTTAATAACCGGTCCGGTGATACCAATCACACAAGGATTACCATAGCAATAAGAAACACCGTTTACAACTGCTCTTTCTCTGACGTTGTAGAATTTACCAGCCTCTAAAGAAGGATTCACGTTATTCAGCGCAAGCTTGCGTGAAGTACCGTTATTGATCACCCAGGTAGTGCCGGGATTGGTAGTTTCTTCGAATTCGAATTCATATCCCGGAGGAATTCCAAGATATTTTAAAACGATACCGCCAACAACAGTGTCATTGAGGGTCAGGTTGAGATTGGGGCAATAAGGAGCCTCCAGCTCAGGCTGACGGATGGAACGAACCACGACTGTTTTAGAAGAAAACGAGCAGTTGGCGTTGCTTACCGTGCAGCTGATTGATAATGTATCAAGAATAGGTCCGCCTGATCCAACCAGGGTAACTGTGGTAGACTGTGTGGTGGCGCCGTTTGTCCAGAGATAGGAAGAGAAGCCTGACTGTGCAGTTAAAGTAACACTTCCCGGCTGGCAGAAAGTCAGCGGTCCGCTTGCAGAAACTGTTGGAGAGAAGCCCGGGTCAAGCACGTCAACCACCAGCGTGTTGCTTTGTGCAGAGCAGCCGGAGAGCTGTGTAATGGTAACATAGTAAGAACCTGCCTGAGTTACATTGATGGACTGGGTAGTTTGTCCGCTGTTCCAGAGGTAGGAACTGAAGATGTTTCCTCCTGCAGCTGTTAACGTCACCGATCCGCCGTCGCAGAATGTCAAAGGTCCGTTAGCACTGATTGATGCATTTGGTGATGGAAAGAAAATGAAAATTCTCCAGGGACTAGTGATCGTTGTGGTATTTCCATTAACTGTACCGGTTACTTCCACGCGGAAAAAGCCCGTGGCTGTAATTGCAATCTGTGCTGTAGTAGCTCCGTTTGACCATAAGTAAGTATAAGGTCCTGTAAGCGGGCCGGTAATATTAACCCCAAGAATCTTAGGCTGTCCAATGCAACCGATGGTGCTGCCTGTAACTGCTACTGATTGTGCCTGTGCGCTTGCTGTAAATAATCCTGCTAAAAGGACAAGCAGCATTTTTTCTCTAAGTAGTTTGGTAATTTTTTTCATTTTGCTTTGATTTAATTGTTTTTTAGAAGCTTAGTTTGAGGAATCTGAATATGGCAAAGTTATTATTTTTTACAAGACCAACAAATTTTTTTGAATATTTTTTTAAGTGATTTACTAACGATTCCGGGGGTTCTTAAAAATTTATACCAGCCTTCATAAAATATCCGAAAAAAATCTATTTATTTCAGAACTTTCCACCCCTAAATGAAGTTGAATACCTAACATTTCCTGATCATCAAGATGGTACCGGCCACTATGTTTTTTTTTCAAGCGAGACGCTTCATTTTAGCCGCAGGCTTCCTGATTTGCTGGGTGAATGCCACAGCACAGCGTTACAATTTCGCCACATATTCCATCTCAGACGGTCTTCCGAACAACCAGATCAATAAAATTCTGCAGGACAGGAGCGGCAAGCTCTGGGTGGCTACCATGAACGGCGCCTGCTGGTTTGACGGCAAGAATTTCACGAAATTCGACCAGGATAACATCCTTTCGAACAACGTGGTTAAAACCATTTTTGAGGATAAGGAAGGGAACATCTGGCTTGGAACGGTACGCAAAGGACTGTGCAGGTTCGACGGTTCGAATACGAAATTTTTCACCACTGACGACGGCCTGCTGAGCGATATTGTCAATGCAGTTTGCCAGGATAACCAGGGTAATATCTGGATCGGTACATCAGAGGGGCTCAATAAGTTCGATGGCAAAACATTTACCTCCTATACGACGGTGAAAGGGCTGGTGAACAACAATGTCTTCTCCCTGTTTACCGATCACCGGGGGAGGATCTGGATCACCACCATTGGGGGCGTATCCTGCCTCGACGGAACGGCTTTTATCAATTACACGACAGAGAACGGACTGGTGAGCAACATTGCCTATTGCTGCACCGAAACCGGCACCGGAGATATCTGGATAGGCACCTATGAAGGTGTTTCAGTTTTTGACGGAAAGACGTTCCATAACTATACGGTTAAGAACGGCCTCATGAACGACAGGGTGCAGGATATCATTAAGGATTATAACGGAAACATGTGGATGGCCACCAATGGCGGCGGGGTAGCCAAGGTGGATGACAGGGGCTTTATAACCCTCACCTCCAACCAGGGACTGGCCAACAACAGTGTTTTTTCAATTATTGAAGACAGGGAGGGAAATTACTGGTTCGGTACCTACAACGGGCTTTGCAAATACAACGGCGACCGGTTCGTAACGTATACGGTTGAAGATGGTCTTTCCACTAATAACATCCAGACCATTTTTTCAGATTCTGAATTTGTATGGGCTGGCTCCCTTAACGGAGGATTGGACCGTTACGATGGCATCGGATTCCAGCATTTCAGCACAGAGAACGGACTTAGAAGCAATACGGTCTGGACCATTTACAAAGACAAAAAAGGCAAGCTCTGGTTCGGAACCACCAATGGTGTTTCCGTCTATGACAGCCTGTTGGCTCAGTTTATTTCGCCCCTTTACGAGCTCAATAACCTGATCATCTACTCCATACTCGAAGACAAATACGGCAGGATGTATTTTGCTACGGATAAAGGGGTGTATATTTATTTCAACAACGACTTTACCATCATCAATTCGTCCAATGGCCTCGAAAATGACAAGGTGCGGGTGCTTTTTGAAGACAAGAAGGGCGTTATGTGGGTTGGAACCAACAAGGGCATTTATTACCTGAAGGGACAGCAGGCCATCAGCTTTAATGATTTTTACAACATCCCCAAGGTGCCTGTCACCAGCATCTGCGCCGACACCAGCGGAAATATGCTCATCAGCACCTTTGATTTCGGCCTGATCAGGTATGACAGGGAATCCAAAACAAACCCGGTCACTTTCCTCAATAAAGAATCGGGATTGTTCAACGACAGGGTGCTTTTCAGCTTCCTGGATTACAACCACAACCTATGGCTGGGTTCTCCCGAGGGAATCGACTGGATCGACTGGCAGGGCTATCTCCGTACCGGGAAGCTCAATGTGGTGCATTACGACAAGAGCAACGGTTACCTGGGTGTGGAGAGTAATGCTGCCTGCGCCGACCGTGACAGCAACATCTGGTTTGGAACAGTAAACGGTGCCATCAAATACAATTCAGGCTCAGGAAATGGCCGGACATCAGTTCCTGTTGTCAGCATTACCAACCTGCAGCTGTTCCTGTCGAATGTAGACTGGAAAAAGCGAAAGATTGAAGTGAACAACCATACCGGTCTCCCTGAAAACCTGGTGCTGGCATACAATAACAACCACCTCAGCTTTGCTTTCAGCGGCATTTACCTGACGGCTCCCAATGAAGTGCGCTACCGCTTTATTCTGGAAGGGTTTGATGAAGACTGGTCGCCGGTGTCGTTGCTCAACATTGCCAATTATTCGAACATCAGCCCGGGCAAGTACACTTTTAAAGTGAAAGCCACGGCCAATGGCAGGAACTGGTCGAACCCGGTGACCTATACCTTTGAGATCAAGCCGCCGTTCTGGCGGACGCCCATCTTTTACTTCATCTATGTGATTGCGATTTCCGGCAGCCTGTTCCTGTTCATCAAATCGCGCACCGCCGGACTGAGAAGAACGCGCGATTACCTCCAGGGCAAGGTGGAGCTCAGAACCAGGGAGCTGAAGATCAAAAACCAGGAACTTGCCAAGCTTTCGCTCGTGGCCAGTGAAACGGATAATGCCGTATTGATTTTCAACGACCATTTCGAGCTGGAATGGGTGAATGAAGGCTTTACGAAAATGACAGGCTTTAAGCAGGATGAATTCATCAAACAGCGTGGTTCCAACCTGTCGAACATCACCATGAATAAAAGGATCAATGAGATCCTGAAGGAATGCGTGGAAGAGAAAAAATCATTTATTTATGAAGCTTTGATGCAATCCAAAACCGGCCAGGAAATCTGGACCTCCAGCACGCTGACCCCTATTTTTAATGAGGCAGGCAAGCTGAAAAATGTAGTCATCATTGATACCGACATCACCTACAGGAAACGCATGGAAGAGCAGATCACCGCCTCTCTTGAAGAAAAAGGGCTGCTGCTGCGGGAGATCCACCACCGGGTGAAAAACAACCTGCAGATCATCATCAGCCTGTTCAACCTGCAAAGCAGCTACATCGGTGATGACAAGGCGCTTAAGGCACTCAAAGAGGGTCAGGACCGGGTTAAGTCCATGGCCCTGATCCACGAACGTTTTTACCAGAGCGACGGCCTTTCGAAAATAGATTTTGACGAGTATATCAAAAGACTGGCAGAAAATTTATTTTTGTCGTACGGAACCGATCCTGAAAAAATAAAATTAATAATTGAAGCTGAAAAAGTATCTTTGGACATTGATACGGCCGTACCCTGCGGACTGATCATTAATGAGCTGGTTTCAAATGCGCTGAAGCATGCCTTCAGGCCCGGTGACAGTGGTGAAATAAAGGTTATCTTTATGAATCCGGATGAGCAATCACACCGGCTCATTATCAGTGACAACGGGAAAGGATTATCACCCGACACAGACATCAGCAGCCCTGAAACCCTTGGCATGCAGCTGGTGTCGGCCCTGACCGATCAGCTCGAAGGAACAGTGACGGTGGACAAAACCGATGGAACCCGGTTTACGATTGACTTTAAAAAGATTATTCATAAATAAATTTTCTACATATGAGTAAAATAAAAATCCTGGTGGTGGAAGACGAGATCATCGTCGCCAAAGACATCCAGAATTCACTGATCAAGCTTGGATATGATGTGCCTGCAACGGCCTCCTCTTTCGCAAGCGCCATGGAGAAAATTGAAGCCTTACGCCCCAACCTTGTTTTTCTCGACATCAAGCTGAAAGGAGAGCTCGACGGCATCAACATCGCCGAAGAAATCAAAAAAAATTACCACATCCCCGTCATTTTCCTGACTTCATTTGTGGATAAAATCACACTGGACCGTGCCAAGATCACCGAGCCGTATGGCTATCTCGTGAAGCCTTTCAATGAATCGGACCTGCAGACCACGGTTGAAATGGCGCTTTATAAGTTTGAAAAAGACAAGGAAATGAAGGGCATGAACACCGGCTATGCCAGCGCACTAAAAAACCTGGAAGAGAGCATCGTTTTCATGGATACGGATTGCAGGATCACCTATCTCAACCCCAAAGCCGAAACAATTACAGGATACGGAAATGATTCGGCACAGGGCATTGACATCTTCCTGGTGATCACCATTGAGAATGAAGAAATGGGCGTACTTACCCGTGACCAGCTGCAGAAAATGATGAACAGCCGTTCGGTAATGACCCTCCACGACTGCAACATCACCATGAAACGAAACCAGCAGTCGTTCCGGGCCTCCGTAACTTCTTCGCCTATACGCGATGAAAAAAATCTGCTGCTCGGCAATGCATTCCTCATCAATGAGGTCAGCGGTAAGGCTGCAACCCTTACGCCGGAGCTTACTCCTGGCCAGGAGCCGGATTCACTGGTGAACATGTCACTTGAGAATGAAATCATACAGAACAGCTTTTTTGTTAAACGGGGTTCCATGCTTGTAAAGGTTTACCTCGACAACGTGCAATGGATCCAGGCCATGGATAATTATGTGATCATCCAGACCAACACCGATCAGTTCGTGATCCATTCCACCATGAAGGACATTGAAGCCAAGCTTCCGACTGATCAGTTTATCCGCGTCCACCGGTCATACATCGTATCGCTTGACAAAGTGGGTGTGCTGGATGAGAATGCTGTTATGATCGGCGATAAAACCATCCCCATCGGTAAATCCTACAAGGATGCGTTCATGAACAAGCTGAACTTCCTGTAAAAAGCGGCCAATTATTTATTTATTCAGGATTTTAAACTCAATCCTCCTGTTGAGCTGCCTTCCTTCAGCCGTTTCGTTGGAAGCTGCAGGCCTCTCCTTTCCATAGCCTTTGTATGTCAGCCTGGCCGGATCAACTCCCGCGATGATCATGTAGTCAACCACCGATTTTGCCCGTAGTGTGGAAAGCTTCAGGTTGTAATCATCGCTGCCTTTGTTGTCGGTATAGCCTGCTATTTCAATGCGCATGGTGGGATAGGATTTCATCAGTTTGGTAAGCCGTTCGAGCTCATTGGTAGATTCGGTTTTCAGATCGAATTTATCCGTATCGAAAAAGATATTATTAAGCACAATGGCATTCCCCTCGCTCAGCGGCTTGAGCTTCATATCCATGTGGAACTCCTTGTAGGAAGCAGTATCGGGCAGGTTGAAATTCTCCGATTCAAAAAGATAACCATCAGCATATATGACAGCTGCATAGTTGACTCCTGAGGGCAGCGACACGAGGTACTTGCCTGTTTTTACGTCAGTATTAAAAACGCCAATGTGCTCATTCTTTGACAGGTCAATGAGCTCGATGCGTGCATTGAGCGGCTTGCCGGTATTCGCATCGGTGACCACACCCTTCAGAATGGCCATTTTGCTCAGCGTAATGGTAGGGGCGTTAAAGGTCACCATGTAGATGTCTTTCTCACCCATGCCTTCTTTCTTAAAGGAAGCATAATAACCGTGAATCCCGCTTGCCGACACTTCAAAGAATACATCGTCGTCGGGTGTGTTGATGGGTGAGCCAATGTTTTGTGGCTCCGTCCAGCGGCCTTTTTCAAAACGGCTGATGAATATGTCATAGCCACCCATGGTCTTATGTCCTTTCGAAGAAAAATAAAGGGTTTTGCCGTCAGGATGGATGAATACGCCTTCCTCATCATAGGGTGTGTTGATGGACACGCCAAGGTTTTGCGGTTCGCCCCACTCCTGCCTGCTGAGGTTCCATTTGCTTTTATAGATATCCCTTCCTCCATAGCCCCCGGGCATGTCGCTTACAAAATACAGGATGTTACCGTCGGATGAAAGACAGGCCGATGATTCATGGGCGTCTGAATTGACAAGCTTACTGATGTCTTCGGGTTTGGTCCACCTGCCGTTTCCAAGCTGGCTCACCATGATATCCCCCGCATTGCGGTCGCCTTTGAAAACAAACAGCGTATGTCCGTCGGCTGAAATGCCTGCTGCTGCATCATGGCTTTTGGTATTGACCGGAGGTCCGATGTTTCTTGCTTTGGTCCATTGGTCATTAACCTTTTCACTGATGTAAATATCTTCGAAGTAGTGGTCGTCATACTTGTCGACTGCACCGCCATAGGTATCATTTCTTCTTGAAGTAAAGATCAGCACCGATTCATCAGCTGAAATGTGCGGGTTGTACTCCGCATTGCTGCTGTTGACCTCCGGACCGAGGTTTTCAACCTTTACATTTTCAGGTTTGGCAGTGAGCGCTATGCCGGTATGGCACTCCCCTATCTTCTTTTTTGCTTCCTGAACCTTTTCGGCATCCTTATTTTCATATAGGGATGACTGATACAGCTTATATTCGGCGATGGCATTGTCCCATTCATAGTTAATCTGCATGCTCTGACCGAGGTAGAAATGGATTTCAGGATCCACGTTCGGGTTCAGCGCAAGCGCCCGATTCAGGAAATCCAGGGCCTTGAACTTATGGTCCGAATGAAGGTAACATACGCCCAGCCTGAAGTTCAGCAGGGCATTGAGAGGATTGAACGCATATGCCTTTTCATAATAAAATATGGCATGCTGGTACATTGGGGGCGTATTGAGAAAATACTCATCTCCCTGCTGCATGCTTTCAAAAGCAGTGATAAAGCCTGCAGGGTTTTCCTTAAACCGTTCGGAGATGAATGGAACATCCTGTGCAGCGGCCTGTACGGCCATCATGAAACAAAGAAAATGGGCAAGTCTTGAAAGCATAAAAACCGGTTAAATAAAAAATAATCCTGACGCTCCGGAAACTACATCAAATAGCTTAATTTTACATGATCAGATACGGTGTAAGATATCATTTATCCCAACAAAATAACATCATAAAAAGATAAACTAAAAATTATTTTTTTTATGAAACTTTCAATACGCGCTGATGCTCTTTCTGTATTAAAGGACTTATAATCAATTGATGGAAGATAACCCCGCAGGCAGGCAGGAAAGGTTTATGGAGCTTTATGGTCCATTGCATAACCGGCTTGCCAGATATGTGCAAACGATAGTGTGGAATCATGAAGATGCGAAAGACATCATCAGTGAAACGGTGCTGTGCGCGTATGAAAGCATGGACAGGTTAAAAAACCCGGATTCGTTCCTGTATTACCTTTTCACGATTGCCAGGAGGCAGACCTTTAAGATGGAAAAAAGAAAAAAGTGGTGGGGATTATATGATCACAGTAAAGAAGAAGACCTGGCCGATGCTGCAAGCAACCCGATATCCAGGCTGGAAATGAAAGAATTCAGGGCGGCTTTGAACCGGCTGCCTGAAAAGCAGCGGGAAACGGTGATCCTGTTTGAAGTATCCGGCTTCTCACTGGAGGAAATAAAAAAAGTGCAGGGCGGATCACTCAGCGGAGTAAAATCAAGGCTGGTGCGCGGAAGGACTGAGCTGGGCCGAATGCTTGAATATGGAAAATCAAATACCATAAACGAAAACAAAGTAAGTGAAGATGTAACGCGCTTACATTTAAATAAAGCCGGATGAAAGAAGATTTAACCGATAAAACAGACCTGGATCAGCATTTTGAGCGGGAAAGGAATGCAGCGCCGGCAGTCAGCCTGGAAGAGACGGAATCGCTGGTGGCGCTGAAAGGTGAATCGCGCAGGACTGAGCACAGGAAAAAAGAAGTGAAGAAGAACGTCGTCAGGATGCTGATCGTGGCTGCGGTGCTATTTATTTCTTTTGCAGGATACCGGCTGAATCAAAAGCGGGAAATTCCTGTAAAAGAAAGTAAATCTGACCTGGTTTTACCTGCAGAAAAGGCGGCGCCTCAGGTGCCCGCGGTTCCTGATGAGACTGACCCGGTTGCTGAGACAAAGAAAACAGGTGACTTTCCCCCGGCGTATCCGGAAGAAAACATCAGCCGCCCCGGACATATTACACAACCGGTAAAAAACACCGCACCTGCAATGAAAAAAGTCAGCATGCAGACGCCGGGCGAAGCCACCGTTACCTTTACGCATGATGATAAAAAAGTGAAGCTGGTGCTGTTATTTGACGATATAAAGGATCTTTATATAGATGAAGTAAAAATTGATCCTGCCCATTATGGCGATTATAAAGAAATTGTTGCCGCAGGGAAAAAGCTGGAATTGGATAACAGGAAGAACCGGGAAAACAACCTGAGCAAAACGGAAAGGGAGCAGCAGCAACAAAATGAAATCATTTTAAATTCCATTATTAAATCCCTGTCAAGGGATCAGCTTATAGCTGAAGGTGCTTCATTTGATTTCAGGCTGCAGTGGAACAAGCTTTTTTTGAATGATCAGCTCCAGCCAGCAGCAGTATATGAAAAGTACAAAGCCCTTTACGAAGAAGCGTCAGGGCAGCTATTGACTCATGGATCCAATATTCATATCAGGCATTAAAAAAGAAATCCTCCCGAAATGGAGGATTTCTTTTTTAGCTGAAAGAGTAACTATTTTATTACGACAATTCTTTGAGTAACGAGACTGTCCTTTGTTTTCAGCGTTAAGAAGTATACACCCGCTTTCCAGTATTTCACCGTCAGCTCCGTTTGCCTGCTGTTCATTTTTTCGGACCATACCTGCTTGCCATACACATCATACACCAACAGGTCGCCTTCGGCTTTCGCTGAAATGATCTGAATCTTATCACTTGCGGGATTTGGATAAACCATGATGCTGTTGTTATTAAGCTGATCATCAATCCCCGTCCCGGTTGCAGTCGTAACAGCGAAATCATCCATGGTAAAACCAATCTCCATAATATCAGGGTCAGAACTAAATGAAAATCGAAATGTTACGGTGGATGAACCGTTCAAAACACCAAGTTCATAGGATGAAAAAATCCAACCGTTTGAATTATCAACCCATGCTACATTTCCCGGAAAGGAAAGGCCGTTATACCAGTTAACACCTTTTGGATCACCAATTGTCCCAAGAACAGTCCAGTTGCTGCCTCCATTTGTGGAATAATCAAGCCTTGCACCGTCCCACCCGTTTTCTGTATCCCTGTTTTGCCAGAAGCTTACTGTGGAATTATAGCTGGCAGCATTTGAAAAATCAAATACCGGGGAAATGAGATAGCATTCAGTACTTGGTAAATAAGGATTTAACAAATCTACATCCCAGGCATTCACACCTGAATGTGTTGAATTAGTGGGAGCCGTAACAGGGGTTCCCAGCTCCCAGGTGCTGCCTGAAACAGAATCCACCGTCCAGCCGGCGTTACCGCCTTCGAAATCGTCAAAATAGGGAGGAGTGATTTGCGCAAAACAAATTATTACGGGTAATACCAACAGACCAGCTAAAAATATGAAAGGTCTGAGGCTTTTAAAAAACTGTCTCATGATGGCTTTTATATCTGATGAAAAATTATAAAAAGAGTTTCATAAAGATATCAATTTTTTGGTTCGGACTGCAGTGCATAAAAAAAGAACACCAGGTATGTTATTACCTGGTGTTCTTCAAATACAATCGCCTTATTTATCTCGCTATAATTATCTTTCCGGTGGTTTGTGAATTTTTGGTCTTCAGCGTTATGAAATAAACTCCCGCTTTCCAGTTTTTCACCGTCAGCTCCGTTTGTCTGCTTTTCATTTTTTCAGACCATACCTGCTTGCCATACACATCATACACCACCAGGTCGCCTTCGGCTTTCGCTGAAATGATCTGAATCTTATCACTGGCGGGATTTGGATAAACCATGATGCTGTTGTTTGTTAACAGCTCATTAATACCGGCAGGATAATTAACCGTATTGGTGGTGGTATTGGTAACGATGGCTGAATTAAAATCAAAATAAATACCCGCTGTGTTGGTTATTTGTGTTCCATTGGTCAGACCTGGTTTTGGTGCGATGGAATAAGTAATATAACCATGACTGCCCGGCTCATCACTTGCGCTGTCGGGAAGGAAAATGTTGTTGAAGCTGAATTTGACTACGGAAGGATCAACAATGGTAGTTGAATAAAGGTGACTGCTGCTGATCACATGCAGCGTGCTGATGTCGAGGTCGCTGTCGATGGTATCTAACAGGAACACATTAAATGCAGGTGCATTGCCTGTATTCTGGAAATTGATGGTATAAGTTAAATGACCGTCAGGGTCCTCAAAGTCGCCTGTCACATCCACCATTTTATTATTGGGATCGTAGGAATTGACGACCGTACCGCATACCGTTTTTACATTATTCCCGGGAACCGAATCCCCAGTTAGAGGATCAGCGATCACAGTGAGGCAAACGGAATCACCTAAAGCAAGCGAACCGGGAGCCACACCGAGTGCAGCCATAAAGCCGGTGGAGTTGGAAGTCAGGTTGGTGGCATTCCAGATAATTGTATCACCGCTGACAGCATCCGGCACCGGGGCAATGGAAACTATCGGAAGCAGGTTGGTATCTATCACCAGCATCAGCGTTCCATTAACGGGTGCAAAATAGTTGTTGGCAAGATAGAGCCAGAGTGTATTGCTACCGTTCAACCGGATTGAAAAAGGATTGAGTTGAGGTTCCAGATCATAGCCGCTGCCGGTAACCAGTCCGAAATCATTACCTGCCGAAGGCTCCGTTACGCCATTGATGGCGCCTGAAGCCGGGCAGTAGGAAGTAATGCCTGCGTATCCCGTATCTACCATCAGATCATAAGCCGTTGCCGACGGAACAACAAAAAAGTAGCTGCCGTTGGGGTTACTGTAATAGGTACGTACCAGGTTTCCCGCCTGGTACAGGTATACCGGTATCCCTGAAAGGGGAAGATCAGTAACGTCAAAGACACAGTTGCCGTTCAGATCAGCGTATACGGTACCTGTTATATTGCCGCAGGTGTCGCCAATGACCAGCTGGTTGTAATTGATTGCAGTATCACTCAGGCTTCCGGTATTATCAGTTGCAATAATCTGCGTTGAAAACTGTCCTGAAAACAGGTAGGTATGATCGATGAAGGTGCTGAAAAAGCCGGTAAACACCTGCGTGATGAACGTTGTGTCGGAACCGTCGCCAAAAGAAATGCTTACATTGATGGTATCACCGTCATTCATGCTGGATGCCGTTCCAAATACGATAAACTGGTCCGTTATGGGCGGATTTATGCAATCCACAAATCCGAGCGAATCGAACATGGTGACATAAATTCCGGAGTCCACACCAAAGAGTGAAACACACAAAGTATCATTGGAACCATCTCCGTCGCCGGGAAGTACCGTATATGCGCAGATGTCATAATTTCCCACGGGTACGGTAAATGAACCAACGTTTACTGTATCTGTTGCACCCTGCACCAGCACGCCATTCCACGTGACATTACCCAATACAGCACCGTTCACTTCGAAATAAACAGGGAACGTGGTAAGCGTATCGGTTCCGAAATTCTCCACGATAACATTTACATCAGATACCGAATTCCCAAGTGATCCGGCATTGGGATCCAGGATGGCTGAAACACCTGCATCCTGAGCGGCAGTTACAGGAATGGCGACTTCAAAATCATCCATGCTGAACCCGGCCACCTGTGTTCCATTGTCTGACGTAAAGGCAAACCTGAACATCACTGCAGGATTTCCATTCAGTATAGTCAAAGGATAAGATGATTTGACCCATCCGCCTGAATTCCCATCCCAGCCTGAAAGGCCGCTCGATCCCAGACCGCCTGCATTATACCAGTTAACAGCATTCGGATCATTGACAACACCAAGCACCGTCCAGCTGGCTCCTGCATTGGTTGAATAATCAACTCTTGTTCCGTCCCAGCCTGCTTCAGTGGACCTGTTCTGCCAGAAACTTAATACAGCATCCTGGCCCGAAGGAGTGGAAAAATCAAATACTGGTGAGACCAGGTAACATTCTGTACCGGGCAGATAAGGATTCAGCAGATCAACATCCCAGGCATTAACTCCTGAATAGGTTGAATTGGTAGGTGCTGTAGTGGGTGTACCCAGCTCCCAGGTGCTTCCTGAAATGGAATCCACTGTCCAGCCGGCATTGGCTCCTTCGAAATCATCGAAGTATGGAGGTGTTATCTGTGCATAACTTCCCGAAGTGATGAAGGCAGCTAAGCATATTAGTGTGGCAAGTCTGATTTTAATCATGTTATGAATTGTTTAAAAATAAAATTGTTTAAAAATACTTTATTAAATTAAAATTAAGAAAAAAGTTGAGGCTACTTCTTTTAAAATTCATGCCCATGCCAGAAGTATTTCATTATAAAATCAAATCCGTGACAACCAGGGAAAAAATCCGGTATCAGTAAGCGATCATTTCAGCAAGCGCTTTTTCGAACCTCGCTTTGGGCAAAAAGTTCCACTCGAGTTCAGCACTCATGGGTACCGGCGTATCCAGGCTTCCTATTCTTTTAACAGGTGCATCCAGGAAAGCGAAGCATGTCTCGCTGATGTAAGCGGCAATTTCTGCACCCACTCCACCCGTAAAAGTATCTTCATGCATCACCAGCACCTTCCCTGTTTTTTTGACCGAGTTAACCACTGTTTCCTTGTCCCAGGGCAGCAGCGTACGCAGGTCAACCAGGTCGGCGCTTACGGAGGTGTCTTTCGCCAGCGCTTCAAGCGCCCAGTGTACACCCAGTCCATAGGTGACAATGGTGAGGTCATCTCCTTCCTTCACCAGGCGGGCCTTTCCAATTTCCGTTGTGTAATAGTCGTCGAATACTTCCTCCGATACGCTTCTGTAAAGCGCTTTATGTTCAAAATACATCACAGGGTTGGGATCAGCAATGGCTGAAGCCAGCAGACCCTTGGCATCGCCTGGAAATGCAGGATATACGATTTTCAGTCCCGGCACATTAAAAAACCAGGCTTCCGTTGATTGTGAATGGAATGGTCCTGCGCCAACTGCAGCGCCGGTGGGCATGCGCACCACCACATCAGCATGCTGGCCCCAACGGTAATGGGTCTTGGCGAGGTTATTTACGATCTGGTTAAATCCGCAGGTTACAAAGTCGGCAAACTGCATTTCAATAATCGATTTATAACCGTTGATGGAAAGTCCCAGCCCGGCACCGATAATGGCTGATTCACAAAGCGGCGTATTCCGAACCCTGTCTTTTCCAAACTCCTCCACAAATCCCTGCGTGGCTTTAAAAACGCCTCCATATTCAGCAATGTCCTGTCCCATGATCACCAGGTTGGGGTAAATGGACAATGCCTGCTTCATGCCGTCAGAGATGGCATCCAGGAAACGCTTATCTGATTTCTTATTAAGCACCGGTGCAATCTGCCTGAAATCAGCAGGGGCATATACGTCGGCAAGCTCATTATCAGTAACCGGCTGCACCAGTTCTTCAGCAAAAGTGACCTCCAGTCCTTTTTCAATTTCCTGTTTGATCTCATTTCTGTAAGCGGTGATAAAGGCTTCGTCAATTATTTTTTCATTCAGTAAATGCGCTTCAAAAGTCCTGATCGGGTCCTTTTTGCCCCATTCTTCAAACAGGTGCTGCGGTATGTACTTGGTTCCCGACGCTTCTTCATGACCCCTCATTCTGAAAGTCAGGCATTCCAGCAGCACAGGTCTTGGATTTTCACGCATGGAGGCTGCAATCCTGCTTACAGCCTGATAAACATCAACAATATTATTACCATCCACCTGCACTCCTTCAATGCCGTATCCGATGGCTTTATCGATAAACTGTTTGCAACGGAACTGTTCGCTGGATGGTGTGGAAAGGCCGTAACCGTTGTTTTCAACAATAAAAATGACAGGCAGATCCCATACGGCGGCCACATTGATGCTTTCATGGAAATCGCCTTCACTGGCCCCGCCATCGCCGCTGAAAACGGCTGTCACCCGGTGGTTTTGCTGCAGCACGTCGGCCAGTGCAATGCCGTCGGCCACGCCCATTTGCGGACCCAGGTGCGAGATCATTCCCACGATGTGGTAATCCCTGGTGCCGAAATGAAACGAACGATCCCTGCCTTTGGTAAAGCCGCCCTCCTTGCCCTGGAACTGTGAAAACAGCCTGTTCAAAGGGATGCCCCTGACGGTAAAAACGCCAAGGTTCCTGTGCATGGGAAGGATGTATTCTTCGGGTTGCAGGGCCATGGCGGTGCCAACTGAAATGGCTTCCTGGCCGATGCCCGAAAACCATTTGGCGATGCGACCCTGCCTGAGCAGCACCAGCATTTTTTCCTCGATCATCCGGGGCTTAAGCAGCGCCCTGTAAAGGTCTAAAAGGGTTTCGCGGGAGATGTCGCCGGTGTTAAAGTTCATGCGGATGGAAATAAGGCGGGGCAAAATTATTTAAATAAGTCATATCTTTGCAGGGCTGTCAGGAAACATGAATCTACAAAGCATTATCGTCTGGGTCCTTTTTGCGGGGGCCGTTTTTTACCTTTTCAGAAGGCTGACCGGTAAATCCGTTTCGGCGGGTGACTGCAAGGCCTGCGACAGCAGCAAAGGAACACTTACCAAGCAGGCTGTCAAAAACCAAAAGGCATAAAAAAAGTTCTTCGAACTGAAGAACTTTTAAAATGTCGGGAGAAAGAGGAAATATTACTTCTTTTCTTCCATTTTCACCGTAGTGTCGGCGGCCATGTTCGAAGCATTCGCAGAATCCGCGGCAGCCTGAGCAGCAGCAGCTTCCTCAGCAGCCTTCATGGCAGCGTCAGCAGCAGCGATAGAATCCTGCATCGCTTTCTCCTGAGCTTGTTTTTCTTCGGCGCTTGGTCCACATGCATAGAATGAGAACATTCCGGCAACTAACATTAATGCTACAATTTTTTTCATTGGTCTGATATTTTTTTGATGGGGGCAAAAGTATAATTTTTTTATAATCAACCTACAAAAAACATGTAATTTATTAACAAAGATCAGTTAATAATATGCTTCCGGCAGGGAACAAAAGAAAAAGGGCTGAAAAAGCACAGCCCTTTATATTCTTTATCGGGAAATTCAGGATCAGCCTTTGCCTTTTTGCAACTGCTCCATATCCTTCTGCTTCTTCTCTTCTTTCTTCTTCTCGTCAGCTGATTTCTTCTGCATTTTCTTTACGGATCCTTTGAGCATATCAATGGAATCCTGCAGGGCCTGCTGGGTAGCAGCGTTGATGGAATCCTGCATGGCCTGCTGGGCTGCAGCCTGTGCTGCCATGGCAGAGTCTTCGGCTGCCTTGCGTTCCATTTCGGCCTGAACGTTCGCTATAGAATCCAGCCTTGCTTTTTCAGCAGCTGCCTTTTCTTCCTCGCTTGGGCCACAGGCGGAAAGGGCCATAATCATTAAAGCGAATACGGATAGTGTGAGTTTTTTCATTTGTGGTATGTTTTTTTGACAAAAATAAAAGGAATTTCTTAACCGGAATTCAATTTTAAAAAAAAATAATACTTTTGCTGGGTACTTAAAAAAATAATAAAATGAAAAAATCATTATTTCAGATCACGGCTATGGCCGCAATCGTGGCAATTCTGTTTGCAGGATGTAAAAAGGATGACAATGCTACACCGGATGTGACTTTAATTGGAGGTTCCGATACCATCATCTCTCTTAACGCTCCTTACACTGATCCAGGTGCAACTGCCAGTGATGCTGAAGATGGTACCTTACTGCCAACAAGTGACGAATCCGCAGCTAACCCGGATGTGAACAATGCCGGAGTTTATTATGTAAAATGGACAGTTACTGATGCTGATGGCAATTCCGCATCTGCAACCAGGACCATCACTGTCAGAAATGATGCTTATGAGCTGGCCGGATCTTATAATACCACAGAAGGCGGCGGAACACCATGGACGCAAACGATTTCACTTTCCACCACGCAAAATAATGTGATCAAATTCTCCAAATTTGCGAACTACCAGAATAACACCGGCATTGTTGCAGTGGTTACCTCCCTGGGCAGTGACAAATATGTGCAGATCACTCCTTCACCACAGCAGGCAAACGGTATCGGAGCAACAGCCTGTGACCATTCATTCAGCGGCGACGGCTTCGGCAATAAATTAACTGCCAGCGGCAGCGGATATACTTTCTCCATCAAATTTACCGATCAGATCACCGGCGGTGGCGGTTCCTGTACACCAACAGGTGCGCTTCCATTTGAAGATGTTTTCATTCCGAATTAATCTGATGCTTTAAAAATTATAAAAGAGCTGCCTGATGGCGGCTCTTTTTATTTTCAACCCCTCCTTCCTTTTACTTTTTTATTTTTGCACGGATGTTTAAAATCCCTGACAACCTGTTAATCCTTTTTAAAAGGCTTTTTATCATCCTGATGCTATACGCCGCCTGCCGGCTCCTGTTTTATTTCTTTAACCGCGACTATTTCAGTGAAGCTTCCTTTGGCGAAACCTTCCTGCTGTTTATTTACGGGATGCGATTTGACCTGTTTGCCATTGGCATTACGAATATGCTGTTCATTTTCATGCATTTTTTTCCTTACAAAATTTTCTATCATAAAATTTACCAGCTTGTACTGCGCATTCTCTTTTATTCGGTGAATATAACTGCCGTTATTTTCAATTCCATTGACTTTATTTATTTCAAGTTCACCAACAAAAGGACCACGGCTGAGCTCTTCAAGCTTTTTGGGCTTGGGGAGGATATGGGGAATACCATTCCCGTTATCATTGCCGATTTCTGGTATATCCTGGTAATGGTTGCCGTTATGTTTGTTATTGCCGGGTGGTTTTACAATAAGATCCGTGTAAACAGGTCCGTCATGGTGAAGCCCGGTATCATGGCCTGGCTCTATTCGGTTCCCATGGCCGTCCTCTTACTTATCGCCTGCAGGGGCGGCGTGCAATATGTTCCGATCAGCATCCTTTCCGCTTCCGTTTATACCACGCCACGGTTCACTTCGCTGGTGCTTAATACGCCGTTCACCATATTGAAAACCGTAGGCAAAGCGGTGTTATCCGAGAAAAAATATTTCAGCGATGCAGTTCTGGAGCAAACATTTTCGCTCAGGCGGGAGCCGAAGGGTCAAAAGCAGTTTGTTCCGTATAATGTGGTGGTGATCATCATGGAGAGCTTTTCAAAAGAATACGTCGGATCCATGAACCATCAGGAGGGTTATACGCCATTTCTCGACTCACTGATGAAGCAAAGCCTGGTGTTCACCAATGCATTTGCCAACGGGAAAAAATCAATGGAAGGCATTCCTGCCGTGCTTGCCGGCATGCCGCAGCTGATGCCGGAGTCATATATCACCTCACCATACAACGGCGATGAGCTGGTGAGCCTGGCCAGCCTGCTGAAAAAGAAAAATTACGTGAGCTGGTTTTTCCACGGAGGCATCAATGGCACCATGGGATTCGACCGCTTCACAAAAATGGCGGGCTTCGAACATTATGTGGGTCGCAATGAGTATCCTGATAAAAGAGATTTCGACGGCACCTGGGGAATATACGATGAACCCTTTTTCCGTTTTTTTGCAGAGAGGCTCAGCGGTTCACCTCAGCCATTTGTAGCCGGATTTTTTTCGCTTTCATCACACCATCCCTATACGATTCCCGACAGCCTGAAGCATGTATTCAGGAAAGGCCCCCTGCCCATCCAGCAGAGCATCGTGTATGCGGATCATTCCCTGAAGCGGTTCTTCGAAAAAGCGCAACAGCAGCCCTGGTTTTCCAATACGCTCTTTGTGATCACTGCCGATCATACCGGGCCTGCCGTACAACCTTTCTACCAGAGCAAGACCGGGATGTATGCTGTTCCTTTAGTGTTTTACATGCCGGGGAAAATCATACCTGGAAGCAGCAGCCTTACCTGCCAGCAGGCTGATATCATGCCCAGCATCATGGATATGCTCGGATATGACCTGCCGTTCAATTCATTCGGCACCAGCGTATTTGACAGCACGGCAAAGCACATCGCTTTCACTTACCAGGATAATATTTACCAGCTGATGCAGGATGGTTATGTGTTTCAGTTTGACGGTACACAGACTAAGGGACTGTATCATTATTTCAGCGACAGCACCATGTCGGCCAATCTGGCTGACGAACAACAGGAGCGGGTATCAGCTTATACCCGCACGTTACAGGGCGTGATCCAGCAATACAATACCCGGCTGCTTAATAATACTCTTGCCAGATGAATGCAACAGCAGTAAAAACAGATGCAGTGATCATCGTGAATCCGGTGGCAGGCACGGGGAATAAAAAAAACATCATCCGGCTGATCGAATCATATACGGCTAAGCGTGAATTAAAAACGGAGGTCCTGCTTACCACCCATGCCGGCCATGGTGCGCAGCTTGCCGCAGCGGCAGCAAAGAACAATACCAGGCTGGTGATTGCAGCCGGAGGGGATGGCACGGTGAATGAAGTAGCCCGCGCCTTAGCCGGCACTTCCACGGCGCTGGGAATAATCCCGCTGGGATCAGGCAACGGGCTGGCCAGGCATTTCGGCATACCCATGGATCCGGTTAAGGCTTTGCTTTTGCCCGATACGGGAAAAATAATCGCACTGGATACTTTCCGTATCAATGAACATTTTTCAGTAAATATTTCAGGTGTGGGGTTCGATGCGCATGTGGCCAGGCTGTTTGCTGATTTCGGAAAGCGGGGATTTATGAGCTATGCGAAAATTTCCCTGCGGGAATACTTCAGCTATGCTCCGGTAAATTATCAGTTAAAGATGGACGGTCATGCGGTGGAAACGAAAGCATTCATCATCGTTTTCGCCAACTGCTCGCAATGGGGAAACAGCGCAGCCATTGCACCCGCAGCAATCGCCGACGACGGCCTCATCACCATCGGCATCATCCACCGGCTTCCTGCAACGCACCTGTTGTTGTTTGCGTACAGGCTCTTTACCGGCAGTCTTAAAAATTACAGGCATGTCTCCTATTACCAGTCCTCCTCTTTGGAGCTCACCAGCAACCCGGATGTGCCATTGCATATTGACGGGGAGCCGGCCGGCCTGGTGAATAAAATTTCCATTCAGGTGAACCCGTCTTCCTTAAAATTACTTGTACCATCCACTTTTACAAAATGAGCAGGGAAGAAATCATCAAGGCTGAAGTAATCAAATCCATCGGCATCCTGAAAGAAGGAAAAACGCTCCTTTATCCTACGGACACCATCTGGGGGATCGGCTGCGATGCGATGAACAGCAAAGCGGTTGAAAAAGTGTTTGCGATTAAAAACCGTCCGCCTGAGAAGAGCATGATTATTCTGATCCATGATGCAGGCCTGCTGATGAAATATGTAAAAGAAATTCCCGATCCGGTATGGGACCTGGTAACATACAGTGAACGGCCGCTGACTGTAATCTATCCGGGCGCCATCAATCTGCCTGCAGCGGTGATTGCAGCAGACGGTTCGATTGCCATCCGCGTGGTGAAAGAAGGTTTCGCCCATCAGCTGGCGAGCCGGCTCAACAGGCCGCTTATCTCCACTTCAGCAAATGTCAGCGGTGCTCCATCACCGCAGCATTTCGCCGACATTGCCCCTGAAATTTTGGGCGGTGTGGATTATGTAGTAGCTTTGCAGGCAGCCAGTGACGGCCCTGCCAGGCCATCAACCATCATGCAGGTTGAAACAAACGGGAAATTTAAATTTATCAGGCGCTGAACCACCGATTTGAAAAAGCCACTCTCACATCCTGTTTTTAAAATTATTTCCGATGCCGCTGCTGCCTCCGGTGTGGAAGCATTTGTGATCGGCGGTTTTGTTCGTGATCATTTTCTGAAACGTGAATGCAAGGATATTGACATTGTGGTGGGAGGTGATGGCATTGAGCTGGCTACGGCAGTTGCAGGCAGGCTTGGCAATATGAAAGTGAACGTATTCAGGAATTTCGGGACAGCCATGTTGCATTTCGAAGACCTGGATATTGAGTTTGTGGGAGCACGCCGGGAATCGTACCGTGCTGAATCACGCAAGCCCGCTGTAGTTCCCGGTACGCTCGAAGACGACCAGGACAGGCGCGATTTCACCATCAACACCATGGCCTGGAGCCTGCAGAAAAAAAATTTCGGAGCGCTCATTGATCCGTTCAACGGCATGGGTGACCTGGAAAAAAAGCTGATTCGCACCCCGCTGCAACCCGGCATTACTTTCTCCGACGATCCGTTGCGGATGATGCGTGCCATCCGTTTTGCAACGCAGCTTGGCTTTGTGATCGACCAGCCTGCGCTGGATGCCATTAAAGAAAACTGCGAAAGGATAAAAATTATTTCCATTGAACGGGTGAGTGATGAATTGAATAAGATCATCCTCTCCCCTGTTCCTTCCGTTGGTTTTAAATTGCTGTTCGATACCGGCCTGCTCGAGATTTTTTTTCCGCAGATGGTTGCTTTATACGGTGTGGAAGTGATCAACGGAAAAGGACATAAGGATAATTTTTATCATACCCTGCAGGTGCTCGACAACATCAGCAAAGAGAGCAATGACCTTTGGCTGAGGTGGGCCGCTATTTTGCATGATATTGCCAAGCCACCCACCAAGCGTTTTGAAGCCGGTCATGGCTGGACTTTTCACGGTCATGAAGACAAAGGCGCACGCATGGTGCCGGGAATATTCCGCCAGCTCAAGCTCCCGCTGAATGAAAAAATGAAATTCGTGCAGAAGATGGTTCAATTGCACCTGCGGCCCATCGTGCTTGCACAAAGCCATGTGACCGATTCAGCCGTGCGCAGGCTTCTGTTTGACGCCGGCGATGACATTGATTCGCTGATGCTGCTTTGCCATGCCGACATTACTTCGAAAAACATGGTGAAGGTAAAGAAGTATATGGCTAACTTTGAGCTGGTGCGGCAGAAGCTGGTGGAGCTGGAAGAGAAGGATCGCATACGCAACTGGCAGCCGCCGGTAAGCGGTGAGGACATCATGCATACCTTTGACCTCAGGCCCGGCAAAGAGATCGGCATCATCAAAAATGCCATCAGGGAAGCGATCCTCGAAGGCGATATCGGAAATAATTTTGATGAAGCTTACCGGTTTATGATTGAGAAAGGAAAAGAACTGGGACTCAAACCGGTGCGGCTTAAAACGGAAGAGTAATTTTTTACCCTGTAAGAAACGATTTTTATTCCGGAATAATGCTGTTATCTTTTAAACATTATATAACTGCGAGCCGGATCATGTTGCTTTACAGGATGGCTGCATTTTTAAAACGTTCGGTTAACTCAAAAAAAACATTTATTTTTTTATTGTCTAAAATGTATTTCTTAATTTTGTCACGAGAGACCTAACTACATTAATGATGGCACCCGTTTATAAATTCCGAATTACCTTTGAAGATCATGAAGATATCTCAAGGGATATTGAGATCAGGCCGGATCAGACTTTTGAAGACCTTCACCTGTGCATCCAGTCGTCCATTGGATTTGATGCATCCAAGCCTGCCTCCTTTTTCATGAGCAACGACAACTGGGTTAAAGGAAAAGAAATATCAACGGAGAATAAAACAAACAAGCAGGGAGAGAAAGTTGCACACATGCGAAAGGCAAGGCTCAATGATTTTATTGTAGATCCTCACCAGAAAATATATTATGAGTTTGACACCACCTGGACCTTTTTTGTTGAGCTGATCAAGCTGATCCCCGCTTCTGAAAACATACTGCCCTATCCGCGCTGCGTGAAGTTTACCGGCGACGCTCCCAAGCAGTACCTCAAAGTGGAACCCATCAGGGATAACGGCGAATTTGATTTCCTCAATGAAGAAGGAACTGAAGCCGTTGCAGCAGAAGATGAAGAACTGCTGGCTGTGGAAGGAGAGGCGGAAGGTGAAGAAGCCGGCGTGGAAGTGGACGACATGGAAGCTACCGATGCAGAGGATACCGACAGTGAAGTGGAAGAACTCTAAGCTGCAGGCCACCGCTAAATACCTCCTTATACTTCGTTGCGCGAAATTTTTAAATGCTTCATTTACCCATAGTAATCTCCGGGTTTTAAAATTCCATACGCCTTGACAGAGCAGGTTTTTGAGAGGCGCCTGAAATACTGTAACAACCATCCCTTTGAAAAAATTTTTAATTGTAATTGCCGGACCTACCTGCTCCGGTAAAACTGCTGCTGCCATCCGGGTTGCGAAACATTTCAGCACGGAGATCATCTCAGCAGATTCGAGGCAGCTGTTTAAGGAAATGGTGATCGGTACAGCTATGCCTTCGCTGCAGCAGCTGAAAGAAGTAAAGCATCATTTTATTGCATCACACAGCATCAGTGAAGAATTCAATGCGGGAATTTATGCCGATGCATGCGACCTGCTGCTTGGTGAACTTTTCAAACAACATAACATCGTGGTGATGACCGGCGGTTCGGGCATGTACATGGATGCCGTGCTCAACGGCATGGATGCGCTGCCTGAAAAAAATGACGAAATCCGGAACAGCCTGAAGAAAATGCTCGAAGAAAAAGGAATCGCCGTTTTACAGGAAGAATTGAAACGGCTCGACTCCGTTACATACGAAAAAATAGATGTGCAGAACCCGCAGCGGCTGATGCGTGCGCTGGAAGTCTGTATGGTGATGGGGAAACCGTATTCATCTTTCCTTAAGAAAGAGCAAAAGAAATTACCTTATGAAGTAATTTATCTCGGCCTGGAGCTGCCGCGCGAAACATTGTATCAACGCATCGACCAGCGCGTGGATGACATGATCCAAAACGGTTTGGTTGAAGAAGTGAAAGGGTTATTGCCTTATAAAGAAATGCCTGCCATGAAAACGGTGGGATACCAGGAACTTGTTTCCTATTTTGAAAACAGGATGACGCTGGAAGAAGCCGTTGACAAAATCAAACAGCATACACGCAATTATGCCAAGCGACAGATGACGTGGTTCGGGAAGAACAAATCCATTCATTGGATTGCTGCTGATGATGTGAACGGAATGCTGAAGTTTGTTGATGAACGGGTGATGGGTGATGAGTGATTTGTGATGAGTTAGGAGTGAGATTTGAGATGGTGTCCGAAACCCCAAAGGGGTGAAATTATTATAGCAGGAAAAAGCCTGCCATTGTATTTCGGATGAAATTTTCGTTATGGAAACAGGCCGGTGTTGCTGTTGGAAAGGATTCCAACAGCGGCGGTGAAAGGAGTGATGAGTATGAAAACAGGTCGGTGTTGCTGTTGGAAAGGATTCCAACAGCGGCGGTGAATCTGTTAATCCTTTATATCCGTGATTCAGACAAGGGTGCGATGAAACGCAGGCGCCCATAAGCTAAACCTGATTGCAAAGCAGGACAGGTGCTTAAGCAAAGCGATACAGGTTGTTTTCAGAAAAAATCAGGCATAAAAACAAATAGCTCCCGGAGGAGCCACTCGTTTCAAATATGGAGAATTATTACGTTTACTGAAACCGTTATTTTTTGCCGGGACGTGAAGGCTTGCCGTTTTCATATACGGTGATGAAGGCATCTTCGAAGCCGTAGTTCACCACGATGTCTTTCAGCTTAAGCGTGCTGGCAATGTCTTTGGCATGACCGGTGTAGAAAATCTTCCAGCCTTTTTTATTGGTGTAGTAGCTTACGTCGTCAAAGCCCATCTCCACCAGCTTGGCATAAACCTGCTCCACGGTCTGGTGCATGAACGTTCCGATCTGAACCTTGTAGTTGGTGCCAACCTCATTGGCAGTGGCCAGGTTGATCAGCTTGTCGCTGTTGAGCTCAGGGCTTTTTTCGTGTACGTCATTAAAATAATCATCCAGCTTTTCCTTCGATTCTTCGTTGAATGGCGGCAGACCGGCAACGGAATACATGTTCACCGGATCGCCGGTGTTCTGTGGCTGCTCCATGTTGGGAGCCGGGTTGATGTGCGTCTGCACAACGGCAGGCTGCTCCAGTCCGGTTGAATCTTTTTCTTTTGCAAATGCAGATCCATTTGAGTTTTCTTCAAAGATGTTCACAATCCGCAGGTTGTCGTAACCATTTGCATCCTTGCTCACTGATACAGTCTGCTTGACCCTGCCCGTAGCATTTTCGGAGAAGGTGATGCTTTGCGCCATCGGGCCGAAGCCTTCCACCCGTACCGATACGCGGTAGCTTCCTGTTTCAGTAAGCAGGTAACGGTATTTGCCGTTCACAGGGTCGCTGGTGAATTCAGCCACCACTTCGCCGTCGCGCTGACGGGTGATCTTAATTTTTGCCTGGCGGTATGGCGCTGCATATTCATTGATCACTTCGCCGTTGATAACCAGCTTCGCTCCGCCGTTTTCATTGGTTTTGATCTTGTAAACCGTTACCTCACCCTTGCTGCTTCCGCGCCTGGAACTGAAGTAAGCAATGCTTTCCAGCTCCGACGACACATAATAAAAATCATCGTCAGACGAATTCACCGGCACGCCCATGTTTTCGGCTTTCGACCATTGCTTCGTTTGCGGGTAGTAGTTTGATTTGAACACATCATAACCGCCCATGCTGTTATGTCCCTTCGAGCTGAAATAAAGCACGTCCCCTTCTTCTGAAAGTGTCGGAAAAGCTTCATCATATTTTGTGTTAACCGTTTCACCAAGCTTTACAGGCTTGCCCCAGATGCCGCGTTCGTTTTTCTCGGCCATGTAAATGTCGGTATTGGTGGAAGTCTCCGTACCATAGGAAGCAAACACCATCCTGGTGCCGCTTGCAGAGAGGAACATTTTGGCGCAATCCGGATTATTCCTGTCTTTCTCAATGGAAAACTCATCAGGCAGTGCAAGCAGTTTCCTGTTGTCGTTAAAGAATTTATAGGTGTCGTAAAGCTGGTCTTCGGATACGGTAACTGTTTCAAGGATTTCGGTCGAATCAGCAGTCTTCATCATCACCTCTGCATTCCTGCACATGTCCATCTGGTGAATGCCTTCCCAGCGCAGGGCCTGTTTGGGACTTACAATTTTCACAAACTGATCGTAGCAGCTGATGGCTTTTTCAAATTCATTGTTGAGCTGGTAGGCCCTACCGAGGTAATACCAGACGTCATCCCATACTTCAATTGATTTGGAAGCTTCTTCGAGGTATTGCACTGATTTGGATTTGTCCTTATCAAGAATGA
>Ga0157380_10000391_pt1 | contig 26465 bp, 30 predicted proteins | sample S35metaG_FD_119757 | JGI IMG/M metagenome (GOLD analysis project Ga0157380, IMG submission 119757) | Switchgrass rhizosphere microbial communities from Kellogg Biological Station, Michigan, USA - S3-5 metaG | ecosystem: Host-associated > Plants > Roots > Rhizosphere > Soil | place: USA...
CTCACCACATGATCGAGGCCTGCTTCAAGGCCTTTGCCCGCGCGCTTCGCGTGGCGGTCTCGGTCGACCCCGAGGAGAGCGGCGTTCCCTCGACCAAGGGCACCCTGAGCGAATGACAACGCGCATCTGCATCCTCGATTACGGCATGGGCAACCTGCGCTCGGTCGAGAAGGCGCTCGAGCACGTCGGTGCGACCGCGACCATCGCCAGCGACGCGGCCACGATCCGCGCCGCCGATGGCCTGATTCTGCCGGGCGTCGGTGCCTTCCCCAAGGCGATGGCCGGCGTGCGAGAGCGGGGCCTGGATGAGCTGATCGCTGAGCGTCGCGAGGCCGGCGTGCCGATCCTCGGCATCTGCCTTGGCCTGCAGCTGCTCTTCGACTCGACCACGGAGCTGGGAGGCGCGCAGGGCCTTGGCCTTCTGCCCGGGCACGTGGCGGAGCTCGATGCCCCGGGCCTCAAGGTGCCGCACATCGGCTGGTCTCCGGTGCGCTGGGAGCGCGAGTCCCGCCTGGTCGAGGGGATCGACTCCGAGACTCCCTTCTACCTGGTTCACTCCTTCGCGCCTCATCCCGAGCCGGGGGACCTGCTCGGCACGGCGGCCTACGGAGCCCGCTTCGCCTGCGCGGCCGAGCGCGACAACGTCTTCGGCGTCCAGTTCCACCCGGAGAAGTCGAGCGCCGCCGGCTTGCGGCTGCTCTCCAACTTCGCCGGCATCTGCGCCTCCGTCCCGGCGTGATTCTCTATCCCGCGATCGACATCCGCGGCGGCCAGGCCGTGCGGTTGACCCAGGGCGACTACGAGCGCGAGACGACCTACGACGCCGACCCCGTCGACGCGGCAAAGCGCTGGGCCGGAGAAGGCGCGGAGTTCCTGCACGTGGTCGACCTGGATGGGGCGAAGGCGGGAGAGCCACGGAACCTCGACGCGGTCCGACGGGTTGCGGCAGCGGTCGATTGCCCGATCCAGGTCGGAGGAGGCTTGCGCGACGCGGGCTCCGTCACCTCGGTCCTCGACGCCGGCGCCGAGCGCGTAGTGATCGGCACGGCGGCACTGCGCGATCCGGAGTTCCTGGCGGAGTCACTCGAGCGACATGGGGAGCGGATGGTCGTCTCGGTCGACGCTCGCGACGGCAAGGTCTCGCTGGCGGGCTGGACAGAGACCAGCGACGTCGACGTCGCCGAGGCCGTGGCTGACCTCGGCGAACGCGGCGTAGCGCACTTCCTCTGCACCGCGATCGAGGTCGACGGCACGATGGAGGGCCCGGCAATGGCCGAGCTGGCCCGAATCGCAGCGGCAACCCAGGCCCAAGTAATCGCATCGGGCGGCGTGGGAGAGCTCTCTCACCTCGAAGAGCTGTCTCGTGCGAGTGCCCCCAACGTCGAGGGCGCAATAGTCGGCCGAGCCCTCTACGAGCGCAAGTTCACAGTCGCCGAGGCAATAGCCGCCTTGCGCACCCCCTGAGCCGCAAGCTGTCGCATTTTCCGCCGCTATACGGAGGTAAGTGCGACCGCAATGACGGTCCGACGATTTGGAAGTGTTGATGTCGCACTTCCCGCCGCTATACGGAGGGAAATGCGACATCGAGGGCGGGTTAGGGTGTGGGCATGGTCCTGAAGCGAGTAATCCCCTGCCTGGACGTCGACGCCGGGCGCGTGGTCAAGGGCACCAACTTCGTCGGCCTGCGCGACGCCGGCGATCCGGTCGAGCTGGCCGAGCGCTACGACGCCGAGGGCGCCGACGAGCTGGTCTTCCTCGACATCACCGCTTCGCACGAGAAGCGCGAGACGATCGTCGAGCTGGCGCGGCGCACCGCCGACAACGTCTTCATCCCCTTCACGATCGGCGGGGGGATCCGCTCCGTGGAGGATGCGCAGGCCGTGCTCGACGCCGGCGCCGACAAGGTCTCGGTCAACTCCTCGGCACTCGCCCGGCCCGAGCTGCTGACCGAGCTGGCGGACCACTTCGGTGCCCAGTGCGTCGTGATCGCGATCGACGCCAAGCGGGAAGGCGATGGCTGGGGTGTCTACGTCAACGGCGGGCGCAAGAAGGTCGAGGGGCGCGACGCGGTCGGGTGGGCGCGGGAGGCGGTCGAGCGCGGCGCCGGAGAGGTGCTGTTGACAAGCATGGATCGCGACGGCACCAACGACGGCTACGACATCGAGCTTACCCGCGCGGTGGCCGACGCCGTCTCGGTCCCGGTGATCGCCTCGGGCGGCGCCGGCACGCTCGAGCACCTGAGCGAGGCGATCGCGGACGGCGGCGCCGACGCGGTCCTCTGCGCGTCGATCTTCCACTACGGCACCTACCGGGTGCGCGACGCGAAGGAGCGCCTCGCCGCCGACGGCATTCCGGTTCGCCTCTGATGCCGGCCGAGTCCAGCGAGAGCCTCGCCGAGGCACTCGCGAGGGTCCATCCCGAGCTGGCCGCCGTGCACGAGGTCGCGACCGAGCCCGTCTACCTGGTCGGTGGGGCCGTGCGCGACCTCCTCCTCGGCCGCGGTCGCGCCGACATCGACCTCGTCGTCGAGGGAGACGCCGCCGGGCTTGCCGGGTTGCTTGGTGCAGAGGTCGTCTCGCACGAGCGTTTCTCCACGGCGAAGGTGAAACTGGATGGGCACGAGGTCGACATCGCCAGCGCCCGCGCGGAGAGCTATCCGCAGCCGGGCGCGCTGCCCGTGGTGGAGCCGGCCGCGCGGGTCGAGGCCGACCTCGCCCGCCGCGACTTCACGATCAACGCGATGGCGATCCCGCTGCGGGGGGAGCCGCGCCTGATCGACCCCTACGGCGGTCGCGCCGACCTCGGCGAAGGCATTCTGCGGGTCCTGCACCCGCGCTCCTTCGAGGACGACCCGACCCGTGCGATTCGCGCTGCCCGCTACGCGGCGCGTTTCGGCTTCGAGCTCGAGACCGAGACCGCGGGCCTGCTGCGTAGAACGGACCTGGGCTCGGTCTCGGGCAACCGTCGCGAGGCCGAGTTGCTCCGTCTCGCCGCTGAGGACGAGGCACCACGGGCCTTCGGCCTGCTGGCCGAGTGGGGGCTGGTCGAGCTGCGCCCAGGCGGGGCAGATCTCACGCGTCGCGTCTCGGCGATCCTTGGGGCGGCCCCTTGGGGTGAAGTCTCCCCCCGGGCACGAACGCTGCTCGTAGCGGCGATGGGTCCCCCGGGCGAGGAGGAGGAGTTGGCGCGAACGCGACCCGAGCGGCCCTCGGAGGGCGTCGAGCTTGCGGCGAGACACGATCCCGTCGAGCTGGTCCTCGCCAGGGGGCTCGGTGCCGAGTGGCTGGACCGATACCTGACCGAGTGGCGCGAGGTGAGCCTCGAGATCGACGGCTCGGACTTGATGACGGCTGGTGTTCCCGAGGGCCCGGCCCTCGGCCGCGGCCTGCGCGAGGCTCTGCGGCGCAAGCTCGACGGCGAGATCTCGGGGCGGGAGAGGGAGTTGGCTGTAGCCCTGGAGGCGGCCGGAGGGTCTGATGGAGTGGCGTGAAGCCGACGGAGTTCGTTGGCTGGAGGCCGAGTTGCCGGGAGCCACCGCCGCCTTCACGACGCGCACGTTCGGCTCGGCGAAGGAGGGCTTTGCGCCGCTGGCGGCCCTAGGGGTCGATCCCAGCAGGATCGTCAGCGCTCGTCAGGTTCACGGTACGGACCTTGCCTTTCACGGCGATGGCGAGGTCCCCGCCGAGGCCGACGGGCACGTGATCGCCGATCCCGGGACCGTCGGCCTCGTCTTCGGCGCCGACTGCCTTCCGATTGCCGTTGCCGGACCGGAGGGCGCGGCGATCCTGCATTGCGGCCGGCGAGGCCTGGAAGGGGAGATCGCTGTCCATGGCGCCGCCGCCGTGAGCGCGACCGCCGCGGCGATCGGCCCGGGTATCGGTCCCTGCTGCTATGAGGTCGACCTCTGGCGTGAGGCGCGCCGGCAGCTGCGCAAGGCGGGAGTCGAAGAGGTGGAGTCCGCGGACCTCTGCACCTGTTGTGAATCCGACCTCTTCTTCTCGCACCGGCGCGACGGCGACCCGAGGCGCCAGGCCGGTCTCGTCTGGCTTGATGGCAAGGCGAGCTGACGTGCCCGGCCTGATCCACGGACTCGACGCGGCAAAGATCGCCGCCAACCTGGAGCGGGCGCGGGAGATCGCCGGGCCCGGTGTGGAGATCCTCGCCGCGACCAAGTACGTGCCGGTGGAGGAGATGGGGACTCTCGCCGAGGCCGGGGTAAGGCTGGTCGGCGAGAACCGCCAGCAGAACCTGGCCACCAAGCACGAGCGCTGGGGAGACGCGTTCGAGTGGGACTTCATCGGCAACCTGCAGAGCCGCAAGGTGAAGCAGCTGCTGCCGATTTGCCGCCTGATCCACTCGGTCGCAACGGACTCCGCCCTGGAGCAGCTCGGCCGCATCGGAGATCTCGATACTGAGGTCCTGGTCGAGGTCAACGTCGCCGGCGAGGAGGGAAAGGGTGGGGTGGACCCGAGCGAGCTGGGCACCTTCATAGAGCGCTGCCCAGTGAAGGTGGTCGGCCTGATGACGATGCCCCCATTCAGCCAGGACCCTGAGTCCTCTCGTCCCTATTTCGCCCGCCTGGCCGAGCTCGCCACCGAGCACGCGCTCACACGACTGTCGATGGGAACGTCGCAGGACTGGCAGGTAGCCATCCAGGAGGGAGCCACCATCATCCGCCTAGGCACAGCGCTGTACGTGTGAATCCGTGCAAGCGTCGTGCATAATCCGTAAAGGAGTCGGCCTTTGCGGGCCGAAAGACCACGATAACCATGGCCCTACGCGATACATGGCATAGAGCGCTGGTCTATTTCGGCCTTGCCGAGGACCACGACTACGGCCCCGAATACGAAGACGACTTCGAGCCCGAGACCGGGACCGAAGATGCTTCCGAAGGCCGTCGCGACTCGAGCCAGGTGCGCCGCCTGCCGACCTCGAGGCGCTCCCGGCGCGACGAGATCGACGAGATCTTCGCCGATGACGAGCCGATCGCCGCCTCGCGCACCCGCACGCTGCGCCCGGTCTCCAACGGGGATTCCGACGTTCAGGTTCACCTCGTCATCCCGCGCAACTTCAACGACGCCCAGCAGGTCGCGGACCAGTTCAAGCGCTCGGTCCCAGTGATCCTCAACCTGCAGACGACCGACCACGAGCTTTCCAAGCGAATGATCGACTTCTGTTCCGGGCTGACCTATTCGCTCGACGGCGGGATGCAGCGGATCGCCGAGAAGATCTTCCTGCTGACGCCGCGCAATGTCGAGGTCTCCGCCGAGGAGAAGGCACGCCTCCTCGACAAAGGCTTCTTCAACCAGTCCTAGGCCGACTAGTCTCCCGGTCGATGATCGTCGGATTCGTCGGCTCGGGCAGCATGGCCGCCGCCATGGCGCGCGGGTTGCGCGGGGCGGTGGACGGGTTGCTCTTCACCGATAGCGGCTCCGGCAGAGCGGCGACGCTGGCCGCCGAGGTCGAAGGCGAAGCCCTCGCCTCGAACCGAGAGGTGGCCGAACGCGCGGACGTCGTCGTGCTGGCCGTGAAGCCGGCTGCCCTCGCTGTCGCCGCGGCGGAGCTGGGCGATGCCAAGGTGGTCGTCTCGCTGCTGGGAGCCACCTCGCTGGACGTCGTTCGGGAATCCTTTCCGAGATCCGAAGTCGTGCGCCTAATGCCGAACGTCGGCGTCGAGGTGCGCGGGGGAGTGCTCTGCGTCGCTGGCGATCCCGATGCGCGCCTTCGCGAGTTGCTTGGGACGTTGGGCCACGTGGTTGAGCTGCCGGATTCCCAGTTCGATGCCGCGACGGCGGTGATGGGATGCGCGCCCGCCTACCTGGCGCTCGCGGTCGAGGCCATCGCCGATGCCGGCGCTGCCGCCGGGCTGGACGAGGAGCTTGCGCGGGAGCTGGTCGTCGAGACGACCGGGGGGACGGCGGAGCTGCTGCGAGTCCGGCATCCCGCGGACGTGCGGAAGGCCGTGGCCTCACCCGGTGGCAGCACCGAGGCTGGACTGGAGGCGTTGGACCGGGAGGGGGCTCGCGATGCGTTCGAGGCCGCGGTGCGGGCCTCCCTGGAGAGGATGCGCGGATGATGCTGCTGGCGCTCGCACGGAACGACGTCGCTGCCTACGTCAGCGCGCTGTTCCTCGTTTACATCATCCTGATCTTCCTCAACGTGCTGATCTCCTGGATGCCGCGCATGCCCTACAACCGAGGGCTGCGGGCGACCCTCGACTTCATCAAAGAGACGACCGATCCTTACCTGAACTTCTTCCGGCGCTTCCTGCCGCCGATTGGCGGCGGCGGCTTCGCGCTCGACCTGAGCCCGATGATCGGCGTGATCGCGCTCTTCATCGTGCGCGCGATCGTCGTCGGCCTGATCGAAGGGTGACCGGCACTCGCGCCCGTGCCTGGCGTCTCGCCGGCGCGCTCGCCGGCCTGGTCGTCGTCCTCGACCAGGCCGCCAAGGCCCTGGTCGAGAGCAGGCTCGTTCCCGGCGAGGACGTCGACGTCCTCGGTCCGGTCGAGCTCACGCTTTCGCACAACACCGGGATCGCCTTCGGCCTCGCCAGCGGTGGCGGCACGGTCCTGGTGGCGCTGACCGCCCTAGCGCTGGTCGCGATCGGCTTCGTCTTCTCGCGGGATCCGACTCGCCCGGGGATGTGGGTGGCGGTGGGGCTGCTCGCCGGGGGCGCCCTGGGGAACCTCGTCGATCGCGTCCGTGTCGACGCCGTAACCGACTACATCCAGATCGGCAGCTGGCCGGCGTTCAACCTCGCCGACGTCGCCGTAACCGCCGGGGTCCTCCTCTTCGCTCTCTCCTACCTGCGCGAGCCATGAGCGGGCAGCTCCAGATCGTCCACGCCGACGAGGCGCTGGCCGTGGTCGACAAGCCCGCGGGGCTGGTCGTCCACCCGGCACCGTCGCACATTGGTCCCACCCTGGTCGACGAGCTCGGCGATCTGCTTGGCGGAGGGGCCGACCCGGAGCGCCCGGGGATCGTGCACCGGCTCGACAAGGGCACCAGCGGCCTGCTCGTCGTCGCCCGCACCGACGAGGCTCACGCGGCGCTGCAGGCCCAGGTGCAGCGGCGTGAGGTCGAACGGGTCTACCTCGCCCTTGCCCGGGGCCGCCTCACCTCGCGCACCGGCACGATCGACGCCCCGATCGGCCGCGCGTCGAGGCAACGTCACCGCATGGCCGTCTCCGGCGCCGCGTCGCGGCAGGCACGCACGCACTTCACGGTGATCGAGCTGCTGGACGCGGAGACCTACCTCGAGGCGAAGCTGGAGACCGGCCGCACGCACCAGATCCGCGCTCACTTCGCCGCGATCGGCCACCCCCTGGCGGGCGACGTCACCTACGGCGGCGAGCGCAAGTACGGGCTCGAGCGCCAGTTCCTCCACGCCCACAGGCTCGCCTTCGACCATCCCTCCAGCGGTGAGCGGCTGAGCTTCGTCTCGGAGCTGCCTGCCGACCTCGAAGCCGCTCTGCGGGCGGCCCGCGCCGCTTAGCTCTACAATCCACCGGCTCGGAAACCGACCCCCGTCGGTGCCGAACCGGATCCTGACCGGCATCGCGCCGGATCCCGGCGAGGGCGGCGGGGAACGCATCTCACAACCCAAGGAGCGTCACCCATGCCAGAGGCAGGCCTCAAAGAGCTGCTGGAGGCCGGAGTCCACTTCGGCCACCAGACCCGTCGCTGGAACCCGAACATGCGCCGCTACATCTTCGGCGAGCTGGACGGGATCCACATCATCGATCTGATCCAGACCGAGGCGCTGCTGGAGAACGCGCGCCGCTTCGCCGGCGAGCTCGCCAGCGGCGGCGGCACGGTCCTCTTCGTCGGTACCAAGAAGCAAGCCCGCGGCCCGGTCGAAGACTGGGCCAACCGCTGCAAGATGCCCTACGTGAACCAGCGCTGGCTGGGAGGGCTGCTGACCAACTTCAACACGATGTCGGCGCGGATCGCGCGCCTGCACGAGCTGACCACCTGGCGCGACGAGGGAAAGCTCGATCTGCTGCCGACCAAGGAGCGGATGGGCATGCAAGCCGAACTCGCCAAGCTCGAGTTCAACCTCGGCGGCGTGCGCGACATGGAGCGCCTGCCCGAGGCGGTCTTCGTCACCGACCTGAAAACCGAGGAGATCGCGGTGCGCGAGGCCGCTCGCCTGCGGATCCCGATCATCGCCCTCGTCGACACCAACTGCGACCCGACCCCGATCGACTTCGTGATTCCGGGCAACGACGACGCGATTCGCTCCTGCGAGCTGGTGATCGGCACGATCGGCGCTGCGGTCGAGTCGGGCGCCGGCGCCTGGAGGGTCCAGGAGGAGAGGCGCATCGCCGAGGAAATGGAGCGGCGTAAGAAGGAGGAAGAAGAGCGCAAGAAGCGCGAGGAGGAAGAGAAAGCGCGGGTCGAAGCGGAGGAGGCAGCTAAAAAAGCGGCGGCCGAAGCGGAGGTTGCGAAGCAGGCCGAGGCGGCGCAGGCTGCTGCCAAGGCCCCGGCGCCTAGTGCTCCCGCCGCAGCCCCGGCCGCTCCGGCCCAGGGTCAGGCCGCTCCAGCCGCGGGTCCTGTCGCGGGGCAGGGCGCCTCGTCCTCGCAAGCTGCGGGCGAGGCACCCAGCCCCCCCGCAGAGAATCGCCCTAAGGCTCAGGCCGCCGAGAAGGGCCCCGAGGCGAAGCCAGCGGAGCCTGCGGCCACTGAGAAAGCGCCCGAGGTGCCCGAGACCAAAGCCGCCGAGCCTGCTGCGGATGAGAAAGCTGAGGCGGCTGCTCCGGCGGAGGAGAAAGCTGGGGCTCCGGCTGCTGAGGAGAAAGCCGAGGAGGGGAAATGAGCGTTACGGCTGCCGACGTGAAGGCGCTCCGGGATCGAACCGGGGCGGCGATGATGGATTGCAAGGCCGCCTTGACCGAGTCCGAGGGAGACGTCAACCGGGCGATCGAGATCCTTCGGGTCAAGGGGCAGGCCTCCGCCGCCAAGCGCGAAGGGCGCGGCACCAGCGAGGGAGTCGTCGCCTCCTACATTCACGCCAACGACAAGGTCGGGGCGATGGTCGAAGTGCAGTGCGAGACCGACTTCGTCGCCCGCAACGAGGACTTCAAGGCCTTTGCCTACGAGGTCGCGTTGCACGTCGCCGCGACGTCGCCGCGCTATGTGACGATGGACGAGATCCCCGAGTCCGAGCGCGAGGCCGAGAAGCGGGTCTTCGAGGAGAAGGCCCGCGAGGACGGCAAGCCCGACAACGTCGTCGAGAAGATCGTCGAGGGCCAGCTCGCCAAGTGGGGCAAGGAGGTCGCCCTGCTCGACCAGGCCCACGTCAACGCCGAGAAGCACGACTCGAAGTCGATCGAGGAGCTGCGTCAGGAGCTTGCCGCCAAGACCGGGGAGAACATCCGCATCGCCCGCTTCGCCTACTTCCGCGTCGGCGAGTAGGCTCGCCGACCAGATGGCCGACGGCCCTCAGTTCAAGCGCATCCTGCTGAAGCTCTCGGGAGAGGCGCTGATGGGCGATCTCTCTTACGGCACCGATGCGGCCGAGGTGCAGAGGATCGCCGAGCAGGTTTCCGCGATCCGCGGCCGCGGGGTCGAGGTGGCAATAGTCGTCGGGGCGGGCAACATCTATCGCGGCCTCGCCGCCGCCGCCGAAGGGATGGACCGGGCGACCGGCGACTACATGGGGATGCTGGCAACCGTGCTCAACGGGCTGACGCTGCAGGACGCCCTGGAGAGGGCCGGCGAGCACACCCGTGTCCTCTCGGCGATCGACGTCAAGGAGGTGGCTGAGCCCTACATCCGTCGCCGCGCGATGCGCCATCTGGAGAAGGACCGCGTGGTGATCTTCGCGGCCGGCACCGGCAACCCGTTCTTCACCACGGACACCGCGGCCGCACTGCGGGCGCTGGAGATCCACGCCGAAGCGATCCTGATGGCGAAGAACGGGGTGGAGGGGGTCTACGACTCCGATCCCGCGACCAACCCCGACGCCGAGTTCATCGCCGAGATTGGCCACCGCGAGGCGATCGAGCGGGGGCTCAAGGTGATGGACTCGACGGCACTCTCGCTCTGCATGGACAACGACCTGCCGATCTACGTCTTCAACATGGGAGACGCAAGCAACATAGATAGGATCGTCAGCGGCGAGAGGGTGGGCACGCTGGTCGCCAGCGCGCCCTCCGGGTGACGAGAAACGGGGGCCCTGTGGAGCTGATCGACGAACTGCTCGAAGACGCGAAAGGCCGCATGAGCAAGTCGGTCGAGTCGAGCCGTGGCGAACTGGCCACGGTGCGAACCGGCCGCGCCTCCCCGCACCTGCTCGACCGCATCGTCGTCGACTACTACGGCGCCCAGACTCCGCTCAAGCAGCTCGCCAACGTGGCGACTTCCGACGCCCGGCTGCTCACCATCACCCCCTTCGACAAGTCTTCGATCGGGGCGATCGAGAAATCGATCCAAGAGTCCGACATCGGCTTGACGCCGAGCAACGACGGCAACGTGATCCGGCTGCAGGTTCCCGAGCTGACCGAGGAGCGCCGCCGCGACATGGTCAAGGTGGTGCACGGCGTCGCGGAGGAGGGCCGGGTAGCGATCCGCAACATCCGCCGCGACACGATGCACGACCTGCGCGAGCTGAAGAAGGAGGGGGAAGCCGGCGAGGATGATGAGCGCCGCGCCGAGGCCGCCCTGCAGAAGCAGACCGACGAGGCGATCGCCGAGATCGACACGCTCCTGAAGGGGAAGGAAGAGGAGATCCTGGAGGTGTGAGTGCCTCCGCGCGGTACGTGGCGATCATCACCGACGGCAACGGGCGCTGGGCAGAGCAGCGGGGCGTTCCGACGGTAGAGGGGCACCGGGCCGGCGCGGACACGGTGAAGGCCCGGCTGCGAGATGCCGTCGAGCTGGGGATCGAGGAGCTCACCGTCTTCTCCTTCTCGACCGAGAACTGGTCGCGCCCGGCCGAGGAGGTCGCGGGGCTGATGGCGATGTTCGGCGAGCGGATCGAGGCCGAGACCCCCGAGCTGCACGCGGAGGGAGTGCGGATGCGCTTCGTCGGCCGACGCGAGGGCGTCGCGCCGGAGCTGGTCGAGCGCATGGACTGGGCCGAAGAGACGACGGCCGCGAACGAGCGGATAACCCTCTTCGTCGCCTTCAACTACGGCGGTAGAGCCGAGATCCTCGATGCGGCACGGGGGTTCGAGGGGGACTCCGAGGAGCAGTTCCGCCGCCAGCTGTACGCGCCGGAGATGCACGACCCCGACCTCCTGATCCGCACCAGCGGAGAGCGACGGATCTCCAATTTCCTGCTCTGGCAGTGCGCCTATTCGGAGCTGGTCTTTCGCGACGAGCTTTGGCCCGACTTCGGCCGCGAGGCGCTGGAAGAGTGCCTGCGAGAGTTCGATGAGCGGCGGCGGCGTTTCGGGGCAAGGGTCTGATGAGGGACCTCTTCGACGACGACCTCTTCGCGGAGGAGCCACTGAAGCCGCTTCCGCGGCCACCGCGGAAGCGGCCCCGAGGCGGTGGGGCGAAGGGCGGCGAGACGATCAAGCGCGTCCTCGTCGCCATTCCTTGGGGCATCTTCGCGATAGCGATCACGGTCGCGGGTGGGCTGGTCTTCACCGTCGCGATGATCGGGGTCGGCATTCTCTGCCTGCGCGAGTATCTCTCCCTGACCGGGGAGATGCGCCCGATTCAGCGCGCCGCTTACCTCGCCGTGCCGGCGCTGATCCTCGCCGCCCATTTCGGCACAGCCTTCAACGTGCTGCTGATCCTCGCCGCGTCGTTCCCGGTCCTCTTCGCTTTCGGGGCAGATCGTCACCACCGCGACGGGATCACGATGTCGATGGGCGTCACCCTGCTAGGGATCGTCTGGATCGGGATCCCGCTCGTCCACGCGGTGCTGCTGCGTGACCTCCCCGACCATGGCGCCGCGCTCCTGGTCAACGTCCTCGTCGGCACCTTCGCCGCCGACACCGGCGCCTACGCGACCGGCCGCATGTTCGGATCGCACAAGATCGCGCCGACGCTTTCGCCGAACAAGACGCTCGAGGGCCTCCTCGGTGGCTTCGTCATCGGCACCATGGCCTTCTGGTTCGCGGGCCTTTACCAGGACTGGCTCTCCGGGGTGGATGCGCTGATCATCGGCGCGGCGGTGGCGGCGATCGCCCCCGTCGGCGACCTCTTCGAGTCGATGCTGAAGCGCGACCTGGGTAAGAAGGACACCGGCACCCTCTTCGGCCCTCACGGCGGCATCCTCGACCGCCTCGACGCCGTCTTCTTCACCGTAGTCGTCGGCTACTACCTCTCGATCCAGTTCGTCTACTGACGCCGAATCCGTCTCAACCGACGTATATCGGGGGCTGAGACGGATTCGCGTGCATGCCTCCGTATTCTCCGGTGAGATGAAGAAGGTCTTGATTCTCGGCTCGACGGGGTCGATCGGGACGCAGGCGCTTAAGATCGTCGCCGCGTCGGAGCAGCTCGAGGTGGTCGGACTGGCCGCCGGATCGAGCTGGGAGCGGGTGCTGGCGCAGGCCGGCGAGCACGGTGTTGGCACCGTCGCCTTCTCCGATGCTGAGGCGGCCGAGGCCGCGCGTGGGGCTTGGGACGGCCAGGTCTTGGTCGGCGAGGATGGGATCCGCGAGCTGATCGCAACCTCAGATGCGGATCTGGTCCTCAACGGGATCGTGGGGGCGGCCGGCTTGGGACCGACGATCGTCGCGCTCGGGGAGGGGATCGACGTCGCCCTCGCCAACAAGGAGAGCCTGGTGATCGGCGCCGAGCTGACGATGGCTCTAGCCGAGGCGACCGGGGCACGGCTGCTGCCCGTCGATTCCGAGCACTCGGCCCTCTTCCAGCTGATCGGGTCCGAGCCGCCGGGAACAGTCGACCGGCTGGTGCTCACCGCCTCCGGCGGCCCCTTCCGCGGCCGCACCGACCTCGCGGGCGTGAGTGTCGAGGAGGCACTCGCCCACCCGACCTGGAGCATGGGGGGGCGGATCACGATCGACTCGGCGACGCTGATGAACAAGGGCTTCGAGGCGATTGAGGCCCACCACCTCTTCGGCGTTCCCTTCGAGCGAATCGAGGTCGTCGTCCACCCGCAGTCGATCGTCCACTCCCTGATCGACCTTAACGATGGGGCGACCCTGGCCCACCTCGGCCATCCCGACATGCGGGTGCCGATCTCCTACGCGCTGCACTACCCGGAGCGCGCCGACGTCGACGTGCCGAGGCTCGACCTGGCGACGGTGGGCAAGCTGACATTCGAGCCACCCGACCTGGAGACCTTCGCCTGCCTGCGCATCGCCCTGGAGGCCGGGCGAGCCGGGGGCACCGCGCCCTGCGTCCTCAACGCCGCGGATGAGGTTGCCGTCGCCGCTTTCCTCGAGGGGAAGATCGGCTTTACCGCGATCCCGGCCGCGATCGAGCGAGTCCTGGAGGCGATGCCAGCCCTGCGGCCGACCCACTTCGAGGACCTCTTCGCGATCGATACCGAGGCCCGCCGCCGCACCGAAGAAGAGGTCGGGGGGTTGACCAAGGTATGAACTGGGTCCTGATCTTTCTCGGCTTCTCGCTGCTGATCATCCTGCACGAGGCCGGGCACTTCTTCGCCGCCAAGGCAACCGGGATGAAGGTCGAGCGCTTCTTCCTCTTCTTCGGGCCGAAGCTGGTCTCGGTCAAGCGGGGCGAGACCGAGTACGGCATCGCGACGATCCCGGCTGGGGGCTACGTGAAGATCGCCGGCATGCACCCCGAAGACAAATTGCCGCCCGGGGAAGAGCACCGTGGCTACTACGAACAGCCCGTCTGGAAGAGGATCGTCACGATCGGTGCGGGGCCGGCGGTCAACATCGTGCTCGCCTTCGCGATCCTTTTCGTGCTTGCGCTCGGGGCGAGCGATCCAACCCAGAAGGTCGACGAAGTCGTGCCTGGCTCACCCGCCGCAAAGGTGCTCGCGCCGGGCGATCGCATCCTCGCGGTCGACGGGAAGAGCTATCCGAGCCTGGATACGGAAGCGCGCCTCGAACGCTTCTTCGAAGCCGTCGGCACGCACGAGTGCGCCGGCAAGCAGACCGCGGGCTGCAAGGCCGCCACGCCCGTGACGCTGCGTGTGGAACGCAACGGCAAGGTCGCGACGATCTCGGTGCGGCCCGAGTACGACAAGGCGGCCGGGCGCACCAGGATCGGCTTTTCCTACGGAACGGCTCCGGCGGAATTGGGGGTCGGCGGCGCCGCCGACCGGGCGGGAGACGCGATCTGGCTAGTGACGAGCAAGACGGTAACCGTCTTCGCCAACCTCCTCGACCCCGAACAGCGCAAGGAAGTCTCCGGCGTGGTCGGGACCAGCGACGTCGCCAACCAGGTGATCGACGTCGGCGCCCGTGAGGCGCTCACCCTGCTCGCCGTGGTCAGCCTCTCGCTGGGCCTGATCAACCTCTTCCCCTTCCTGCCCCTCGACGGCGGCCACATCTTCTGGAGCCTGGTCGAGAAAGTACGCGGTCGCCCCGTGCCCTTCCGCATCATGGAGCGCGCCGGCGCCCTCGGCTTCGTCCTCGTGATCATGCTCTTCGTCCTCGGGCTCACCAACGACATCGGTCGCCTCACGGGCGAGGGCTTCAACGTTCGTTAGCCGGCGCGCCCGCGCACCCGGATACCCTTCGCGTATGGCATCAAAGCGCCAGATATTCGTCGGCGGCGTGCCGATCGGCGGCGGTGCGCCGGTCGCCGTGCAGACGATGACGAAGACCGAGACCGCCAACCTGGCGGCGACGATGGAGCAGATCCGCAAGGTCGCCGATGCCGGGGCCGACATCGTGCGCGTCGCGGTGCCGCGCGACGAGGACGTCGAGGCCCTGAAGACGATCGTCAAGGACTCGCCGATCCCGGTGATCGCCGATATCCACTTCAACCACACGCTGGCGCTGAAGGCGATCGATGCCGGCGCCCACTGCATCCGGCTCAACCCCGGCAACATCGGCGGGCGCGAGAAGGTCGCCGAGGTGGCCGAGAGGGCGACCGCCGCCAACGTGCCGATGCGGATCGGCGTCAACTCGGGCTCGTTGCCCAAGCACCTCCATGCCCTAGAGCGCGAGAGCCCGGTCGAGGCTCTCGTCGCCGCCGCGGTCGAGTTCGTCGAGCTCATGGAGTCGCTGAGCTTCGAGAGCTTCAAGGTCTCGATCAAGTCGACCAACGTGCCCAACACGATCGCCGCCAATCGTCTCCTGTCCGAGAAGATCCCCTACCCGCTGCACCTGGGAATCACCGAGGCGGGGACCAAGTGGTCGGGGTCGCTCAAGTCCTCGGTCGGTCTCGGCACGCTGCTCGCCGACGGGATCGGGGACACGATCCGGATCAGCCTCTCGACCTTCCACGCCGAGGAGGAGGTCAAGGTCGCCTGGGAGATCCTCAAGGCGCTGCAGTTGCGCGAGCGCGGCCCGGTGCTGATCGCCTGCCCGACCTGCGGTCGCCTCCAGTTCGACATGGACTCGGTCGTCGCCGAGATCGAGCAGCGACTGGAAGGCTACGCCGAGCCGATCGAGGTCGCCGTGCTCGGCTGCGCGGTGAACGGGATCGGCGAGGCATCGCATGCCGATTTCGGCATTGCCGGCGCCAAGAACGAGGGCCTGATCTACGCCCACGGCAAGCCGCTTCGCAAGGTCCCTCAGGCCAAGCTGGTCGACACTCTGTTCGAGGAGATCGACAAGTCGCTGGATCGAGGCGAGGTCGAGTTCGATGAGGACGAGTCGCGGGAGGGCGCGGCCTGGCTGGAGAAGATCGAGGCGGAAAACGCCGGCGAACTGACTCCTGAGAAGATTGCGCGGATGGAGCACGAAGCGGCTGAAAAGGGAGAGTCCGACCGGGTGCTGCTCGACGAGGACGTCTCGCCGACGGCGGGGCGCCGCTTCACCCGAGCCTAGATGATCTAGATGTCGAGCGGTCGAGCCCTGACAGAGGCGGCGAGCGTTGCCGAGGCCTTCCAGCTGACGGCCGCCGAGCACGGCGAGCGCATGGCGATCCGCACCAAGGACGACGAGTTCACCGCCACCTGGTCGGAGTACGCGGATCGGGCGCGACGGATCGCCGCGGGCCTGGCGGCGCTCGGCGTCGGCCACGGCGACACGGTGGGCATGATGCTCGTCAACCGGCCGGAGTTCCACTTCGCCGACACCGGGGCGATGCACCTCGGCGCGACGCCGTTCTCGATCTACAACACCTCCACCGTCGAGCAGATCGAGTATGTGATCGGCGACGCGGCCAACCGGGTCCTGTTCACCGAGGCCGCATTCCTCGACACGGTGCTGGAGGCAGGTGCCAGGGCGCCGGCGCTCGAGCACGTCGTGGTCGTCGATGGCGACGCTCGCGACGGCACGATCTCCCTCGCGGAGCTGGAAGCGATGGGCGACCCTGAGTTCGACTTCGAGGCTGCCTGGCGGGAGGTCAAGCCGGACGACCTGGTGACGCTGATCTACACCTCGGGCACAACCGGCCCGCCGAAGGGGGTGCAGCTCACCCACGGCAGCCTGCTGGCGGCGGCCCGCTCCTTCAACGAGCTGATCCCCTTCCCCGAAGGCGGCCGGCTGATCTCCTGGCTGCCAATGGCCCATGTCGCCGAGCGCAACGTCACCCACTACATGCCGATGGTGCACGGTGTCACCACCACCTGCTGCCCCGATCCGCGCCAGGTGGCCGCCTACCTGGCCGAAGTGCGACCGACTTGGTTCTTCGCCGTGCCGCGGATCTGGGAGAAGCTGAAGGCGGCGATGGAGATCGGGATCGGGGCCGAGCCCGACGAGAACCGCAAGAAGGCGGTGGAGTGGGCGCTGGACGTGGGGAGGCGCAAGGTCGAGGCCGAGCAGAACGGTGGACCGGTCCCCGTCGAGCTGGCCGAGGAATACGCCCAAGCGGACGAGCTGGTGCTCTCCAAGCTGCGCGAGCGGGTCGGTCTCGACGAGGTCGAGGCCGTAAACGTCGGCGCCGCTCCGACACCGCGTGAGGTGATCGAGTTCTTCCACGCGATCGGCGTCCCCCTGGCCGAGCTCTGGGGTCTCTCGGAGAGCTGCGCGGCTGGTACCTGCAACCCGCCGGAGCGGATCAAGATCGGCACGGTCGGCCCACCGGCTCCGGGTATAGAGCTGAAGCTCGCCGAGGATGGCGAGGTGCTGCTGCGCGGCGCGGTCCTGATGACCGGGTACCGCAACGATCCCGAGAAGACCGCGGAGGCGATCGACGCCGAGGGTTGGCTGCACACCGGCGACGTCGGCGAGCTCGACGAGGACGGCTACCTGCGCATCGTCGACCGCAAGAAGGAGCTGATCATCAACTCGGCCGGCAAGAACATGTCGCCGGCCAACATCGAGGCGAAGATCAAGGCGTCCAGCCCGCTGATAGGGCAGGTCTGCGCGGTCGGCGACAACCGCCCCTACAACGTGGCGCTGATAGTCCTCGACCCCGATGCGACGCCGGCCTTCGCCGGGCAGCAAGGGATACAGGCTTCCTCGCCAGAGGAGCTGGCCGCCGAGCCGGCGGTGCTAGAGGAGGTCGCCGCCGGAGTCGAGCGAGGAAACGCCGGCCTGGCGCGTGTCGAGCAGGTGAAGAAGTTCAAGCTGCTGCCGACCGACTGGCAGCCGGGGGGCGTCGAGCTGACGCCGACGATGAAGTTGAAGCGGCGGCCGATCGAACATCGCTACGAAGCGGAGATCGAGGAGCTGTACGCGGAGTGACCGCCGCGAGTAGCGGATAGGTTTCTCGCGTGACTCGACTCTCGCAGAGCTTCATCCCGACGCTGAAGGACGCACCGGCTGATGCCGAGGCGCTCTCTCACAAGCTGATGGTGCGGGCTGGGTTGATCCGGCAGGTGGGGGCGGGGCTTTGGTCGTATCTGCCGGCGGGGTGGCGGGTTCATCGCAAGGTCGAAGCGATCCTGCGTGAGGAGATGGATTCGATTGGGTGCCAGGAGATGCTGATGCCGGTGCTGCAGCCTGCTGAGAACTGGGAGAAGACAGGGCGGTACGGGATCGACGAGCTGTTCAAGCTCGAGGACCGGAAGGGGTCGCCGATGGTCCTGGCGATGACGCATGAGGAGTGCGTCACCTACCACGTCGCCCGCGAGGTGCGGTCGTATCGAGACCTGCCGCTGATGCTCTTCCACCTCCAGACCAAGGAGCGCGACGAGCCGCGGCCGCGGGCGGGGGTCCTGCGCACGCGCGAGTTCACGATGAAGGACGCCTATTCCTTCGATCGTGACGAGGAGGGGCTGACGCGGTCCTACGAGTTGCAGAGCGAGGCATACGCGCGGATCTTCGATCGCAGCGGGTTGCGCTGGTACCGGGTCGAGTCCGACGTCGGGATGATGGGCGGCTCGGGCGCCCACGAGTACATGGCTCCTTGCGCGGCGGGCGAGAACGAGGTCGCGCTGGCGCCCGGGTACGCCGCCAACGTCGAGATCGCCTCAGCGACGGCGCAGCCGGTCGACCTGCCACCCTCGCTGGACGCGCCGGAGGAAGTGGACACGCCCGGCCTGACCAAGGTCGAGGAGGTGGCCGAGCACCTGGGCTTGCCGCACGGCGCCTTCGTCAAGACATTGCCGATCGTCGTCGAGGGCCGGGGGATGGTCCTCGTCCTGCTGCGCGGCGATCACCGCCTCAACGAGATCAAGCTGCGCAACGGGATGAAAGCCGACTTCCGCCAGGCCAGCGCCGAGGAGATCGAGGACCGGCTCGGCCCCGTCGGCTACCTCGGCCCGGTCGGCAGCGGCCTGCCGATCATCAGGGACGCGGCGCTGAGCGGCAATTCCTATGTCTCCGGCGCCAACAAGCCGAACGCCCACCTGCGCGGCATCGACCCCTCGCGCGACTTCGAGTCTTATGAGATGGACGTTCGCAACGTCGAGGCCGGCGACACCGCGCCCGGGGGAGGAGCGATCGAGATCGAGCCGGCGATCGAGGTCGGCAACATCTTCAAGCTTGGGACGCGCTACTCCGAGCCGCTCGGGGCGACCTACCTCGACGAGTCGGGAGCCGAGAGGCCGATCGTGATGGGCAGCTACGGGATCGGCCCGGCTCGGATTGCCGCGGCCGCGATCGAGCAGGGTGCCGACGAGCGCGGGATCGTCTGGCCACGTCCCCTGGCTCCCTGGCAAGTCCACCTCGTCTCGCTCGCGAAGAAGGCCGATGAGGAGGAGCGCGCCGCGGCGAACACGTTGTACGAGGAGCTCCGCGATGCCGGCGTCGAGGTGCTCTACGACGACCGCGATGCCGGGACGGGAGAGAAGCTGACCGACGCCGAGCTGCTCGGTTGCCCGCTGCGCGTCGTCGTCGGGCGCCGGGGCCTCGCCGAGGGCGCGGTCGAGGCGAGCGAGCGCGCCAGCGGTGCCGAGCACAAGCTGCCCGTGGGGGAGGCCGCCGCCCAGGCAGAGGCGCTCCTCCGGGGCATCGATGGCTCCTGATTCCGCGCCGTTCGGGCGCGGACGGGTGCGGCGCCTCTTCGGTCTTGACCGCAGCGGCCCGCCGCCGCGACAGACCCAGAAGGGCGAACCGCTCAACCCGTGGACGCTGCCCAACCTGGTCGGCTACCTGCGCCTCGCGGCGCTCCCGCTCTTCCTTTGGCTCGCCTTCGAATCCGGCGACGGTCGCAGCGCCGCCGCCGCGACCGTCTTCTGGCTGATCGCCGCCGGCGATTACCTCGACGGCTTCCTCGCGCGCGTCACCGGCCAGTACAGCCGGCTCGGCTCGCTGCTCGACCCACTGGTCGACCGCCTCACGATCCTCTCCGGCGCGGTGGTCTGCTGGCATTTCGAGTTGCTGCCTCGCTGGGCCCTCGCCCTGCTCGCCGTCCGCGAGTTGGCGATGCTGGTCCTCGCCCAGTACGGATTGCGGCACGGCGTCGAGATCCGGGTCAACTGGCCGGGCCGGATCTCGGTCTTCCCGATCATGGGTGGGATCTTCTTCGCGATGGTCTTCGCCGGCTGGGTCCCGGCGGCGCTGCTCATCGTCGGCCTGGGCTTCGCGATCGTCGCCACGGTGCTTTACGCGCGCGCCGGAATCGCCGAAGTGCGTGCCGCGCGCGAGCTGCAAGAGCGGCACCACGGTCGATAAACCTTCAACCTTCAGTTGAACCTTTGGCGCGCAGCCTCCTATAATCGCCGGAGAGGCCGCCAAAGGCCAAACCTCAACCAAGGAGCGAGATGGAGGACACCTTTCCCGATCTCGGTTCCCTCAGCGATGAAGAGCTGAAGGGCCTGATCGACAAGCTCACGCAGGAAGAGAACGAGATCTCCTACAAGCGTCGCGTCCTGCACGGCAAGATCGACATCCTCCGCGCGGAGCTGGTCAACCGGTTGCGCCAGAAGCGCGAGCGTGGTGACACCCTCTTTTCTGGCGACGACGTGGCGCAACTGACCGAGATCCTGGCGGGCAAGGCGCAGGCCCCTGAGGACGAGCCCGAGGATCAACCCGCCTAGCGGAGGCACTCGATGGCCGTGCACTGCCCCGAATGCGGATTCGTCAACCCGGAGGGCGCCAACTACTGCCAGAAGTGCGGCGCCTACCTCGGCGGCCCAGCCGAGGGCGGCGGCGAGGGGGACGAACCGACGACGATGACCTACACCGTCGACGACACCGGTGAGATGCAGCCGGTCGACATCGACGAGACGATCGAGCGCAGCGGCGCGGCGCTGGTGATCAGGGCCGGGGGCGGCCGCGCGGGGGAGAGCTTCGCGCTCGGCGAGGACCGGGTCAGCATCGGGCGCAGCCCCGACGCCGGCGTCTTCCTCGACGACGTTACGGTGTCCCGCAACCACGCGCTGCTGGTGCGGCGTCGAGACGGCCTTTACATCGACGATCTCGGCTCTCTCAACGGCACCTACGTCAACCGGCGGCGGATCGAGTCGCACCGGCTTGCCGACGGCGACGAGATCCAGGTCGGCAAGTACAAGCTCAGCTACCTGGAGAAGTGAGCTACCCCTGATGGCCGTCTCGGAGCAGCAGGTTCGCCAGCGCGATTCGCGCCCCCGCAAGGCGCTGACGATCGGCGCCGTCTGCAAGATCCTGCAGGGCGAGTTCGACGACGTCTCGATCTCGAAGATCCGCTACCTCGAGGACCAGAAGCTGCTGACGCCGCGGCGCACCCCGGGCGGCTATCGCCTCTACAGCCAGTCCGACGTCGAACGCCTGCGCACGATCCTGCGCCTACAGCGCGACGAGTTCCTGCCGCTGCGGGTGATCCGTCAGGAGCTGGCGGCGGGTGGAGACATCATCTCGGCCGTCGGCGGCTCCGACAAGCGATCTTCCGGTGGCGCCGTGCGGCGGGCGATCCTGATCGACACCTCGCGCGCCTACCTCACGCTCGACGAGGTGATCGAGGAGACCGGGGCGCGCGAGGAGCTGATCTCCGAGCTGGAGAACTTCGGCATCGTGCAGCCCGAGAAACGGGACGGCAAGACCGTCTACGACGAGACCGACCGCGAAGTGATCCGCGCCGCCAACGAGCTCTCCCGCTTCGGCGTGGCCGCCCGCAACCTGCGCGTCTTCCGCTCCTCCGCCGATCGCGAGGCGAACCTGCTGGAAGCGCTGCTCGGGCCGTCACTGCGATCGCGCAACCCCGATCGTCGCAAGGAGGCGCTCGAGAGCCTCGAGAGCCTGGCGGCGACGGTCAGCCACCTCAAGCACCTGCTTCTAGTGCGCGACTTGCGTCGCCTCGCGGGCGACTGAGTCGGCCGACCGTGTCTCGAGCGACCCGCCGAAGGACGATCGACGCGCCGCGGCGGGAGGTCTGGAGCCTGGTCTCCGATCCCTGGAGCCTGCCGCGCTGGTGGCCGCGCACGATGCGGGTCGAGAGCGTCGAGGGGGAGGGGCAGGGACGCGAGTGGACCAAGGTCCTGGGGACGGTTGAGGGACGTGGGGTGCGGGCTGACTTCCGCTGCGCCGTGTCGGTCGAGGGAGAGCGCTACGAGTGGGAGCAGCAGGTCCCGGGGACGCCATTCGAGCGCCATCTGCGTCGCTCGGGAGTTTCGATCCTCCTGGAGGATGCGGGCGAGGGCACGGCCGTCTCACTGACCGCGGTGCAGTCCCTGCGCGGCCTCTCGCGGCTCGGTTCGCCGATGATGCGCCGCGGGCAGGGAGCCCTGCTCGACGAAGCGCTTGACGGAATCGAGGAGGCATTGACGTGAGGGGCCCGCGCCGTGACTCGAAGTGGTGGGGCTGGGGCGACCCCTCGATCCTGCCGGAGCTGGACGAGGAGGCGCTCGCGACGTTGCGTGAGCGGGTGGGCGAGCTGAGTCCCTCGCCACGCGCGTCGGATCTCGACGGCTTTGAGCTTCCGGCACCGGAGCCGCTGCCGCAGGCGCTCGTCGACGCTGTGGGTGAGGAGAACGTCTTCGTCGGGCCGGAGGACCGCGTCCGCCACGCGACCGGGTGTGGCTATGCCGACCTAGCGCGGCTGCGCAGCGGTCGCCTCGACGCGGCGCCCGACGCCGTCCTCGTGGCGCCCGACGCCGATGCGGTGAAACGCGTTGTCCATGTATGTGCTGAGCAAGGCGTTGCGGTGGTGCCCTTCGGGGGCGGTACAAGCGTCGTCGGCGGTGTCGAGCCGCTGCGCGGCGACCACTCGCGCGTGGTCAGCCTCGACCTGGCCCGGCTGCGCGGCGTGGAGGTCGACAGCCGCTCGCTCACGGCCCGCCTCGGCGCGGGCCTGCGCGGGCCCGAGGCCGAAGCGGAGCTGGCGCCGCGCGGGGTCGTCCTCGGCCACTACCCGCAGTCCTTCGAGTACGCGACGATCGGCGGCTTCGCGGCCACTCGCTCCGCCGGGCATGCGTCGAGCGGCTACGGCCGCTTCGATGCCCTGGTCAGCTCGGTGCGCCTGATCGCTCCTGGCGGCGACCTGCGGACCTTGGAGTCCCCACACACGGCGGCCGGCCCGGCGCTGCGCGAGCTGATTGTCGGCTCCGAGGGAATCTTCGGCGTGATCCCCGACGTGACCGTGAGAGTGCGACCGGCGCCACGACAGCGCCGCTACGAGGCCTGGATCGCCGAGAGCTTCGAGGCGGGCGCCGAGATCGTCCGTGCCCTGGCTCAGGGCCCGGGCCTACCCGACGTGATTCGCGTCTCCGATGAGGAGGAGACGGAGGTCTCACTTGCCCTATCGGGCCCGCGTGGGGTCGCCGGCACGCTGTTCGGCGGCTACCTCGGCCTGCGCAAGCGCCGCGGCGGTTGCCTGATCGTCGTCGGGCTCGAGGGCGAGGAGGAGTCGGTCGCTCGCCGGCGGGCGCTCTCGGTGCGCGAGCTGCGGCGCGGCGCGGCCGTCTACCTGGGGCAGTCGGCCGGCCGCTCCTGGGAGCACGGCCGCTTCCAAGGCCCCTACTTGCGCGACACGCTGATGGAGATGGGAGCGATGGTCGAGACACTGGAGACCTCGCACACCTGGAGCCGGCTCGGTGAGCTCCACGCGGCGGTCGGGGCCGCGATCCGCGACTCGCTTGCCGCCCAAAGCACGCCCGGGCTCGTCTTCTGCCACCTCTCCCATGCCTATGCCGATGGCGCCTCGCTCTACTTCACCTTCATCTCCCGCGCTCGCCAGGGGGAGGAGATCGAGCAGTGGCTGACGGTGAAGCGTGCCGCATGCGAGGCGATCGTCGCCCACGAAGGGACGATCACCCACCACCATGCCGTCGGCCGCGACCACGCCCCTTACATGGAGGCCGAGGTGGGCCAGGTGGGGCTCGACGTGCTGCGCGCCGCCAAGGAACGCCTGGATCCAACCGGGATCATGAACCCCGGAAAGCTGCTCGGCTGACCTGGCGCTGCGCATGTCTGCGTCCTCGGTCGCTCGCGTGCAGAGCACACCACGCTCCCTGCGTCCTTGCCTTGCTTGGCCAGTCCAGCCGAGTGCGTTAGTTCTCGCGGATCGCGGGGCCGCTGATTTCGCCCCGGAGGACGGACTCGCCGGTGTAGGGAGGCAGCTTTCGTTCCGCCTTCGCCTTGGCGAGGACTGCCTTGTAGGCGGCGTTCGACGTCAGCGAGATGTCGACTTGGTCGAAGGCGCCGCCCGCGACGTAGGACAGAACCTGGACCGGGATCGGAAGCTGGGCGGCGAGGTTGCCTTCGTCTTTCTCGGTTACGCGGACCGCGCCGATTCGCAGGACCAGCTTCGGCGAGCGGTAGAGCCAGATCGTGTACGTCTCACCCGGCGGCGAGGGCTCCAGCCCTTCGGCTTCGACCTGGAGCAGGACGTTCTTCTTGTAGCGGCCGAAGAGTGCCCTGCCGCTGGCATCGCTGCCGTCGGTCGGCTCGAGGACCGCCTGCGTGAGCTTGCTTTCTTCGGCCGCGGTGAGGGAGATGCCATCCGCTGAGGTCGTCGTGGAGGAGGAGTCGTCTCCGCTTTCGCCACCGACGATGAGGACGATGACCAGGATCAGGACGACCAGGGCACCGGCTCCGACGCCGATCAGCGCGCCGCGGTCCTTCGAGTTGCGCAGCCGGGAAAGCGGCGACGGGATCGATCCCCGCGCGGCCTGCCTGGGCGGCTCAGGTGGTGGCGACGGTGGCGGGGAGACAGGCTCGGCGGCCTTCGCCCGCGGCTCCGCTACAGGTGGTGGCTCCACGGGCGGAGGGGGTGGGGGAGGTGCGGGGGCAGGCAGCTCCGCTGGTTCGGCGGGGGCCGCGGGCTCCTCCACCTCAGACAGCGCCTCCTTTACCCGAGCGCGCAACTCCTCGACGCTGATGCCCATCAGCGCGGCCATGTCCTCGTAGCCCTCTTCGCGCTGCGCGAGCAGCCGGAGCATCGCCTTCTGGTCGTCAGTCAGCGCCACGGATCGAGAAGCCTACGCGAGGACCCCTCCCTTAGGGGGGTGTCTGAGGTTAAGGGGCCATATGGACCCATAAAGTCAGACACGGGGGGTGGAGATAGGGTCTGGCGCGATGGTCGATGAGCCGCACGAGCTGGTTTCCCACTTCGATGTCCTGCTGGGCACGGAGTGGCTCGACGACGATCCTGATCACGCTCGCGTCCGCGTCGTGATGCGTGACGAGCTGCGTCAGCCGGTCGGCCTCCTGCACGGCGGTGTGATGTCGAGCCTGGTCGAGAGCGTCTGCTCACGGGCCACCGCGCTGGCGGTGCTGGACGGCGGGATGATGGCGATGGGCCAATCGATCAGCGTCAACTTCATCCGGCCCGTGACCGAGGGGAACGCCGAAGTTCAGGCGAAGGCCCGGCACCGCGGCCGCACAACCTGGGTCTGGGACGCCGAGGTCCGTGACGCCGAGGATCGTCTATGCGCCCTGGCCCAGATGACGATTGCGGTACGGCCGATCCCAAAGTCCGACTAGCCGCCGAAGCGGTTGGTGATCGGCAGCCGCCGATCCCGCCCGAACGCTCTCGGGGTAATCCGGATTCCCGGGGCGGCCTGGCGGCGCTTGTACTCGGAGCGGTGGACCATGCGGATGACGTCGTCGACGACGTCGGCTGGCAGCCCGGCGGCGATCATCTCCTCGCGGCCCTCGTCGCGCTCGACGTAGGACCCGAGGATCCGGTCGAGCAGGTCGTAGGGGGGCAGCGAGTCGCTGTCGAGCTGGTCGGGGCGCAGCTCCGCGGATGGGGCCCGCTCCAGCACGGACGCAGGCACCAGCTCGTGGCCGGCGGCTTCGTTGCGGTGGCGAGTGAGCTCGTAGACCAGGGTCTTCGGCACGTCCTTGATCGCGGCGAAGCCACCGGCCATGTCGCCGTAGAGCGTCGCGTAGCCGACCGACATCTCGCTCTTGTTGCCTGTCGTCAGCACCAGCCAGCCGTGCTTGTTGGAGAGCGCCATCATCATGTTGCCGCGGATCCGCGCCTGGATGTTCTCCGCCGCCAGATCGGGCTCGGAGGGCCGGGTCGGGTCGCGCGGCAGCGGCTCGTCGGCCGCTTCCCCCCCGCCGCTGTGCCGGAAGGCGCCGGCAAGGGAGCTCTCGTACTCCGCCATTGCCGGCGCGATCGGGATCTCGATCAGCTCGGCGCCCAGGTTGGCGGCGATAGTCCGTGCGTCGTCCTGTGTTTCAACGCTCGAATGCGGCGAGGGCATCACCACACAGCTGACCCGGTCGGGTCCGAGCGCGTCGACGGCGAGCAGCGCGACGAGGGCCGAGTCGATGCCACCGGAGAGCGCCACGCCGACGTGGCGGAAGCCGTTCTTAAGCACGTAGTCGCGCAGCCCGATCACCAGCGCGGCGTAGACCTCGGCCAGGTCGGAGAGGGGCTCGGCGAGCCGGCCGGGACTGGGGGAGGGGACGTCGCAGACCAACAGCTCCTCCTCGAACTGCGCCGCCCGCGCGATCACGGCCCCGTTGGGATCGACGAGGAGGCTGTGCCCGTCGAAGACCAGCTCGTCCTGGCCGCCGACGAGGTTGCAGAAGGCGAAATGGGTCCCGTAGGCGCGGGCGCGCTCGGCGAACATCGCTTCCCGCTCGCGTCCCTTGCCGCGGTGATACGGGGAGCCCGACGGGTTGGCGATC